>Ga0209091_10004754_pt1 | contig 10491 bp, 9 predicted proteins | sample ArcticOcean_MG_C_6_FD_187438 | JGI IMG/M metagenome (GOLD analysis project Ga0209091, IMG submission 187438) | Marine microbial communities from western Arctic Ocean - ArcticOcean_MG_CB8_128 (SPAdes) (version 2) | ecosystem: Environmental > Aquatic > Marine > Oceanic | place: Arctic Ocean... | reverse complement strand
ATGATTATGCAGGTACACGACGAACTAGTACTAGAGGTACCAGAGTCAGAATTGGACCAAGTAATAATGGGTCTCAAAGACCGCATGGAAGGCGCAGCAGAACTCAGGGTTCCGCTAGTAGTCGACTTAGGGGTAGGCGACAATTGGGATCAAGCTCACTAATCAAATACGTCAGTGAGTGTTTACTAATCTTTTACAAAACTGTGAGTGCCATCAAGGCCGAGGCAGCGACTCTGCTGGCAGCGAGTCAACACCATTGCTGTTTGCTTTAAAACGCGTAATTCCACTACTAGAAACATAGACAAAAACCCACTAGCGCGACCGCCTGTATCCATGAAGTTGATTTTGAAGCGTTGTCATCATCGGATACCCATTAAGTTGCTTTGGTAGTTCGACAAATCCCAGTAGACTTAGACCTGCTCTAAATTATATCGACAAGAGACGACTGAAATGGATTCTCGTTACCCATCTATTGAGATGTTGGCTGAGCGCGCAAAACAGCGCATGCCCGGCTTTGCTTATGATTATCTTACCGGCGGCTGTTTTTCGGAGATTAATCTAGCTCGGAATACACAGGAAATTCGAGAGGTGCAGCTGCGCCCGCATTACCTGCGTGATTTTAAGGGTGCGTCGCAAGCAACGACTTTATTTGGTAAAACCTACGATGCGCCATTTGGTATAGCGCCTGTTGGCTTGCAGGGGCTTATGTGGCCTAAGGCCTGCGAAATTTTGGCGCGAGCGGCCAAGCAGCATAATGTTCCGTTTTGCCTGAGTACGGTAGGCACAGCTAGTATCGAAACGGTATCGGAGATTACTGAGGGTGATTTCTGGTTTCAGCTATACCATCCCACGGATAATACTCTGCGCGACAAGCTACTTGAACGTGTTGAGGCGGCGGGCTGTAAGACATTGATTTTGTTGGCCGATACACCGACTTTTGCCTACCGTCCTAAGGAAATTCGTAACGGTCTTTCTATCCCGCCGCAGATGACATTGCGTAATATTCTGCAAATGGCCACGCATCCTAGGTGGACTTTGGAGCAGTTGTTAGCGGGCTCACCTGAATTTAAAACCATGAAGCCGTATATACCCGACGGGCTGAATATGCAGCATCTCGGCCTTTTTATGGACAAGACCTTCTCGGGGCGTTTAACGAAAGACAAGATCAAAGCGATTCGCGATCAGTGGAAAGGCAATCTGGTGGTCAAAGGGATTGTTAATCCCGATGACGCGGATCTAGCGCTTAAGTTAGGGGTCGACGGATTGATTGTTTCAAACCATGGCGGCCGGCAGCTGGATTCTGGGGAATCAACGATCAAACCACTGACGGCGCTAGCAAAATCCTATGGCGATAAAGTCACATTGATGATGGATGGGGGGATTCGATCAGGGGCGGACATTGCTTCTAGCTTGGCCTCTGGCGCGAAGTTTACGTTCCTCGGTCGAGCGCCGATGTTTGGTGCCTGCGCTATGGGGCATAAGGGCGGCAATCAGGCTCTGGAGATTCTCAAGCGCCAGATTCAGCAAGTGATGGAGCAAGTTGGCTGTGAAAAGGTTGAGGACTTGCCCTCCCATCTGATTAATTAGTCAGACGGGCCATGGTGGCGGTAGGATCGGCCGCGTGTATTGGCAACAATTGTGACTTATGAGACCCGTAACGAAGGTATTAGGTGCCATAAGAAATGGCTGTTTAACGGAAGATTTAGAATGATTATAGTAACAGCAAAGCTTACTTTCGCCTCTGGGGCTGATCGAGATCGTGTAGTAGAATTATCAATTCCAATCCAGCAGGCCACCAGGGACCAAGAAGCGGGATGCCATGCATACTGCTTTGCTGCGGACCCCTGCGATCCAGTAGTGATACAAGTCTATGAGCTATGGGAAGATAGCGAATCACTGGTGCCGCACTTTACGCATAAAAACTACCATGCGATGCTTGAGCTATTCACTAAATTCGTTTTTGTAGAAAGTACTAACTGTGCCTATTTAACCGAGAAGAATGAGCCGGTCTACGGGCCTGACTTCGCTATAAAAGCATCGTTCTTTGACCGATCTTGAATAGCATAAATCAGCGCATGGGATATGGGGAAAATGTCATATAGTGCAGCAACATATATAGCGGTCACACTAACGTAGATTGCAGGTAAACAACGTTCTGGTTAGCTGCGCTCGAGGAGATCAGTTCGGTAATACCTCGAGGTCAGTGGTGAGCGGTGTTTGATGCAAACATGGTCATGGGGCCGTCAGAAGGCCCTGCGGTGGGCATGCTTTTCCGGTTGGGTGCATAAGTTGGACTATTTGTCTGAAAAATCGCCTTATTTCCCGGCAATATGGAACTTTTAGCTGAACCTGTATCTAAAGTTAGGCAAGTGATGATTGCATGTTTTGACCCCTAGTAGTAAAGCAAGCCCCGGTTCATTTATTGGATCGGGGTTTTGTTTTTTAGACCAATGCTGTTGATACGACCGACACTCATCCTGCCCGATAGTCGTTAACCGAGTAATATCCGTCATCACGCGCCCAAGTTCGACCCCTATAAATTCCGCAAGCACCTAATTAAGAGCTTTCAGCCGCAAAATTTACAGAGAGTTACACCCGTTTTCGGTGCTTGGGAATGTTTTTGGGCGGGCTTCGATCTGCACCGCGGGGCTCAAAACAAATAATTTTGAATTATTTTCAAAAATAATGGAACTTACCCTGAAACCTGTGTCTAAATTTAGGCAAGTGATGATTGCTCTTAATTCTCCCCCATTAAAGAGCATGAAATGTTAGATCCTCAGGCAGTAAAGCAAGCCCTGATCCAAATATTGGATCAGGGCTTTTTTTTTGCGAGAGCGACCACCCTATGTTTCGCTATTCAGAGTCCTGTGGCGCTTCTGCATCGTTAAAGTCGGCATTTAGCCAGTGGCTCAATTGCGCTTCGAGTTGAGGGAGACCGTCTTTTTTAAGCGAAGAAAAGGTCTGCACGCTGAGCAAAGTGCGCGCTGGATCCATATCTCTCAGGCGCTTCTCTACGGTCATCAACATATTTTTTGCCGGCCCGCGTTTCAGCTTGTCTGATTTAGTGAGCAATACATGTACGGGCAGTCCAGCCTGTGCTGCCCAGTTAAGCATTTGCTGGTCGTAGTCTTGCAGAGGATGGCGAATATCCATCAGTAGAATCAAACCGCCGAGACTGTTGCGCTCCTGCAGGTATTCGGCAAGATGCTTGTCCCACTGAATCTTCATAGCTATGGGCACTTTGGCATAGCCGTAGCCAGGCAAATCCACTAGTCTGCGGCCCTCACCGACAGCAAAGAAGTTAATCATTTGGGTGCGTCCGGGCGTTTTGCTGATGCGAGCCAGCCCCCTGATTCGTGTCAGCGTATTAATAGCGCTAGATTTACCTGCGTTAGAGCGGCCAGCGAACGCGACTTCACAGCCAGTATCGTCCGGACATTGACTTAATGAGGGAGCACTGGTGGTAAATGTAGCGGCTTGAAAATTAATTGGCGGATATTCCATAAAAAGACATCGCTAACGGGCTTAAAAACAAGGTTTATTGGTATATAATGCGCTGCTTTAGCCGATTGGGCTAATGTCATTTGGTCGCAAACATATAGTAGGCGACTATTCTAACGGATTGTGAGAGTTGGATTAACCATGAAAAGAAGCTTTTTAACGATTATTTGTCTGGTGGTTACGCTATCGGCAACTGAGGCTATGGCTGCAGGCGATGCGACGGCTGGACAAAGCAAGGTAGCGGTCTGTGCGGGCTGCCACGGTAGCGACGGTAACAGCATGGTCCCGGCTTTTCCAAAGCTTGCGGGCCTGGGCGAGAAATATATAACGGAGCAGTTGCGTTACATGAAGTCCGGTGAGCGAGTTGTTGTTGAGATGACAGGTCTATTGATCGGTACATCAGATCAAGATCTGCAAGACATGGCCGCTTACTATAACAGTCAGACCCGACAAGTCTCGGGTGCTCAAGAGATTACCCTGGTTGGCGTAACCGATTCGGATCAGGCACTGGACTATGGTGAGAAGGTCTATCGCGGCGGTAATATCAACACCGGCGTTGCTTCTTGCACCGGCTGTCACTCTCCCTCAGGCAATGGAAACGGGCCTGCCGGCTATCCGGCACTGGGTGGGCAGCATGCCGATTATATCGCCAAGCAGCTGTTGGCCTATCGTCGAGGTGAGCGCGCTAGTGGTGCCAACGCATCAATTATGCAGGGCGTTGCAGCGCATTTGAGTGACAAGGAAATCAAAGCGGTCGCTAACTATATTTCTGGCTTAAACTAGAGAAACCGTCAACGACGACATTGACCATAATCTGGAGACTGAAATGATGTATTGGATTAAACGATTAGCCTTTTTACTGCTTATTTTGCCGATGGCGATGTGTCAGGCGCAAACAGAACGCTATGAGGCTGGTGTCCACTATGAAGTATTACCGCAGGCGGTAAGAACCGCAGATCCAACCAAAATTGAAGTCAATGGTGTGTTCTCCTATCACTGTAGTCATTGCTACGATTTTGAGGCATTACTGCATCCCTGGTCTCAACAGCTCGCTGCGGATGTTGATTTCCAGCAGACGCCGGTTGTCTGGCAGCCCGCCTTAGAGCCCTATGCAAGAGCCTATTACAGTGCGGTGCTGCTTAAGGTTTTGGATAAGGTCCATATGCCAATTTTTGAAGCGATACATGTTAAGCGTCAGGCAGTTCGTACTGAGCAAGATATCGCAGCCATATTTGTTGCCCAGGGTGTGGACGAAGACCGATTTACCAAGGTCTATAACTCTTTTGGTATGAATAGCATGGTGAATCAGGCTAAGGCGCGCACCGCCGGCTACCGCGTGCAGGGCACACCAGAAGTTATTGTAAATGGTAAATACCGCGTTAGCTCGCGTAACGCGGGTAGTATGGATGGTATGCTCAAGGTCGCCGATTTCCTTATTGAGAAAGAAAGAAGCGCTAAGCTTTAGTCACTGAGGAGTGAGTAAAGTCACTTTGTGCTAGAACGAAAATACGCTGAAGCATCAGCGTATTTTTTTGTCTGTCGTTAGGGACTGCGCAGCTAGAATTGGTCATTTCCCTTGCCAATTGCGTACATAAGATATTACAACTTTATCTAGTAGCGACTCCCCGTTACTATGTAGCCCCTTTTTATAGCGTCTTGGACCTTTTAAATCATGGCAACGAATCCCAAACCGACCACCAAACCCAACAACCCCAATTTCTCTTCAGGGCCCTGCTCTAAGCGGCCCGGGTATGATGTTGCTAATCTGGATATCGGCACGTTGGGCCGGTCACATCGCTCGTCATTAGGGAAAGCGGCTCTGGCTAGAGCCTGCTTAGATACAGCTGAAATATTGGGTCTGCCAGAGGGCTATCGCGTGGGGGTAGTCCCCGCCTCGGATACTGGTGCGGTTGAAATGATCATGTGGTCGGTACTGGGCCAGCGTCCAGTCGATATATTTGCCTGGGAGTCCTTTGGCCGTGACTGGTTGACCGATGCCACCAAACAGTTAACGCTGGATGAGGTCAATACCTACACTGCTGACTATGGTTTGTTGCCAGACATGACTCAGGCGAACCCAGATAATGACTGTATTTTTACTTGGAATGGCACTACCGCTGGAGTAAAAGTCCCTAATGCAGACTGGATAAGCGACGCCCGCACCGGCCTGACTATTTGCGACGCAACCTCTGCTGTTTTTGCTATGGACATGCCTTGGGAGAAGCTCGATGTTGTCACCTATAGCTGGCAGAAAGTACTGGGAGGCGAAGGCGCCCACGGCATGTTGATTTTGAGTCCTCGTGCGGTAGAGCGTTTAGAGACCTATACGCCGCCATGGCCAATGCCAAAAATATTCCGTATGACCAAAGGCGGTAAGTTAGTGGAAGGGATCTTCCGCGGCGAAACTATCAACACGCCCTCCATGCTCTGTGTAGCGGACTATTTGGATGCCCTTGACTGGGTGCGTTCTATCGGTGGTCTGCCTGGATCAATCGCCAAATCTGAAGCTAACTTGGAAGTCTTAAGTGGCTTTGTGCAGAGTCGCTCTTGGGCGCACTTTTTAGCAAAGGACGCGACTCAGGTTTCCAATACTAGTGTCTGTCTGACCCTCGATCTTGATCCGGATCAGGTTAAACAGATTGTTAAACTATTAGATACCGAGGCTGTAGCCTATGATATTGGCGCTTACCGCGATGCACCGGCTGGATTACGTATCTGGTGCGGCGCGACGGTCGAAGCATCTGATTTAAAAGTACTATTACCATGGCTCGATTGGGCCCATGCTGAAGTTAGTCACTAACAAGGGAATACAGAGAACATTATGCACAAGATTCGCACGTACAACGCCATCTCTTCTAAAGGATTGGGTCGCTTCCCTGCTGCTAAATACAGTGTCGCTAGCGATTGCCAAGATCCTGAGGGCTATATCCTGCGCAGCCAAAAACTGCACACAGAGGCGGTGCCAGAGAGTCTGATTGCTGTGGCTCGCGCGGGCGCGGGAACGAATAATATACCGACGGATGATTACACGTCGCGAGGCATCGTGGTGTTTAACACCCCAGGAGCCAATGCGAATGCGGTCAAAGAGTTACTTGTTGCCGGCTTGTTAATGGGTTCGCGCGATATTTATGGCGGTATGACATACGTCCAAGAGCTGGATCACATGGATGACGCCGCTGAAATGGGCAAGTTGCTGGAAAAAGAAAAGAAACGTTTCGCCGGCACTGAGTTAGTTGGCAAAACTCTCGGTGTCGTGGGCTTGGGTGCCATTGGTTCGATTATTGCTAATCTGGCCTTGGATCTGGGCATGAACGTTATTGGTTATGACCCTGCAATCTCCGTTGAGGCTGCTTGGCAGCTATCGAGTCGTGTCGAACGTATGGAGAGTATCGAGGCGCTGCTGGGCCGCGCAGACTTTATCACGCTCCACGTGCCTGCGATTGCCGCTACTAAGCATCTGATCAACAAAGACAGTCTCGCCCTTATGAAACCGACGGCCAAGATTCTTAATTTCGCTCGAGAAGAGATTGTTAGTACGGAGGATATGGTGGCTGCCCTAGATGCTGGCACTATTGCGGGGTATATCAGTGATTTTCCTGCGCCGGCACTGCTAGGTCGTAAAGATGTTCTACTGATGCCACATATCGGCGCCAGCACCGAAGAGGCAGAAGAAAACTGCGCCATTATGGCGGCAGATCAACTCATGGATTTTGTTGAAAACGGTAATATCCTCAATTCGGTGAACTTCCCAAAGATCAAGATGGCACGCAACAGCGGCAGTCGTATTACCTTTATCAATAGCAATGTGCCAAAAGTTCTTGGCAGCGTGCTGTCGATTTTAGCTGATGCTGAACTCAATGTTATCGATATGGTGAACAAGAGCCGCAATGAAGTTGCCTACAATATTATTGATGTTGAGGGTGAGTTGGCTGCCGATATTGCGAGCGTGATTGCAGCAGTTGATGGCGTCGTGCGGGTCCGGGTACTCTAGATGAAAAGCTTGGGTCGCACCGTGTTTCGATAGGCTTTGGGGCTATTGCCAGACCATTGCCTGAATCTAGAGGAGAACCAGCTGGCGTCTTTATAGCCACTATAGCCAGCTATCTCCAGTATCGATAAATCAGTATTTTTCAATAAATCACAGGCGAAGGTCATTCGCACCTCGGCCAAATAGTCGCTGGGCTTGCTGCTAACTGCCAACCTAAAGCGCCTATTGAAGGTGCGAGTGGTCATACCAAACTGGCTGGCTACATCCGGTATCGACAGTGGCTTGCTCAGGTTGTCTTGAATCCAAATCTGAGCCTGGGCGATAGCCTCATCACTGTGTCTACTGGTCTTTTGATCACTAAACCCCACTGGGTCAGCTATATTGCGAATTTCATGGAAAAAATTTCGCTGCGCCTGACGAGCAATGACTCGGCCAAAGATTCGCTCCACCTGATAGACAATGAGTTCGGCCATGGCATTGACGCTAGCGGCGCAATAAATATTGCCCGCCTGGGTGGTAAAGTGCTGACGCTGCAACTGCACGGCTGGGTATTGCTTTTGCAGTTGGTCAAAATAATGCCAGTGAGTGGTTGCCGGCTTACCATCTAATAGACCGGCTTCAGCCAGAAAGCAGACCCCTGTGCCCACTGCGGTAAAACTGCAGTTAAGTTGATGCTGTTCCCGCAACCAAGGAATATAACCCAGGTATTTTTTCACTGCAGGACGAGGATTGCGCCACAGGGCAGGGATATGAATTAGGTCGCTGGGGAATGTATCGTGGACTGAATGGGTTGGTTGCAGCTCAAAACCCGCAGACGTTTGTACAGGTAAGCCATCGGGGGTGACGCGACGGATTACGACATCGCCAACAGGATGCCTGCCCGCGCGCGCCATAGCCTGAGCAAAATTGAAAATTTCTGCGGCCAAGGTGCTGCTCGAAACCAACATATTGTCACAGAGTAGTAAGGTAAGGTTAAATGCCATTGGGCGACAATATAGCCTATATGGCTAAATGCCGCTATTAAATGGCTGTAAACCTTAATACTTGGTAGCAAATGACCTTATAATGACAAGCTCCATTCTGTTCCCGATTTGAGGTTTTACCATGAGCAATGCCCTTCCCGTTATTGTCGGGTTTGGAGGCTATAACGCCGCCGGACGCAGCTCCTCTCATCAGGCCTTTCGGCGCACTGTACTCGAATCTCTACCTTTAGATGAGCAACAGAAAACCATAGCGGGGTTAGCCTGTTTGATGGCCGTGGTTAAGACCGAGGGGCAGGGTTACGTCGATCAACAGGGTAAGATCTTTACACGTGCAGAGGTTGATATGACCTTCAGGGCGCAGGTTTTGAACGGCACTCTTGTGCGTAAAATTGAATCCTTTGATGCTGCGCAGGTACCGGGCAATAAAAAAATCTCATTTGCTGCCGATGACGACGATCAGCCAATCACCTTTACTATGGTTAAGAGAGACTTGCCGAAAACTATTCCGGCTGATTGGCAGGTACATGATCTTGAAAACGGCAGCGTTGAAATCTCTGCCTCCTCGGCCAGCGCCTTTTTGGTTGAATCCTATTACGCGCTAATTGCTAAGGCAGCTGGACAGTTACCCAGCGGCTTTAATCTTGCTGATCACTACAGCAGTCGCTTTCACCCACGTAGCCTGCAGCTGGCTCTTTTAGGCGCTAGTGATGCTGTCCATTCAATGGGGATTCCTTGGCAAACTGTAGCTAATGCAGTTAAGCCAGACGAAGTAGGCGTTTACTCCTCTAGTGCTTTAAGTCAGATGACCGACGAGGGTTTTGGGGGTTTGCTGCAGGCGCGCTTAAGAGGTAACCGCACCACGGCTAAGCAAATGCCGCTGGGTCTGAACACCATGCCGGCAGATTTTATCAATGCGTATATTCTGGGTAGCGTCGGTCACACCGAAGCGATCACGGGGGCCTGCGCCAGCTTTCTCTATGTACTTCAAGCGGCGGTTCGAGATATTCGCAGTGGCCGCCGACGCGTGGCTATCTTAGGCAATGCCGAGGCAGCGGTTGTGCCTGAAATATCTGAAGGTTTTGCCAATATGGGCGCGCTCTGTAGTGATGAAAGTCTGTGTAAATTGGATGGTACCGACACTCCCGACTGGAGACGCGCCAGCCGACCCTTTGGCGAAAACGCAGGGTTTACACTTTCGGAAGCGACCCAGTATCTGGTGCTGATGGACGACGCCTTGGCGATAGAGCTTGGCGCCGATATTCATGGCGCAGTCCCCGAGGTCTTTATCAATGCTGATGGGGTTAAAAAGTCTATTTCCGCGCCCGGTGTTGGTAACTATATTTCCTTTTCTAAGGCCGTGGCGGCAGCCATTAATATTGTCGGGGAAGAGGCCGTGCAAAAGCATAGTTTCGTTCATGCCCATGGCTCTAGTACGCCGGCTAATAGGACTACCGAATCCGAGCTTCTCGATCGGGTGGCTATGGCCTTTGATATCTATGACTGGCCGGTGACAGCGGCTAAGGCCTATGTGGGCCACTCATTGTCTTGCGCGAGTGGTGATCAGCTAATGTCTGCGTTGGGTACTTTTAGATACGACATGATTCCTGGCATTAAGACAATTGTCGAAGTTGCCCCAGATGTGCATCAGCAGCGCTGTCGTTTTATGCTTCAGGATCAAGATGTCAGCGCCAATAAAATGGACGTGGCATTCATTAACTCTAAGGGCTTTGGCGGCAACAATGCTACCGCCGTAGTACTGTCACCCAATAAAGTGAATGCCATGATTGCGCTGCGTTATGGAGGTGGATTTGAGGCCTATCTAAGCAAGCGCGAGGCCACGCAAAAAGCGGCGGCGGCTTATGCCGTGCGCGCTGATTCTGCAGAACTCGATGTGATCTATCGTTTTGGGGAGGCGCTGATTGATGAGCAGGCACTGAATATTACTAAACAGGGTATCAGTATTCCGGGATTTGCCCGAGAGATTGAGTTTGACCTGACGAATCCTTGGCAAGATATGCG
>Ga0209091_10004748_pt1 | contig 10505 bp, 9 predicted proteins | sample ArcticOcean_MG_C_6_FD_187438 | JGI IMG/M metagenome (GOLD analysis project Ga0209091, IMG submission 187438) | Marine microbial communities from western Arctic Ocean - ArcticOcean_MG_CB8_128 (SPAdes) (version 2) | ecosystem: Environmental > Aquatic > Marine > Oceanic | place: Arctic Ocean... | reverse complement strand
CACCTATGACATTAATTGATACTTTATGTCAAATGTTATCTGTTGTGATCAATGCGCCACAGCCTGGTGTTTTTAATTTAGGTAGCAAAGGAGGCATGAGTAAAGCAGATTTTGCTTTTGAGCTAGCTAAATGTTTTGATTTAGATAGTTCAAATTTCAAGCGGGTATTATCATCAGACTTCCAGTTTTTAGCAAGTAGACCCAATGATATGCGTATGGACAGTTCATATTTTGAAGAGACATTTGAAGTTGATTTACCTAATTTATCAAATGAAATTCAAAAATTAAGTCAAATTTCCCAAGACAAAGACACAACCCACTAAGTCTGTTCATATTAATCTAGTTAAACCCGAAAAGCATATGATTTTTATAGTTAATCCATTTTGGATCAATTATATGAACGCTAACAGCTACCAGTATCTAAATATGATTTTGTACTAAATAATTGCCTAATGCCATCCACTTTATCCCACTTTTACAAAACGAATTAATCGCATCAAGCTCTGAAGATACTATAGGCTCTTCGTGCATATTAAAGCTGGTATTTATAATATTTGACAGTCCAGTTATTTTTTTATACTCTGAGAGAATTTCATACATTTCTGGAAAATCTTCTTCTGTAATAAATTGAGGTCTTGCAGTCCTATCAACATGGACAGTTGCTGGAGCCTCATCAACCATCCGCTGTGTGCAGTCAAAAGTCATTGTCATATATTTGGCAGCAAGCCTCCCTCCATTGATATTTTCATAATACTCGTTAACATCATCAATTAATGTCATAGGTGCAAATGGCATAAATTCATTACGATTTAAATATTTATTTAACCAATTATTGACTGAACTATCAGTGGCCTGATAGAGGATACTTCTATTACCTAAAGCTCTTGGACCAAATTCCATAGAACCATATACTCTAGCCACAACCTCACCCTTAGACAATAAATTAGCAATTTCGTTATTAATTGATGTCTTTTTTTGATAATACAAAGTAGTTTTTTTAAGTTCTATTAAAATTTGATCATCTGAAACTGAATTACCAAGAAATGCCGTATCTAATGCATCTGGTTTTTTGCCAGTAAGCTCTGAATAAGCTAGCCATGCAGCGCCTATAGATAATCCCCCATCACCCATATTTGGAAATACATAAACATCTGATACAGAAGGATGATCTTTAACCCTTTGATTTACTTTAACATTAGCGAATATTCCTCCAGCAAGAGAAATTCTAATATTTTTATCATCAATACCAGATAAAAATTCAAATATAACTTCTTCTAAACGTTTCTGTGCTGAAGATGCAACGTCTTCACGTGAATACTTTGAAATAGCAGCATTTAATTGTGGATTATCATAAGTAGGCTTGTAAATTCCATTATGCATATCTCCACTAAAACTATGGCTCTCACTATCATAAGAGATCATTTTTTTTATAGTTTTATAACTTTTTTGTTTGACGTCATAAGCAGCTAATCCTAAAACCTTTCCCTCATGCCTATGAGGTGTAAAACCAAGTGATTTTGTTATGGAACCATAGAAATAACCCAATGAATTAATTGTTGGTGTGTAGCTAATTTTATTCATATCTAGCCCCAGCCCATTCCAGAAAGAACCAGAACCATCTTCACCCCAACCATCTGCAGTTAGTAGGTAAGATTGCTCCCACCCAGAGCCAAAAAAAGCAGTTGCAGCATGTGCTTGATGATGTTCATAAATACAAACCCTCTTCCCTAGTTTTTTTATTTCTTCTAAATATTTAGGCGTGCGTTCAGATATAATTTTCATCTCTTTCTTATATCTATCATCTAGGGCTGATAGTTGAATATTTTTTAAATCATCAGAAAGATTGGAAGAATTAATTTTATCAATATTTCTCTGGAAAGCTTCATAATCTGGCTTAAGCAAATGAGTTCCATGTGTAGCAATATAATCAACATCGCTCATATTAATACCAGCAATCTTAAGAACTTTTTTAACTGACTTTATAGGAATTCCACTCCATAATTTCTTTCTATTTATTCTCTCCTCACTTATAGCTACATTTATTTTGCCATCAATCAGTAAACATGCTGACGCATCAGAAAGAAAAGAAATTCCTAGTATTATCATTTTTTTAAATTTATTGAAAGTAAGAGTTTTATTAGTACTGAATTTTAAATAATGCTGTCAAGAATATATGAACTATGGGAAATGAGAATTTTTTAATCCACCCCAGAATTTTCAATTTCTATTATATCATTTGAATTCATCTTGACAATACTTCTTAACAATGCAAATAGGCTCTAATTTATTAGAATTAGTGTTTAAATTTATTATTAAAATTAATTTTTGTGAGTACTCACCATAATTAAACGATACAAAGAATCAAATTGAAATAAGGTTAGGTTTGCAGGCATTGTCAGACTGGAAATAATCCACTAAATAAGCCCATTCCAATAGTAGAAAATGAGTTTATTCTAAACAGCATATTCTGCAATTTATCTACTTCTTTGATTCAAAGTTTTGTTTATCTAACCTTAAATAAAGGTTCTAGAATTTTTCCATGAATATTTTCTAATAAATTTTGATTATAAACGTGTCTCTTAATCATTGGTAATACTTCTGAATACATTTTTATTAAGCTATCAACTTCTTTCTTAGAATGTGAAAAACTTATATTATGAAACCCTAATGTTAGAATTCCTCTCTTAAAAGACTCCTGAAGAAGAAAAGTTTTTATTTCAAAACTATTATATTTTTCTTGCTCTTTAATATGTAAAAAGCTCCATGAAGGATGGCCAGAAGTCCAAAAAATATCCTCTAAATCTTCATCAGAAATAAGCTCATTTAATTGCTCTAATAAATAAGCACCAATTTCATACAGGTGTTTTACAACATGCTTTTTTTTATACTTACTAATAACTGCACTAGCAGCTGCAAGAGATAAGGTTTCACCTCCAAAAGTGGCTGAAAAGAAAATATCTTCAACTTTTTGCATTATTTTATTACTGCCAACTATAGCAGAAAGTGGAAAGCCATTTCCTATGCCTTTACCAAAAGTAGCTAAATCTGGAATAACATTAAAAAATTCTTGTGCCCCACCTAAAGAATACCTAAATCCTGTAAAAGTTTCATCAAAGATCAGCAATGCATTATTTTTATGAGTCAATTCCTTAACTTTTTCTAAAAAATTATTCTCAGGATACTCAACATTCATAGGTTCCATAATTACACACGCTAATTCTTGCTCTTGGAACAACTTTTCAAGTGAATTAATGTTGTTATATTCAAACTTATGTGTCAGTTTTTTAACTCCAACAGGAACGCCTAAATCTCTTCCAGTTGATCCAATATACCAATCTTGCCATCCATGATAGCCACATACTGCTACATGTTCTTCACCTGTATAGGCTCTAGCAATGCGAATAGATGCACTAGTAGCATCAGTACCATTTTTAGCAAACCTTACTTTTTCAGCACAAGGTATACTTTCAATCAACTTCTCAGCCACCTGAAGTTCCAAAGTGTGGGGTAATGAAAAAATCACACCATTCTTCATTTGTTCTTGCACCGCCTTATCAATATCTTTATCACAGTAGCCCAGAGTAACGGCGCCCAAAGCATTAACAAAATCAATATACTCATTACCATCAACATCTATCACTTTTGAGCCCTTGCCTTCTTTAATAAAGAATGGTGACACACCCATAGGGTATTGAGTTAAGCTTTTACTAAAAGTTTGAGATGCTAAAGGGATAGACTTTAGAGCCTTTTCCAGAAGTTGGTTAGATTTTTTATACATTATTTAAAAACTCCTTATCTTCATTTAATGATTTTTCCAAACCTTCATTTCTAATAAATTTATTATTAATATTAGACAAATTAGGTCTTTCTTTTAATAAATTTAAAATATCATTTGTTAAAAACAATGAATTTTTTTCATATAAAGCCTGGTATATTTTTTCCACTAAAATAAAGTCTTCTGGCTCATCAACTGTCCAACGAAGATGAGACAAATCTTGATTAAAATCGAATACTCTATTGTTATATTGTTCTGGCCTATTAACAATATATTGAGTTACATGCTCTTTTTCAGAGGGTAAAGTTGCTTTATCCTTTGAATCAGACAAGGCCTTCATAGTTATTATTTCTGCGTCAAGTCCATCTGGAAATTTTAAAGATGTTTCAACATAATCAAAATTACCATCTAAGCAATATTTAATCATTTTATCTATCAATTGCCAATCAGTCAAAGGACAATCGCCTGTTAATCGAACAATATACTTAGGGTTATACAATTTTGCACATTGATAAAACCTATCTAAGACATTATCTAAATCGCCCCTAAATATTTCGACATTATTATCTAAACACATTTTCTCTATAATATTGTCTGAATCATCAACTGAAGTTGCCACCACTAGCTTATCAATTAATGACGAATGCCGCAACCTTTCAATCTGATGCAATAACATCGGCTTATTTAATATAGGTTTTAAAACCTTCATTGGCAACCTTGATGAAGAGGAGCGTGCTTGCAGAATTGCTAGTATCATATTTTTCTCCATAAAACAATTGATAAAGATATCATATTCGAAATGATATTACTTTTGATGGTTTTCTGCACACAGTTTTGACACATCTTCAATCCCTATAGTTATAAGAATTTCCATATTATGTAAACTTCTTTAAACTATACTTTAATTCTTTTTTGCTGAATTTTTTTAATATCTGATGATTATGTTTCTTAATAAAATCAGACATATATTTTTGATTTTCTGCTGTTTGTATAGCTATAAATGGTATTCCTAAATATAAAATTTCATTTATTGTTACACTTGGTGTCACTATAGCAAAGTTAGCATTATTCATTAATTGTGCAATTGAATTAGAGTTGATATGAAGAGTTATATTATTTCGACTGCTTGCATACTGTTCAAATTCTTTAAGATGATAAATGGTCTGTTGTCGTTTAGTGTATTCTTTTTGGTAAATGACTTGGTTGGATTGAAATCCCATTGAGAATTCTAGACATCGAATAACACTGGGTATTTGATGTACATACAAATTCAATCTGTCACAGTACAATAATTAGTCTGGTATAACATCACTATCAAAAAATCTAATACAAAAGGTAGTAATAAATGATTAAAAAATGTCTTTTCCCTGCGGCTGGTTATGGAACCCGTTTTTTACCTGCCACCAAAGCAGTGCCCAAAGAAATGCTTCCAATACTCACTAAACCTTTATTGCAATACGGTGTCGAAGAAGCTCTGTCTGCCGGCATAACTAACATGGCTATTGTTACAGGTAGAGGTAAGAGGGCAATTGAAGATCACTTTGATAATGCATATGAACTTGAATCACAATTAAGTGGCACTCCAAAAGAGCACTATTTAAAAGAAATCAAGGAAATAATTAAGAAATCAACCTTTACCTATGTTCGTCAGAAACAAATGCTCGGATTAGGTCACGCTATCCTTACCGGTGAACCTCTTATTGGAGATGCACCTTTTGCTGTAGTTCTGGCAGATGATCTATGTGATTGTCCTGATAATAGCGTGATTTCACAAATGATTGAAATATATAACCAATATCAGTGTTCAGTCGTAGCTATTGAAGATGTACCGATGAATCAAACCAACAAATATGGAATTATTACTGGCAATCCACTCAATAATTCAAATAATTTGTATCAAGTTACAAAAATGGTGGAAAAACCTGAAGAAAAGAACGCGCCAAGTAATATGGCAATTATTGGCCGCTACATCCTAACTCCTGATATTTTTAATATTCTTAAAAACATCAAACCTGATAAGAGTGGAGAAATACAAATCACCGATGCTCTAAATATTCAAGCAAAACAAGGTAAAGTTATTGCATATAAGTTTAAAGGAAGGCGTTTTGATTGTGGTAGCATTAAAGGGTATCTAGAAGCCACCAATCATTTTGCTAATAACCTTAGTATTATCAGCTAATATAGTTATCAAACTATTATTTGATGTCTACTTTATCTCCTAAATTCATATCAAAGCCATTAGAGTTTGTATTAAATTGTGGCACGATTTGACCAAGTAACTTATAAATATTTTCCGTATCAGAATTTACTGCAGCTTCCTTAATTTGAGCTAACATTGGCTCTAATTTATCCCAACTTATCATTGTTTCTTTGGCGCACATAATCAATTTATTCTCAGTAGAAATAAACTCACCATCAATCAAAAGTTCTTCATAGAGCTTTTCACCAGGTCTTAATCCGATATATTGAATTTCTATATCACCTTCTGGATTATTTTCGTCAAGCACCTGCAAACCACTTAATCTAATCATTTTTTTTGCTAAATCGTCAATTCGAATAGGTTCTCCCATATCCAGCACAAACACCTCTCCACCCTTAGCCATCGCACCCGCCTGGATAACTAATTCTACTGCTTCCGGTATAGTCATAAAATAACGCACTACATTGAAATCGGTTACTGTTATAGGCCCACCAGATTTAATTTGCTTTTTAAAAAGAGGTATTACCGAACCACTTGAGTCGAGTACATTACCAAATCGAACCATAGTAAAACAGGTGTTATGAGATTGTTTGGCTAATGCTTGTAAAGCTAATTCAGCAACACGCTTACTCGCCCCCATAACGTTGGTTGGTCTTACTGCTTTATCAGTTGAAACTAATACAAAAGTCGCAACATTTGAAGCAATTGCAGCCTCTGCAGCTATCATTGTGCCTATCGCATTATTAAGCACACCTTGTGATTGATTGAGTTCAACCAGCGGTACATGTTTATAAGCAGCAGCATGGTATATTGTTTGCACCCCATAATAGTTGCAAATATTTATTAGTCTATCTTTATCCGAAATAGAACCTATAACTGGAACAATACCTATATTAGGCAAACCTATATCCAATAGTTCTTGGTCAATTTGATAAAGAGAAGATTCACTGATCTCAAAAAGAACTATTTTTTTAGGTTTTAGAAATAATATCTGTCGACAAAGTTCTGAACCTATCGAACCTCCTGCACCAGTTACTAGAACTATTTTGTTTGAAATATTTGTTTTAAGAAATTCATTATTTGGATTGACTGACTTTCTACCTAATAAATCTCCTATATCAATTTCAAGTAAATCATTAACTGCTATGTTGCCCTTTACTAAGTCTAATACACTTGGCAGTGAGCGCACTACTACTGGATAGGGTTCCAAATCATTAATAATTGCCTTACGACGTATGCGAGATATTGAGGGCATAGCGAGCAAAACTTCTTTAATGTTTTTTTTATTAATCAAATACTCCAAATCATTTTGAGAATATACTGCTAGACCATTAATAGAATGACGATAGATCTCATCAGCATCATCGATAAAAGCCACTGGCTCATATTCCCTCGACTCATGCAAGGCAGTACACAATTGTCTACCCGCTGAACCAGCACCATATATCAGAACATTATTATCTATATTTTCTTCTGAGACTAACCAACGAATCAATAAGCGTGAGCCGCTAATAACTATAATCACTATCAACCAATTAATCAGAATGACAGAACGTGGGATAAAATCTATAGCACTCATAAAAGTTACCAAACCCCATAAAATCGCATATATAGAGACACTTTGAGTAATATGCCAAATCGCTTTAAAACCAACGTAACGAACTACCTCACGATATAGTCCAAAGAAAATAAAAATCGGCAGCGCCAATAGTGGTGCCGCAAAAATTGCCAGCAGCAAATCAATATCTCCAGTCGGGTAAAACCAAAATCCCAGGCGAATATAAAATGATACGAATAGACTGCCAATAATAGCGCCAACATCAAACAAAAACATTAATATCTGCTTTGTTTTTCTGGAAATTTTAAGTAGATTTTGAATCATAAAAATATTATAGTTGACAATAGGTAGCATTCAAAGCGTTAAAGTTATACAAAATTTATTTAAAAAACCCGCTAATTGTGGGTTTTTTTATTTATTTTTACCACGTTTAACCGATAATCACACTGTGTAAATATTTCAACTGTTATTAATTATGAATAATTAGCAGTACTTATAACTATCGGGCAAGTGTGAAACTGAATAACTCAAGACGCTAGCTTGAATACTAATGCGAGACATTTTCTCGCCTTATCACTTTTAAAAGAGTTATCCATAATATTTTCAAATCAAACCAGAAGGATTGATGATTCAGATACTCCTCATCCAAATCAACCTTCTCAGGTATAGATAGCTTATCACGCCCGTTTACCTGTGCCCAGCCCGTCGCTCCAGGTAGTAGCTTATCAACCCCTTTCTCTGTGCGCAGAGCTATCAAATCTTCCTGATTAAACAATGCAGGACGAGGGCCAACAAAGCTCATATCTCCTTTCAGTATCGAAAATAATTGTGGCATCTCATCCAGACTGTAGCGGCGGAGGAATCCTCCAACTGGTGTGAGGAACGTCTCTGCATCACTCATTAAGTGGGTAGCTACAGCGGGTGTCTCCATGCGCATTGATCGGAATTTAGGCATTCGAAAAATCACATTATCCTGACCGACACGATCAGACCAGTAGATTACAGGCCCTGATGATGTGAGACGCACCGCAATGGCTGTGATCAACATGGGTAGCGCGAATAGCAGGAAGAGTATTACACCCATGAAAAAGTCAAAAAAACGTTTCATTCATATCTTTTAACGACAGTTTAGCCTTAAACCCAAGCGACTGTAATTTCTCAGATGAATAGCGCTCATCACCCAACAGCTTCACAATCTGGTAACGTTTCCTGGGACTTAACTGAGCTACCAAATCAAACAGAAATTTTGGAACACTCCACCGTTTAGGACTCTTTCCAATAGAGTGACAAAGCGCCTCATAGATATCTCGTGATGAATATGGAATCCCATCGGTAGCAATAAAAATCTCCCCATTTGCTCGCTTATCCTCTGCCACCAGCATCAAAGCCTGAACCAAATTATCAACATGAATCATCGACCGTTGATTATTCAGCTCAGGTAGAGGAGGAAACCACCCCTTTTCGATTGCAACTTGCATCAATCGGAGGTTGCCTTTAACACCCGGCCCATACACTAAAGATGGTCGCACAATGGAAATATGCATGTCTGACTGTTGGCCCATCTCCAATAACTTTAATTCCGCCTCTCGCTTGGTTTGCCCATACACTCCTTGTGGTGGACCGTGTTCCTCATCATAACCACCTGCTTTCACACTACTGACAAACACAAACCGCTTCACCTTAGAACGAATTGCCATTTCAGCCAATCTCACTGTAGCATCTACATTCACTGTCCGATAGAGATATTCAATCTTGGAGTTACCATCCAGATTATGGGCACAACTAGCAAGATGAAAAACTGAATCAACCCCATCCAAAACACCTTCAGGAATATCTTCAGACTCCAGATCACAGACAATCGTCTCACATTCGGGATGAGAAGAACGAGAGAGAACCTTTAGTCTTGCTCCTTGCCCTTTGAGTCTAGACAACAATCGCTGACCAATAAACCCCGTAACACCTGTAACAAATGTCTTATTCACTGCAAAGAAGAGTTCAACAGCTTTTTCCAGAAGCTTGATATACAATAATTCCTATCCACTCCTTTACTGCAAATACCAATCTGTTCAGATGACCAGCAAAGTCCCAATCTAGCCTAATAATATTATCTGGATCAGAGTGAAAATCTACAGGGTATGGAATAACATCCCAACCAACTTTACAAAATACTCCAACAGACCTAGGCATATGCCATGCGGTTGTAATCAACACCCATTCTTCATTAAGATCAGGGTTTACCAACTTTTTACTAAAAACTGCATTCTCCCAAGTATTGCGAGAATCACGCTCAAAGACAATATTTGAGGTGTCTAATCCATGTCTGGTAAAAAATTTTCTTGCAGAATCTGCTGATTTTTTTTGCTGATCAACCATGCTTGGTGAACCTCCTGTAAAGACTAATTTTACATCAGGAAATTTCCTTGTTAATACTATAAACTCAACATTACGTTCTAATGAACCACTTAGAACAATAATCCCATCTATATCACTCAATTCTGGATTCGGACTATAGCGTTTCTCTAGTGGATAAAATAACCATTCACCAACAGGGAACATTCCAACAATCATAAACACAATAAACAACCCTATTAACATCCGCTTGGCCAATAATAACCAACCAAACAGAACAAGAATTACCGTTATCCCTAACCAAATAATCAACAGACTATCTGGAGAAATAAATAGCCATGCTATCTTAGATATCCAAAAGAAAACATGATCCATTAGATTGTTTAGGATACTTTCAAACCACAAATTGCCTTCATCACAAGATGCCCAAATACCACATGTGCATCTTCACAAATTTGCATATCAAACGATTTAATCCATACAGAGTGGTCGGATATCTCTTTTAATCTACCGCCATCATAGCCAGTAATCGCTAGTGTTGTAATTCCTAACTCATTAGCAACCTCTGTTGCTCGTACAACATTCTCAGAATTGCCACTCCCACTAACTGTTATTAATAGGTC
>Ga0209091_10004746_pt1 | contig 10506 bp, 9 predicted proteins | sample ArcticOcean_MG_C_6_FD_187438 | JGI IMG/M metagenome (GOLD analysis project Ga0209091, IMG submission 187438) | Marine microbial communities from western Arctic Ocean - ArcticOcean_MG_CB8_128 (SPAdes) (version 2) | ecosystem: Environmental > Aquatic > Marine > Oceanic | place: Arctic Ocean... | reverse complement strand
ACCAAACAATAACATTGAGCCTTACCAGGTTGTTAAAATTCAATTAAGAAGTCTAAAAAAAAATAACAAACCCACTAAAGATAACGGAATTGAACAAACATGGATATTTGCACATCCTAATAATCAAAAAAACACAGGTCCATTAGGTCGTTTTAAAGTTATGATTAAAGGTAAGTCGTATGAGATGCTTCTTAATCATTTAGAACACAAGGTTGTTGAAGTAGAATCTGATGATTTAACAGCTCTTTTTGAAGTTACAGTCTTGGATCAAAAAAAAGCCTATTATAAATTCAATTGGCAACTTGAAAAATACACAAAAGATGGACCTCTTAAAGGTTGTTGGTTAACTACAATTGTCTCAGCCCCTATAGCTATTGGTTCATCAATCTAATTTAATAACTGATAGAATTTTGTTTCGTTAATATTAAAAGTTTAGTAGGAATCGACAAAATGAAGTCTAAAACAAAAGTAGTAGTCGTTGGAGGTGGAGTGGTAGGAGTAAGTGCTCTTTATCACTTGGCAAAAAAAGGTTGGCCAGATGTCGTTCTTGTTGAGAGAAAAGAATTAACATCAGGATCAACTTGGCATGCAGCTGGATTGTTACCTCTATTTAATATGAGTTATTCAGTTGGACAGCTACATAAGTATGCTGTCGATCTTTATAAAAAATTAGAAGAAGAAACGGGAAAAAATGTCGGATTCAGTGTTGTATCAAATATACGTTTGGCAAGTACAAAAGATAGAATGGATGAGTATCATCAATACGCAGGTGTTGCACAAACAATTGGAGTTGATGTAAAATTTTTAACACCACAACAAGTAAAAGAAATTTGGCCTTTATGCCATGTTGATGATTTAGTTGGTGCAATTCAACACCCAGAAGATGGATATATTCAACCAGCAGATTTAACACAAGCGCTTGCAACAGGTGCAAGAAATCTAGGTGCAGAGATTTATAGAAACACAGCTGTTGTTGGAATGAAGCAAAATAAAGATGGCTGGATTGTTGAAACAGATAAAGGATCAATTGAATGTGAACATGTAATTTCATGCTCAGGAAATTTTGCAAGACAAACTGGTAAAATGGTTGGTTTAGATATTCCAGTAATACCAGTAGAGCATCAATTTATTGTTACCGAACCACATCCAGATATTTTAAAAAGAAAAAAAGAAGGTCTTCCAGAGATGGGTGTGCTAAGAGACAGCGATAGCAGGTGGTATATGAGAGAAGAAGCTGGTGGACTAATCTTAGGACCATATGAAGATGGAGCTCCAGCATGTTATGTGGATGGACCATCAAAAGATTCTGAATACGAATTGTTTCAAGAAGATCTAGATAGACTTGCTCCACATATAGAAGGTGCAATTCATCGTGTACCTGCTTTTGGAGAAGTGGGAGTAAAAAAAGTTTATAATGGTGCAATTTGTTATACGCCTGATGGAAATCCAATAGTTGGTCCAGCGTGGGGGCTAAAAAATTTTTGGATAAACGAAGGACATAGTTTTGGAATTACAGCTGCAGGTGGAGCCGGATGGCAACTTGCTGAATGGATAGTAGATGGTGAACCAACAATTGATATGCTTGGTGTTGAACCAAGAAGATTTGGTGACTATGCAACAAAATCATTTTTAATAGAAAAAAACGAAGAAGCATACAACCATGTATTTAAAGTTCATTATCCTGACGAAGAAAGAGGTGCTGCTAGAGAACTAAAAACATCACCCTGTTATGATAGAATGAAAAATCTTGGTGCAGTTTTTGGTCAAAAATTTGGTTGGGAGAGACCAAACTTTTTTGCAATAGATGGAATGGAACAAAAAGATGATTGGTCTTTTAGAAGATCTAAATGGTTTAAGGCAATCGAAAAAGAATGCAAAAATGTTAAAGAAAATGTAGGTCTTTTAGACATGACTGCATTTGCTAAATGCAGAATTAAAGGACCAGGGGCAGAGGAATTTTTAGACTATTTAGTGGCTAATAAACTTCCAAAAAAAATAGGAAGAATTGGTTTGTGTCATGCACTTAATACAAAAGGAGGTGTTCACTCTGAATTTACAATAATGAGAGAAGCTGAGAATAGCTTTTATTTAGTTTCTGCAGGAGCCAATCAAAGATTAGATCATGACTGGATTCATAAATGGATGCCAAAAGATGGAAGTGTTCAATTTGAAAACTTAACAAATAGCATGGGTGTATTGGTAGTATCAGGACCAAAAGCTCGAGAGTTAATGACAAGAGTTTCAAAAGATGATTTTTCTAGTGAAAATTTTAAATGGTTAAGTGCAAAAAATGTAAATATTGGAAACGCACCAGTAAATGCAATGAGAGTGAACTTTGTTGGTGAACTAGGTTGGGAACTTCATCATTCAATTGAATATCAAAATCATATATTTGATAAACTGATGGAAGCTGGTAAAGATTTGGGTCTTAAACCTTATGGGATTAGAGCCATGAATAGTCTTAGACTTGAAAAATCTTATAAACTTGTTGGAACAGAATTATCAATTGAATATTCACCATACGAGTCAGGATTAGATAGATTTATTCACCCTAACAAAGGTAAATTTATTGGTCTTGAAGCACTTAATAAATGGAGAGAAAAAGGTTTTGATAATAAGTTAGTTACTATGGAAATTCACAATGTAGATGATGCCGATGTTCTAGGAAATAATCCAATTTACGATAACGGAAAAGTAGTTGGAAGAGCTACTGGGGGAGATTTTGGATTTAGGTTAGGCAAGTCAATAGCGTTAGGAATGGTGAAGCCAGATATTGCGACAACTGGCCAAAAATTGAAAATTGATATTTTAGGAAAAATGTACGATGCTACGATATTGGATGAAAGTCCTTATGATCCTGAAAATAATTTATTGAGAGCATAATGAAAATATTAGTCGCTGTTAAAAGAGTAATTGATTACAATGTACAAGTCAGAGTTAAAGAAGATTGTACAGGAGTGGTCACTGATAATGTAAAAATGTCAAGTAATCCACCAGATGATAATGCGATAGAAGAAGCTGTAAAAATTAAAGAGTCAGGAAAGGCTACAGAAGTTATAGCTGTAACGGTAGGTGAAGATAAAGCTCAAGAAACATTAAGAAAAGCATTGGCAGTAGGAGCCGACAAAGGAATTCATGTTAAAGTGGATGGAGCAGTTGAACCCTTAGCAGTTGCAAAAATTTTACAAAAAATTGTTGATAAAGAAAAACCAGATTTAGTTTTTATGGGAAAACAAGCTATTGATGATGATTGTAATCAAACAGGTCAAATGTTAAGTGCACTACTTAATTGGCCTCAAGCAACATTTGCATCAAAAATTAAAATTAAAGATAAAAGTTTAGAGGTAATAAGAGAGATAGATGAAGGACTAGAAACAATTGAAGTTAATATTCCTGCAATTGTTACATGTGATTTAAGATTAAATGAACCAAGATATGCTTCATTGCCAAATATTATGAAAGCTAAAAAAAAACCTTTAGATACATTAAGTGCTGTAGATTTAGGTATTGATACAACACCAAGAATTCAACAAATTAAAGTAGAAGAGCCACCGAAAAGAAAAGCAGGAATTAAAGTAGCAAATGTTGCTGAATTAGTTAATAAGCTTAAAAATGAAGCAAAGGTAATATAATGTCTGTTTTATTGATAGCAGAACACAATAATAAAGAGTTAAGACCATTTACATTAAATGCTATTACAGCTGCATCACAAATAGATGTGGATCTACATGTTTTATTAATAGGAAATAACTGTGAAGATGTAGCTAAATCTTTATCGGAGATGAAGATTGTTAAAAAAGTATTACATGCTGAGGCTGCTTATTATGAAAATTATCTTGCTGAAAACTTTGCACCGGTAATTGTTAAGATTGCTGAAAATTATTCACATATAGTAAGTTCAGCAAACACATTTGGAAAAAATTTAATGCCAAGAATTGCGGCTCTACTAGATACATCTCAAGTGAGTGATATTGTTAAAGTAATATCTTCGGATACTTTTTTAAGACCTATTTACGCAGGAAATGCATTTGCAACTGTAAAAAGCACTGATACAAAAAAATGCATAACGATTAGACCAACATCTTTTGAGCCTTGTGAAACTTCAGGTGGGGGGTCTGCACCAATAGAAAAAGTTGAAGCAGCAGAAGAATTTACATCTTCCAAATTTATTAAAAGAGAAGAGGTTAAATCAGATAGACCAGAACTTGGAACAGCAAGAGTTGTAATTTCAGGTGGTAGAGGAATGCAAAGTGGGGATAATTTTAAATTAATAAATGCTATTGCTGACAAATTGAATGCTGCTATTGGCGCATCAAGAGCTGCAGTTGACGCTGGATATATAAGCAATGAACACCAGGTTGGCCAAACAGGAAAAGTTGTTGTGCCTGACCTGTATATTGCAGTTGGTATTTCAGGAGCGATACAACACTTAGCGGGAATGAAAGAAAGTAAAATAATAGTTGCAATAAATAAAGATGGAGAAGCACCAATTTTTAGTGTAGCTGATTATGGCTTAGAAGCAGATCTATTTGAGGCACTTCCACAATTTCTTGAAGAATTAAACAAATTAAACACTATACAAAAATAACAAATACTATAAAAAACAAACATATGCCCAGAGAAGCAATGGAGTATGATGTTGTGATTGTTGGAGGTGGCCCCTCAGGACTATCCACTGCAATTAAGCTCAAACAGCTAGATTCAAATTTAAATGTCTGCTTACTTGAAAAGGCCTCAGAAATAGGAGCTCATATTTTAAGTGGTAATGTTTTTGAAACAAGAGCTCTAGACGAACTTTTACCAAACTGGAAAGAGCTAAACTCTCCAATTAAAACAAAAGTTTCTAAAGAAAAATTTTTATTTTTAGGAAAATCAAAATCATTAAGTTGGCCCACTTGGTTACTTCCATCAGTTCAAAAAAATCACGATAATTATATAATAAGCCTAGCAAATTTATGTAGGTGGCTTGCAGAGCAGGCGGAAGCTTTAGGTGTAGAAATATTTCCAGGATTTCCAGCTAGCGAAATTTTATACAATGAAAACGGATCAGTTAAAGGTGTTGCAACTCAAGATATGGGAATTGATAAAGAAGGAAATAAAAAAGATAATTTTGAACCTGGAATAGAGCTTTTAGGTAAAGTTACAGTGTTTGCGGAAGGATGTAGAGGACACCTTGGCAAACAGCTTATTAAAAAATTTAACCTTGATGATGGTAAGGACCCTCAACAATATGGAATAGGATTTAAAGAAATATGGGAAATTAATGGTCAAAATCACGAAGAAGGAATGGTTATGCATACTACGGGGTGGCCATTAGATAATAGCACTTATGGTGGAAGTTTTATGTACCACGCTGAAAATAAACAGGTTTTTTTAGGATATGTAATTGGTTTAGATTATAAAAACCCACATCTTTCTCCTTTTGATGAATTTCAAAGATTTAAAACTCATCCAGCAATAAAAAAAATAATTGAGGGTGGCAAAAGAATTTCTTATGGAGCAAGAGCTTTAATTGAAGGTGGTCTGCAAAGTTTACCAAAAATGTTTATGCCAGGTGCTTTATTGATTGGTTGTGACGCTGGAACCTTAAACATGCCAAAAATCAAAGGCTCTCATACAGCCATGAAAAGTGGAATGATTGCAGCCGAGACAATTAATTTTCATTTTAAAGACAATGATAATTTGTCAATTTATGAAAAATTATTTAAAAAAAGTTGGGTTTACAAAGAGCTTTTTAAAGCAAGAAATGTAAAACCTAGTTTTAGTTGGGGTTTAATTCTTGGGATAATATTTACAGGAATAGATCAAATTTTGTTTAGAGGAAACTTACCTATAACACTTAGACATAAACACGCTGATCATGAAACGTTAAAACCTGCAAATGAAATGTCTAAAATAAATTATCCTAAACCTGATGGAGTAATTACTTTTGATAAAACTAGTTCGGTATATCTAACAGGCACTAATCATGAAGAGAATCAACCTGTTCATTTACAACTTAGGGATTCAAATTTACCAATTAATTATACTTTAGAAAAATTTGATGAACCAGCACAAAGATATTGTCCTGTAGGTGTTTATGAAGTTCAGAAAGAAAATAATATAAATAAATTTGTCATAAATTCTCAAAACTGCATTCATTGTAAAGCTTGCGATATAAAAGAACCATCCCAAAATATTACTTGGGTCACACCTGAGGGTAGTGGTGGTCCGAAATATGGAAATATGTGATTAACTTAAATCGATGGCATATTTTTTTAACTGCTCAATAGAGACAAACTTTAAAGTATTTTCGTGAGTTTTTTTTACATATACAGAACAAGCTTTACCAGCCTCTAAAGATCTTGCGTAAGAACTTGCACAAACACACCAGTTATCCCCATCTTTCAATCCTGAAAAACCAAATTCGGGATGAGGAGTAATTAAATCATTACCATCATTTTTACACCATTGTAAAAATTCATTTGTTACTTTAGCACAAACGGTGTGTACACCATGATCATTTTCATCAGTATTGCAACATCCGTCTCTAAGCCATCCGGTAACAGGATCGTTAGAACATTCTTCTAAATCTTCACCCAAAACATTTTTTTGTTTTTCTTCCATTATATTTTTGTTGGATTAGGTTGGCCTTTATAAATTTTTTTAGGGTCAAAAACTTTCTTTTTTTCTTTAAAGTTCATTTCTATATTTCTACCATTGTCAATTGGACCTAGAGGTATAGACCTATAAAAACAAGATCTATAGCCAACATGACAACTGGCTCCATCCCCTATATCTACAGTAATCCAGATAGCGTCTTGATCATCATCAATTCTAATTTCTTTAACTTTTTGAATAAAACCACTTGTTTTACCTTTATGCCAAATTTGTTTTCGAGATCTACTGAAATAATGAACCTCTTTTGTTTCTATAGTCTTTTTAAGAGATTCAACATTCATATATCCATGCATTAAAATATCTCTAGTCGTTGAACACATAGTAATAACAGGTATTAAACCATCATTATCAAACTTAGGAGATAACAGGTTTCCTTCTTCGATTTCAGCAATATTTTCTCTATTTTTAAACATATATATAGGTAATTATGTAGCATACTCAGAAATATAATAAATATTTTAAAAACAAGAAATTACTGTATAAACTGACTTTATGAAATTAGTTAAAGGCACAGATAACAAGACTGAAGAAAACATTAAAGTTTCAGACAAAGAAGCTGAAGAAGCTTTAAAAACTATTTTAACTTGGATAGGAGAAGACCCTAACAGAGAGGGTTTATTAGAAACGCCTAAAAGAGTAGTAAAGGCATTTAAAGAATATTTTGTTGGTTACACTCAAGATGCTGAACAAATTTTAGAAAAAACTTTTGGAGATGTTGAAGGATATGACGATATGGTGGTTGAAAAAAATATTTCAGTCACTAGTCACTGTGAGCATCATATGGCACCAATAGTTGGTACGGCACATGTTGCTTATATTCCAAACAAAAGAGTAGTTGGTTTAAGTAAACTAGCAAGAGTAGTAGAAGTTTTTTCAAAAAGATTACAAACACAAGAAAGATTAACAATGCAAGTTGCAAAAGCACTGATGACATCGCTTGATGCAAAAGGAGTGGCGGTAACAATCGATGCGGCACATCAATGTATGACTATGCGTGGAATTAAAAAAGAAAGTGCAACTACAGTCACAAATTATTTTTTAGGTCAGTTTAAAGAAGATTTAAGTATTCAAAATAGATACTTAAGATTCATAAGTAAATAACATTGTGTCAGAAAACTTTAGAGCTCTAATAGTAAACCAAACAGAGAAAGAATTTACTAGAGAGATAAAATCTATTGATAAATCTTTTTTAAAACAAGGTAACGTTCTTGTTAAAGTTGATTATTCAGATTTAAATTATAAAGATGCACTAATTCTAAATAATGGTGCCAAGTTAGTTAAAGAGTTTCCTCATATTCCAGGAATAGATTTTTCAGGAAAAGTTTTAGAGAGTGATAATCCTAAATTTAAAAAAGATGATGAAGTAATACTTACAGGATGGAGAGTAGGTGAGATTTATTTTGGTGGATTTTCACAGTTAGCAAAAGTAAATGGAGATTTTTTAGTAAAAAAACCAAACAATATTACAGCCAAGCAAGCAATGATTTTAGGAACAGCCGGATTAACAGCTTTAGCTTGCTCATTTGCAATTAAAGCTAGAGAAGAACTTTTATTAGGTGAAAAAGTAATAGATGTTTTGGTTACAGGAGCATCAGGGGGTGTTGGAAGCATTGCTGTAATGGTTTTGTCTAAACTTGGATATGATGTGACAGCTGTTACAAGTAAAACTACAAACGAAGAATACTTAAAATCATTAGGAGCTAAAAACATTATAAATAAAGCTGAATTAGATAAAGATCCAAGAACATTAGATAAAGGACTGTGGGATGGAGCTGTTGATACAGTAGGTGGAAAAATACTTGCAAACGTACTTTCTCAAACTAGAGATAACGGAATAGTTGCCGCTTGTGGTAATGCTTCTGATTATAAATTAAATACAACGGTAATGCCCTTTATTATTAGAGGAGTTAAACTTTGGGGAATTAATTCTGTTACAACTTCAATTAAAAGAAGAGAATTTTTTTGGAATGAAGCTAAGAATCTTATTGATTTTGAAAAATTAGAAAAATCAATTAAAACTATTAATTTAGAAGAGTTAATTAGTATATATCCAAAAATGTTAAAAGGTGAAACGTCAGGAAGATATATAATTGATTTAAATAAATAATGGATTGGGATAAATTAAAAATTTTTTACGCAGTCGCAGAAGCTGGTAGTTTTACCAATGCAACAATTAATCTAAATTTAAGTCAATCTGCAATCAGTAGACAAATCCAATCCCTTGAACAAGAGTTAAAAGTTCAACTTTTTGAACGACATGCTAGAGGTTTAACCTTAACTGAAAATGGAGAATATCTTTTTAAAACAGCTCGAGATGTAATTAGTAAAATAAAAGAAGTTGAAACATCCTTAGGTGATCAAAAAAACAAACCTACTGGAAAATTAACAATTACTACTGTTAGAAGTTTTGGAACTCACTGGCTAACTCCAAGAATTCAAGAATTTATGACTTTGAATCCTGAAATTGAAGTTGAATTAATTTTTGATGATAAAGAATTAGATTTAAGTACCAGACAGGCAGATATTGGTATTTTTATGAGAAGACCAAAGCAACTTAATTATATTCAAAAGAAATTGGTAGATATTAAGTATTATATATATGGATCTAATAAATATTTAGAAAAACACGGTATGCCAAAAAATATTTCTGATCTAAATAAGCATAGATTTATATCTTTTGGAAAAGGAGCACCTTCCCCAGTCTATAATCCTGAGTGGGCACTAAAATTAGGTATTAAAGATGGAAAAAAAAGAAAGACAATTATGAAAGTGAATAGTGTAATGGGTTTACTTCTTGCCGTAGAAAGTGGTGTAGGTTTAGCTGCATTACCAGAATATCTAGTTTCAAATTCGAATAATGTTATTAAAGTTCTTCCTAATTCAGAAGGTCCAATAACAGAAGCTCATTTCGTATATCCTCAGTCACTTAAAAATACAGCTCGTATCACAGCTTTTAGAAACTTTCTCTTTAGTAAAATTGGAGACTGGAAATAAATATAAAAAATTCTTGTAGATTTGAAGTCTCTGCGACAATATATGCGATTGATAATCATTCGCAATGATAATAACAATCATTCTAAACTAATGAAGGGTAAGAAATGAGGAAAAATGAAAAAAATACTATTAATTATATTAGCGCTTACTTCTTTTAAAAGTTTAGCAATAGGTAACGAAGTTAATGTCTTTAGTGCAAGACATTATGATTCAGATATTCAACTTTATGAAAAATTTACTTTAGAAACTGGAATTAAAGTTAACGTTATATCTGGTAAAGATAAAGCTCTTCAAAAAAGAATAATTGAAGAGGGAAAAAATTCTAGGGCAGATCTTTATATTACTGCTGATGCTGGAAGATTAGGATTTTTTGATTCCAAAGGAATGTTTCAAAATTCAATGTCATCAGCAATTAAATCTGCTGTACCATCTAACTTTAGATCCAAAAATTGGACGGGAATAGCTAAGAGAGCAAGAATAATTTATTATTCCCCTGACAGAGTGAATGCTAACGATCTTAATGGAATGACTTATGAAAAATTGGCTAATCCAAAGTGGAAAGGTAGAATTGTTATAAGACAATCTAATAATATTTACAATCAGTCACTTGTTGCTTCTCTAATTTATAATAATGGAAAAAAAATAACAGCAGAATGGGCAAAAGGTGTTGTTGCAAATATGGCCAGAGATGCGAGGGGTAATGATAGAGCACAGATTTTAGCTGTTGCTGCAGGAGAAGCAGATATTGCGGTAGCAAATACTTATTATTACGCTTTAATGTTATCTGGAAGTAAAGGCCCAGAACAACAGGCAGCTGCAAAGAAAGTATTACCATTTTTTCCCAACCAGGGA
>Ga0209091_10004743_pt1 | contig 10514 bp, 10 predicted proteins | sample ArcticOcean_MG_C_6_FD_187438 | JGI IMG/M metagenome (GOLD analysis project Ga0209091, IMG submission 187438) | Marine microbial communities from western Arctic Ocean - ArcticOcean_MG_CB8_128 (SPAdes) (version 2) | ecosystem: Environmental > Aquatic > Marine > Oceanic | place: Arctic Ocean... | reverse complement strand
AAATTGAAAAAGAATTCCAATAAAAAGTGAAATAAATAATGAATAAACATAACTATCTAAGTTTAAATATAAATTAAAATAATATGAATAAATTATATTTAAAAATGACATTAAAGATATTGAAATAGAAAATACCCCTATAAATAAAAGACTAAATCTTGGCATTAATTTTTAAAAAGAACTTATTCTAAACATGCTTTCAACTAAGGAAATTTGATCTCTTTTAGCTAAAAAAACTACTAAATCATCTTCATTAAAAACAAAATTAGATCTTGGTATAATTACCTCTTCATTTCTTAAAATAGCACCTATTCTTATTTCATCAGGTAGATCTACTTTTTTTAATTCTTTATTAATTAATTCGGAAGATTCAATAATTTCTGCTTCTATTACTTCGTACTCACCATTTAATAAAGTATAAGCTGTTTGGATGGTACCTTTATGTACATGTTTTAAAATACTCGATACAGTATTCATTCTTGGATCTATTAAATCATCTATTTTTAAAGATGATTGAAGCAAAGCATAGTTAGGTTTATTTATTAGTGCCATAGTTCTTTTATCTTTAGAAAATTTTTCAACTAAGACACTCACCATTAAATTATTTTCATCATCATTTGTTAAGGCAAGCACAGTTTCAACTTCCTCTAAATTAGCTTCAGATAAAACATCCTCATCCAAAGCATCACCATTAATAACTATAGAGTTATTGAGTTCATTAGCAATAAACTCTGCTCTTTCTTTGTTTTTTTCAATAATTTTAATTCTTGCTGAATCAAAAGATTGCTCAATATTTTTTGCTAAATTAAAACCTATATTTCCACCACCTATTATAAGTATTTTTGATGATACTTTCTCGTCATGTCCAAATGCAGCTAGAGTTAATGCCATTTGTTCAGAATTAATTATTACGTAAGCTTTATCTTTTTTTTTAATAACATCATTTTTTTTAAGGATATTAAATTTTTCATTTCTTATAACACCTAAAATATTTGCTTTTAACTTAGGGAATTTTTTTGTTATTTCATTTAATGCAATATCTATTAACGGACAATTTTCATTTATAAAAATTTCCAACAATCTTATTTTATCTTGAGCAAAGGTAACATTATCTAATGCGCCGGGTGCTTCTAATTTTCTTAGTAAAGATTTTGCAATTTCAATTTCTGGAGAAATTATTACATCTATAGGTAGATTTTCTTTATTATAAATTTTTGAAAATTTTGGGTCAAGATAATTTTGAGATCTTATTCTAGCTATTTTTTTTGAAATATTAAAAACAGAATATGCAATTTGGCAAATAAGCATATTTATTTCGTCATTTTTCGTAACAGCTATAATCATATCTGCTTCTTTTGCGTTAGCTTTTTCTAGAATGGAAGGGTATGTAGCTTTTCCAACTATTGATTTAACATCTAACGAATCATTAATTTTTTGTATGTCATCACTTGATTGATCTATTACAGTAATTGAATGGTTCTGCTCAGATAAAAGTTTGGCTATTGTATACCCTACTCTACCAGCTCCACAAATTATAATATTCATTAATTTAAATCCTTAACTCCTAATAATTTTAATTTTCTATGTAAAGCAGATCTTTCCATACCAACAAATTTTGCAGTTTTTGAAATATTTCCAGAAAATTTTTTTAATTGAGTTGTTAAATATTCTTTTTCAAAATTTTCTCTTGCTTCTTTAAGTGGTATTGAAAGTGTATCATTAATTGAAAAAATATCTTGCTCAGACGGTTTTAAAGATTCTTTAATAATATTTAAGGTTTTATCATTGTTTGGAGAAAGTATTGCTATTCTTTCAATTAAATTTCGAAGCTCTCTGACATTACCTGGCCAATTATAGTTAAGTAAATAATCTATATTATCATTTAAATCAAACTCTTTAATATTATAAGTTTTAAATATTTTGCTAATAAAGTAATTAGCTAATAAAGGAATATCTTCAACACGATTTTTTAATCCTTCAATATAAATTTGAAAAACACTTAATCTATGAAAAAGATCTTCTCTAAAATTTCCTGATTTAATTTCATTTTTTAAGTCTTTGCTTGATGAACAGAGAATTCTTACATCTACTTTTATATCATGATTTCCATTAATTCTTTTAAATTTTTGTTCTGTAAGAACTCTTAATATCTTAGATTGTGTTTCTAGTGGTATTTCTGTAACTTCATCAATTAATAAAATTCCATCTGATGCTCTCTCTAAAACTCCATAAGAAATTGAACCATTGTTTTTTTCTTCACCAAATAATTCTTTTTCATATGTTTTTGTATCTAATAAAGCACCATTTAGAACGATAAAAGGTTTATCTCTTCTTGATGAATTATTATGAATTTTTCTAGCTACAAGTTCTTTTCCACAGCCAGTAGCTCCATTAATTAATACTCTACTTTCTGAAGTTGATATTTTTTTAATTTGATCTTTAATTTTAATTATATTTTGACTGGAGCCTATCAATTCATAAGAATGAAACAGTTGGGATTGTAGGTTTTGATTTTCATTTTTAAGTGCAAAATTTTCAATTGCTCTTTTAATAAAGTTCATCAATCTATCGTGATCAAATGGCTTTTGTATAAATTCAAATGCTCCTGATTTTAATGATTTAACTGCCATTTCTATATTGCCATGTCCTGAAATAATTATGACTGGAATATTTTTATTTTTACTTTTAATATGTAATAAAAGTTCAATTCCATCATTGTCACCTTTATCTAATTTAACATCAATAATAGCAACATCAGGTAATTTTTTGTCAATCTCAGTTATTGCTTGATTATAGTTGGCTGCAATTCTCGTCTTATATCCAGCTTCAGTTATAAGATCATTTAAGATTAATCTTATATCTGCATTATCATCAATAATTAATATTTCAAATGACATTATTTGGTAAAGTAATTTCTACTATAGCTCCATCTTTTATTGATAAAAATTTAATTGTTCCATTATGATCATAAATTATTTTAGTGACTATTGACAATCCAAGACCCGTACCTTTTGATTTAGTTGTAAAATAAGGTTTAATAATATTTTTTAAATTACTCTCTGTGAAGCCAATACCATTATCTTCAATAATAACTTTTATATAATCATTATTTAAAGTTATTACTATATCAATTTTAGGCTTAAAATTGCTAGTATTTTTCAACTTTTCATGAATACTATCTATTGAATTTTTGATTAAATTAAAGAAAGCACGGCTGATTTGTTCATAATCAACAAATATAAATAGTTCTGACTTATCGTATTTAAAATTTATATTAATATTTTTATCTAATTTAGTTAATAAATTTATATTATTATTTATAATTTCAATTAAATTATTTTTTTTGATACTGGGCTTGGGCATTCTAGCAAAATCAGAAAATTCATTAACTAAGTTTTCAATTTCTTTTATTTGTTTCCCTATAATCCTTAAATATCTATTAAAGTTATCATCATCAGGTGCTTTAATTAATTTTGAATATTTATTTTTTAAACTATCAATGGTTAATTGTATCGGAGTAAGAGGATTTTTAATTTCATGTGCTAATTTTCTTGCAACATGTTCCCAGGCTTCATGTCGTTCGTTAATAAGTAATTTTTCTTGTTGGGTTTGTAATTGACTAATCATTAGATTAAAGTTTTTATTTAACAATTCTAAGTCTCTATCTGATTCAATATTTGGGACACGTACATCTAAATTCCCTTTTCCAATTTTGAATGACGCTGAAATTAAATTTCCAATAGAAATAAAAAATCTTGATGAGAATCTTATTGCAATTGTAATTGATAAAAAAAGTAAAAGAGTAACAATGATTACATAGATCAATATAAATGAAATTTTTATACCAGTTTTTTTATTCTCAACTCTATAATAAAAATTTAATGCCTCTTCTGACTCAGTTAAATATTTTGAGATTTTTTTATCTAAAAATTTAACTATATACAAATATTTATTACTAGATAATTTCATCAATGCAGCCGATTTATTTTCAAAAGCATTAATTATTTTTAAAGGACGTGCATCAGTATTAACCAATTCAAATGCTTTATTATCCGGTTCTATATATTGAGATATATTACTTAATGTTGAAAATAATAAATTTTTTTTATCATCTAAAATGTGAATTTCATCAACATTCCTTATTATTTTTTGTGTATTTAAAAAACTACTAAATGCATTAGGATTAGATGAAAGATAATTTAAACTTTTATTTAAATCAAAAGAAATTAAAATTATATCAGAATCAATTTTATTTCTAACTTCATATATATAATTTTTTGCTAATTCATTAGAATTATTAACAACTGTAGTAATTTTTTTATCAAAATATTTTTCAATAGCAAATGAAAATAGGAACAGTGAAAAAATAGAAATTAATAATGATGGAATAAGTGTAAAAAAAGCAAAAAAAGCTATATATTTTTTATGTGATGAATCAACGGTAGTATTAATATTTTTACTTAACGAATTTTTTATCTCAAAGAAAATTATTAAAAAAAATATTATCAAGAGAACTACGTTACAAATTAGCAATAATTGAAGATTATCATCATCCAAACTGATAAAACTTTTATCTATAAAGGTTAAAAATGTTATAAAACCTACTGATAAAGCTATGATGAATATTAAAATTAAAAATATATTTTTTTTGATTAAATTGATCATTATGTAATAAATAATTAAATATATAATTTATTTATGAATAATTGCTTTATAATACTTGCGGCTGGTGAAAGTAAAAGATTTAATTCTATAATCCCTAAACCATACCTTATTTATAAGGGAAAACCGTTAATTAAGCACTCAATAGACAAAGCATTAAAAAATAAAATCATCAATAAGGTAGTTATTGTAGTCAATAAAAAACATAAAAGATATTTTAAGAAACTAAAACTTAAACATATAAATTTAATAAATGGTGGAAAAACTAGAGCAGATTCTGCTTTAAAAGCATTAAAAAGTATTAAAAAATATAAATTTAAAAATGTTTTAATACATGATGCAGCTAGACCAAATTTTTCAATTAAACTTTTAGAAAAAATAGTTAGTGGTTTAAAAAAAAATCAATGTGTTATACCAGCTATTAAAACTAAAGATTCTGTAAAATTTAAAAATAAAAATAATATTACAAACCTTCAAAGAGAAAACATATATTTAACACAAACTCCACAAGGATTTAATTACCGCCAATTATTTGCTTTACAAAATGATAAATCTTCAAAAGTAACAGATGATGCTAATTTATTCATATCTGCAGGAAAAAAAATTAAGATTATAAATGGGGAAATATCTAATAATAAAATTACTATTAACTCAGATATTAAATTAAACAATTCTACAAAATTTGGAATTGGTTTTGATGTTCATAGGTTGGTTCCTAAAAAAAAATTATACTTAGGTGGAATTAGAGTTCCCTCAGCAATAGGTACATTAGGACATTCTGATGGAGATCCAGTTTTACACTCTATAATAGATGCTTTATTAGGTGCATGTGGCAAAGGTGATATTGGTAATAAATTTTCTGATAAAAATAAACTATTTAAAAATATTAGATCAACTATTTTACTTAAACAAGTTATTCAAGAGATTAAATCTAAGGGATTTATTGTAAATAATATTGACATAAATATAATTACTCAAAAGCCAAAAATAAAAAAATATAAAAATAAAATGATCAACTCTATAGCCAAATTATGTCAAATATCTAATTCACAAATAAACATAAAGGGCAAAACCACTGAAAAATTAGGTGTAATTGGAAAAGAAAAAGCTATAGCCTGTGAGGTAATAGCATCTGTAATAAAAAATGATTAATTTATTCAACTCATTATTTGTGACAATGTTTGGTTTGGGAAAAATTAAATTTATTCCAGGTACTTTTGGATCTTTAACAACAACAATAATATTATTTTATCTATTTCATATACTAAATATTTCTTCAAATATTATATTAATAGGATTGATAATAATTTTTGCTTATTCTTTTTATGCTGTTTCAACTTACATCAAAAATAATGATAATAAAGATCCTGGAGAAATAATAATTGATGAATTATTAGGACAATCAATACCTATTTATCTCTATGAAATATCTCACGGTACGACTAAAGAAAAAAGTGAGGCTTTAATTTTTTATTTGATATTTTTTATTCTTTTTAGATATTTCGATATAATGAAACCATTTCCTGTAAATTTTTTTGATAAAAACTTTAAGAATAGTTTTGGCGTTATTATGGACGATATATGTGCTGGTCTATATGTTGTCTTAACAATGGTATGTTTCATGATGGTTAAAGAGTATGTTTTACAATGAAAAATCTAGCTAATAAACTTGTTAAAAAACTAATACAAAAAAAACTTAAAATTGCATTTGCTGAATCTTGTACTGGAGGAATGTTATCTAGCACAATAACATCTGTAAGTGGTTCTTCAAAAGTATTTAATCTAGGTTTGATTACTTATTCAAATAAAGCAAAAATGGATGTTCTTAAGATTCCAAAAAAAATTATCACTAAATATGGAGCAGTCAGTAATGAATGTTGTTTAGTTATGGTTAAAAACCTAAGTAAAATTAGCAAGTCAAACATATCAGTATCAATAACTGGTGTTGTGGGACCCAATGGTGGAACTAAATTAAAACCAATTGGATTAGTTTATGTTGGAATTAAAAAAGGAAATAGAATTATTGTTCAAAAAAATTTATTTAAGAATAAAAATCGAATTTCAATTCAAAAAGCAACTACTACTAAAGTTTTAAAGAGTATATTGGCTCTTAAATAATTGATTTGCTCTGTCTTGAAAAGCATCAGCTATTTTATCTAGTCCATACTGAAATGAAGTTGTCATCAAAATATTTAAAAATTTATTTTTAATTTCAAAATCTACATCAAAATTAATTTCTGTTCCTTCTTTATGGTCTTCAAAAGTCCACTTGTTATCTAAATGTTTAAGTGGACCATCTATATTTGTCACATAAATAGAATTATTTTTTTTATTAAATCTTACATCACTTTTATAAGTATCTTTAAAAGAACCTTTACCAATAGTTAAATCTGCAATAATGTTTACAAAATTATCAGTATTCTCTTTTTTATGGATTTTAGCGTCAATACAATATGGTACAAAAGCTGGATATTGTTCTATGTCCAAAACTAAATTAATAAGTTGGTTTTTATCACATAAGATTAAACGCTTAACCGAAGCTCTAGGCATTTAATTTTTTTGTCGATTTTTTTGTAGTTGAGCAAAATCTTCATCTGCGTGGTATGAAGATCTAGTTAAAGGTGTTGAGGAAACTAATAAAAAACCCTTTGATTTTGCAATAGTTTCTAAATCTTTAAATTCATCTGGATGATAATAACGATGCAAAGGATGATGTCTTGCACTTGGCTGCAAGTATTGTCCAATGGTTAAAAAATCTACATCTGCTACTTTTAAATCATCCATTACTTGAATAATTTCTTCTTTAGTTTCTCCTAATCCAACCATTAAACCTGATTTAGTAAAAACATTTTTATTAACAAACTTCGTATTTTTTAAAAGTTCTAAAGATGAAAAGTATCTAGAACCTGGTCTTACCTTTAAGTAAAGTCTAGGAACAGTTTCAATGTTGTGATTAAAAACATCAGGATTAGCTTTGAGCACTATTTTATAAGCATCTCCTTTTCTAAGAAAATCTGGAGTTAAAACTTCAATGGATGTATTTGGGTTTTTTTTTTTAGTTTCATTTATAACTTCATAAAAATGAGATGAACCACCATCATCAAGATCATCTCTATCAACAGAGGTTATTACAACATGTTTAAGATTTAGTTTAAGCACAGCTTCTGCAATTTTAAATGGTTCTAATGGATCTAACTTTTTAGGTTTTCCTGTTTTAACATCACAGAAAGCACAAGCTCTTGTACATGTGTCTCCCATGATCATGAATGTTGCATGGTGCTTGCTCCAACACTCAGTAATATTTGGACAGTTTGCTTCCTGGCATACGGTTACAAGATTATTACTATTAACAATTGTTTTTGTTAAGAAAAATTTTTTGCTATTAATTAATTTGGATCGGATCCAATTTGGTTTTTTTTTAATTGGATTAATTGGTTTATTAATTTTTTCAGGATGTCTAATTGGCATTATTATTGTTTATATAAAGAGTTTCATTTTTTTTTCCAAATAAAAATTTTTTTCTAATAAGAATTTCTATATAATCTAAGTCTAGGTTGTAAGTTAACAAAGAATTTTTTAAATCTAAATCTATTATTTTATTTGATAATTCAATTTCTTTATTTTGTAAATTATGTAATAAGTTATTTTTTTTGAAATATGAAAAGAGACCCCTTTCACCATCAAAAAGATTAAAAAGTAAATAAAGAATAAAGAAGGTTGATATAAGTAAAAAATAATTATTTTTTATTTTCGAAAACATTAATGAATCTTATTCATTTTTGCTTTTTTTCCTAGTTCTTCTTCTATACGTAATAATTGATTATATTTAGAAACTCGTTCAGATCGAGCTAAAGAGCCTGTTTTGATTTGATTTGAATTAGTTCCAACAGCAAAATCTGCTATAAAAGTGTCCTCACTATCACCAGATCGATGTGATATTATAGTTTTAAAACCAATTAATTGAGCAAATTTAATTACTTCTAAAGTTTCAGTAACAGTTCCTATTTGATTAAGTTTAATCAAAATTGAGTTAGAAGAATTGTTTAAATAACCCCATTTTAACCTTTGTAAATTCGTCGCATATAAATCATCGCCAACAATTTGAATATTTTTAATAGATCTCATTAATTTATTCCAAGAAGACCAATCATTTTCGGCAAAAGGATCTTCAATAGATTTTATTTTATATTTGCTAAGAATTTTTTTATATTCTTTAATTGATTTATCTACTGACGTAAGGCTTTTTGAGTGGATGGAATATTTATTTTTTTCAAATAATTCATTTGCAGCAACATCAAGACATATCGATACATCCTTACCATTTTTAAAACCAGCACTTTTTATGGCTGCTACAATTAAATTTAAAGCGCTTTCATTACTGCTAATCATTGGTGCAAATCCACCTTCGTCCCCTACTGACGTTGATAATTTTTTTTTTTTAATTATATTTCTCAAATTTTGTATGACTAAAAAACAGATTCTCATTGCTTCAGAAAAATTTTTGGCTTTGTCGGGTCTAATCATAAATTCTTGAATTCTTAAACCATTATTAGCATGAACTCCTCCATTAATAACATTCATCATCGGATAAGGTAGTTGAAAATTTTTCTTAACTAGAAAAGTTTTATACAAAGGTATTTTCTTAATTTTTGCAGAAAGTTTTTTTACAGCCAATGATACTGCTAAGATAGCATTTGCACCTAATAAAGATTTCTGTTTTGTTCCATCAAGTTTTATTAGTAATCTATCAATTTTTTCTTGATTATGAATATTTTGACCTTTTAGTTTGTTTGAAATTTTTTTGTTTATTAAATTAACTGAACTTAAAACACTTTTTCCTAAATATTTTTTATTATTTTTGTCTCTTTTTTCGTACGCTTCGTGTGTTCCAGTGGATGCACCTGATGGGCATATTGCGGACATACTTAAATTTTTAGAATATACTTCTGCTTCAACCGTTGGATTTCCTCTGCTGTCAAAAACTTGACGACCTCTTATCTTTAAAATTTTACTCATTTATTTTTTAATTAAATTATCAATTTCAAAAAGTTGAGTTAATAAATTTTCTAATTTATCTAATGGTACCATATTTGGACCATCGGAAGGAGCATTATCGGGATCTTGATGTGTTTCAATAAATACACCAGCAACACCAACTGCAACTGCAGCTCTTGCTAAATATTCAACAAATTCTCTTTGCCCTCCACTTGTGTCACCAAGGCCACCTGGTTGTTGAACCGAATGTGTTGCATCAAAAATTACAGGGTAACCATTTTTTGCCATAATAGGTAATGATCTCATATCAGAGACTAAAGTATTATAACCAAAACTTGCTCCTCTTTCGGTAACTAAAATATTATTATTTCCTGAGTCTGAAATTTTTTTTGTTACATTAACCATGTCCCATGGTGCTAAAAATTGACCCTTTTTAACATTAATAATTTTATTTGTTTTAGCTGCGGCTATTAATAAATCTGTTTGTCTGCATAAAAAAGCTGGTATCTGTAATATATCAGCATGTTCGGCAATAATGGAACATTGCTCAGCATTATGCACGTCAGTTAAAATCGGTACTTTTAATTCTTTTTTGATTTTATCAAAAATTGGTAATGAATGGTCTAATCCAGCACCTCGTTTACCTTTAAGACTTGTGCGGTTAGCTTTGTCAAAAGACGTTTTATAGATAAATCCAATGTTAAGTTTGGTGGTGATTTCCTTAATTTTACCAGCCATATCCATAGCATGTTGTTCTGTTTCAAGTTGACATGGTCCTGCAATAATACAAATTTTATTATCATTTGAGATTTTTATATTACCACAATTTATTTTTATACTTTTCATATATGATTTTT
>Ga0209091_10004740_pt1 | contig 10518 bp, 8 predicted proteins | sample ArcticOcean_MG_C_6_FD_187438 | JGI IMG/M metagenome (GOLD analysis project Ga0209091, IMG submission 187438) | Marine microbial communities from western Arctic Ocean - ArcticOcean_MG_CB8_128 (SPAdes) (version 2) | ecosystem: Environmental > Aquatic > Marine > Oceanic | place: Arctic Ocean... | reverse complement strand
GGAAGTTCGTAGGCTTGAAGGCAAGACCCCGCTAATTTACATGGAAGTTCCAGGGAAGTTGGATGAAACAGTCTTGCTCTATCAGCATGCAGACAAGCAACCAGAATTTGTTGGTTGGCATGAAGGGCTTGGGCCATGGACCCCCGTTCGCCGTGGTGACAAATTGTATGGGCGCGGCGGAGCTGATGATGGCTACGGGGCATATGCAAGCCTCACTGCCATACGATGCTTACAACAACAAGGAATTCCTCATGCTAATCTGAAATTAATCGTTGAGGCTAGTGAAGAATCAGGCTCACCCGACCTACCCGCTCATCTCGAGGCACTTGCAGACAGAATCGGCACACCTGCAATGGTAGTATGCTTGGATTCAGGCGCAGGTGACTGGGATCACCTTTGGCTTACGACCTCTCTTAGGGGCGTAATAGTTGGAACTCTAAATGTTGAAGTCTCAAGTGCAGGAGTGCATTCAGGGGACGCAGGAGGAATCATCCCCTCTTCATTTAGAATCGCTCGTAATCTATTGGACAGGATTTCCGATTCTGCAACTGGTAAGGTAACAGTCCCCGAGTTATGGGTTGATATTCCACAATCTCGGATAGAGCAAGCAGAAATAGCGGCCCAAATTCTTGGTGATGAAGTATATTCCAAATTCCCCTTCTTGGAAGGAGTATCGGCGAATGATAGCGATCTAAGCGAATTAATCTTGAATCGGACCTGGAGGCCAGCATTAGAAATTACTGGAGCGGATGGAATGCCAACTTGTGCAACAGGTGGCAATGTACTGCGAACCAATACCAAACTGAAATTATCAATCCGCATCCCCGCTGGCGTCAATAGCGAATCGGCAACAGATTTGATTGCCAAAACTCTGACCGAAAACCCACCACAAGGTGCGCATATCACATGGGAAACTGAACATCCTGCAGATGGGTTCCATGCAAAACCACTAGCAGATTGGCTCCATTCAGCACTAACTGTAGCAAGTAATAATCACTATGGAAACCCCGTCCAGTTTATGGGTGAAGGAGGAACAATTCCATTCATGCCTATGTTACAGCAACAATTCCCACAAGCAGAATTTATGATAACAGGAATTTTAGGCCCCGAATCCAATGCACACGGACCTAATGAATTCACCCACATACCCGCTAGTAAGGCAGTAACAGGTTGCGTTGCAGAAGTAATTGCAGCCCACGCAGCCCAAAAACTGTGAAAACATTCGCGAAGTTCTCTTGCTTCTAAGATGTGCATACTTTACCGGCCCTTTATGCGTCGGTTTCTTAGGGAGGTGGCATGTGGCTCAAGCCATAGGCTATGCCTAAGGTGAGAATATGTCTGAAGGAACTATCACTCCGGAAATTAGAATTAAACAACTCCAAGAAGAATTGGATACCCAAACCGATCGTTTGTTGAAGTTATTCGCAGCACACGAGTCTCAGGTTGAAGATTTGCGAACAGCAAAGGCTGAAATCGAGGTTCTTGAGAAGGAAATCATCGAGCGCGAGATAACCAAAGAAGTCCAAGACACACTACTTTCTGAAAAGGAAGTTAGAATTAGAGAACTCGAACTTAGAGCAGTAAGAGGCGGAAAGCAAGTTGAGCACTTAGAACCAGCTTTAGCAAAGATGGAAGAAAAGTACTCACGCGAAAAGGACCGCCTTGGCAAAGTATTCAATATTGCAGAGGAACTTGATGGAGATTTACGTTTAGCAGTTACGGAAATGAAAGCCCGTGACGATTGGTATGTTGCTCATATGTCATTATTCGAGGACCTAAATAAGGCCATTAAGGACCGTTATACAATGATTGAACGTGCAGTTGAAACAGAACGCCAAAGTGAGCATATGTCCCGTGCATTCAACGAACGCATTGAAGAAATGGTGGAAGTTAGGGCTTCTGAAATGTCAGAAGATTCAGCAGAAGCGGAAGCCGCTGCCGAAGAAACATCACCGATTGAAGTCATTGAAGAAGAAGCGGAAGCAGATTCCGAAGCAGAAGCAGATTCCGAAGCAGCAGAAGAAGACACAGAGTCTGACAATTGAGGTGTGTATCGATGGGTGGTTTAGCCCACGGTGGGTACGGGCCGGTCATAATTCCAATGATGATGGGCGTTAGCGCTGTAGTCATAGGGGCAATAATTGACCCACTTAGTGGACTTGTTCCACTATTCGGAATATTTTGCTTGATGTTATCTGCATTCTTCGCCAATTTCTGGCGAGACCCCGATCGTAAAATTCCTTCTCAGCAAGGAATCATTACTTCGCCTGCTGATGGACATGTAATGTTCGCAAAAAGAGAAAGAGCGATTGGCCGCCGTCCAAGTAAGAAAGAATTAGAATCCGGTAAATGTACAAATGATAAACTGACCGGAGACTGGTATCCTGAACCATTGGCCGAACCATTATTATTCACTACCGAACAGCAATTTGAAGCAGTTCCAAAAGGCCAAGAATCAGATACAGATGTCTGGAGAGTAGCAGTCTTCATGTCACCACTTGATGTACATGTTAATCGCGCCCCAATGGCTAGCACCATTACGGCAATGGAGCACAGAACTGGCAAGGGAATGCGCCGTGGACCCTTTACAGCAGCATTCAAAAAGGAAAGTCAATACAACGAAAGAGTTCGCTCAGTATTCCAAAGTGATGACGGAACAATAGCCGAAGTCATGCAAATTTCAGGAGCATTGGCAAGAACGATTGTTCCATGGGTAAGCCAGGGTGTGACATTGCGCCGAGGCCAAAGATTCGGGATGATACGCCTAGGCTCAAGAGTCGATGTTAGAGTTCAAGCATCAAAATTCAATGTTGATGTAATCTCGGCGGAAGATGGTGATCAGGATCACCCGAAAGGGCAATTTGTGATGGCGGGTTCTTCGATTCTTTACACACCGGTGGAGTAGGTAATGCAGTATTTTCATATCGGTGCATTGAAGACTAAAGGGTTGACCCAGCAACTGGAGGAAGAGACATGAACAAGCCCGTTTCACTTACTTTGCTCGGCGAGAGTAACAAGGGTGTCCGCATTCATGATTTGATTAAAGCTCCAGCCAATACCCCTTGGGCAAAAGAACGCCAACAATCATGGGATGCAGATGAACCAGCAACCGTATATTACACTCCGGAAACAACGGCAGATGGTACGCCATGTAGCGCAGTTACTGTGATTCTTAGAACCAAAGGTTGCCATTGGTGGTGGAGTTCAGGTTGTACTTTTTGTGGTTATTTCAATGACACGCGTGACGATGTTACCAACGAAAACCTACATTCACAGTGGCAATATGCAAAACAAAAATTCAACGATTTCGCAGACCATCAGATGGTTAAGGTTTACACCTCAGGTAGCCTATTAGAAGACAGAGAAATTCCTGTAAAATTCCAAGAGACCGTATTAGCAGATTGTCAACGTCTCGGTAAGGAATTGATAGTCGAGAGTCGCTGTGAACAAATGACTGAAGAAAAATTAGCATGGGCAACTAAAATCAACCAAAACTTTGCTGTAGCAATAGGCTTAGAAGCCTATGATGATGAAGTCTTAAGATTCCATGTCAACAAAGGTTTCACAACAAAGTCATGGGAGCGAGCAGTTGTCAATATGCAAAAATTCGATGTCAGAATAAAGACATATCTAATGTTCAAACCACCGTTTATGTCTGAAGCTGATGCATTAAATCACAGCGTCAAGTGGATTGAAGCAATAGCAGAAAAGAGCGATGAAATATCTGTTAATCCAATGAATATCCAAAGGGGTACAATCATTGATAGATTACACCGCAATAATGAGTATCGTCCTCCATGGTTATGGTCGCTGGTTGAGATGATTAAACGAGCCCACCCTTCTATCCATCCCGAAGGTGGATTCAATGGCGATGCAGATCAAATTTCCCGCCTCATTGTTCACCCGACCGCTGGAGGAAAAGTTCGCGGAGCCCATAACTGCGGTGAATGTGACTCGCATGTCGTCGCCGGCATAGAGCGTTACGCAGTTTCAGGGGATTTACGAGAATTCGATGGGCTAGAATGCCAATGCCAAGCCATTTGGGCAACTGAAATCTCTTTGGAAGAGACATTACCAACTCCTTTAGGAATTTCAAAAAGTCGCCGAGGCAACGTTCTAGCGAATTTGCGTTCACTGTGAGTAAATATGCCATCCAACGGGTGGTCTAGCAACTATGTTTCTAGTCAATACTTATTACCACTCCCCAAGTGGAACAGAATGACCCCTATGGGGTCAATTGGAGCCGAGGACGATGACGAACACTACGACATTACCAGATGTGACCACCGGAAACGGAGAACCATCAACCAGCCGCGTACTATTAACTTTGTTTTTAGTGGGTGTAATTGGCCTATTAGCACTCTTTTCCAATGTCTTTGGATGGGACTCCCTTCCATTGCTCAGCGACCTAATACCATTGATTGATAACTTGGGTGGTTCAGGAATTTGGTATTATTTGATTGGATTGCTCGCAGGAGTTGCCGTGATAGTTTCCAACTTATTGGGCGGAGTCCTATTGGATTGAGGAGGTGCGATGTATGGAATCAATATTTATTGGAATTGCAATAACAGTAACGGTAATGTGGCTAACTGCCAATTATACAGCAAAAGGAATAGGCAGCATGTCAGTGGCAATGCGTCAATTTTCTCTGTTCTTCCTCAACAAAGCCCCAGCAGGTTTAGTTGACTTATTCGAAGACAAGCCAGGTAGCGGTGCTAGAACCTGGATTAATTTCGGCATGCTCTGGTTCGTATTCTCTTCAATTTGTGGATTCCTTGGACTATGGCACCACTACGACCCAACAGCATTAGATTCTCTAGCAGGCATTGGGTGGGCATACGATAATGGGGATGCATTAACAGCAACCACTACAAAATTCCTCGGAGTTGCAGTATTCTCAACTCTAGTTGGTGCAGGACTTGTTTCAATTTCACGCAGTAGCAATGGGAAAATGGCAAGTGAAGCAAGCGCATCACTTTCAGCATTTTTGTTTACATTAACAACAATCTTTGCTGCATTATTACCATCGCTATTAGGACTGCTAGGGCAAGATATAGACAGTGCAATGAATATTGTATTAATCGATGCTATCTCCAAATTGGCAGTTGCAATGATCGTTGCTGGATTATTTGTCAACGTCTTACTAACAGTTGCAAATAGAGGCGATGAAGATGTATCAACAAGTGCTTGGTTCCTGATCTTCGCTCTATTGACATTTATCTTGTCAATGTTCTTAGGATTCTTTGGCGAACTTGCTGGCTCTACCCAAACAGTTTGGCTCGCGGGTCAAATGGGAAGTTCTTGGGTAATATTAGCCCTAATATTCTCTGCAGCATACCATATTATCCCGATGACATCAGGTATACCAATTTGGTCTGCCTCAATGCGCCAAGCGAATCTATTTTTGCTATTCATTACCCTTCCACCATTTTTCATAGCATCAGCAAGTGCTTCTACAGTATTACTCAACCTTGGTGCAATCGTAATGACACTTGGCCTACTACCCATAATCGCAGGTAGCGTCAACTTACTATTCACAGCCAGCGGCAATACATCTGCAATCGTCAAGAACCCAGGTGCTCTTGCAGCAACACTTGCAATGGTATTGTTACCACTTTATGCAATTGGGGCATTCTTTACTGGCATGGATGTCTTCCTCGGAACAGGGCAACTTGGAGATATGGCAACAACACTTGACATGGGATTCCTATGGACTGTTGGTGGTTTAATGATTCTATCAGGGGCTTACATTTCCTATCCTTTAGCCTGTAAAAAAGAACTTTCCGAACCAAGTAAAGCCAACTTAACAGTTTGGTTTGTTCTATTCGGAGGTTTGGCCTCCACCATTACAAATCTAATCGGAGACTTCACAATTCAAGCGGTTGCAAATTCAGGTGTTGAAGATGCAATTGCCCAAACAGAAGGGTTCTATTTAGTCGGAGCAGCATTATTCTATTTCACTGCAATCGGTGCAATATTGGCTACATTGGTCGTCATAAGAACAAGTGCTTCAAAAATTACATCAAGTCATTCCCAAATATCTGTTTCGGATATTAACACCTACAAACTAGGAGACGGAACAACAACAATTCGTACACTGCTAGGACGAGGAGTTGGAGTCGATACCACACTGGTAGTAGGGGGAATGGAAGAAGATGAAGGTGGAAGCACCGTTATCGCAGTTTCCGCAGCACTCCATGACGATGAAGTAACCGAATTCCCTGAAGAAAAACATTCTGAATCACCTCTCTACAAACTGGGCGTTGCTGCTTCAGAGAGTGATATGACGATTCGAGAAATATTTGAGGCTATGGATGCCGATGCAGATGGTCGTATTGATGGACCGGAATTGCAGAAGGGAATCGAAGGGATATCTGGCAATGTGCTTTCGCCTGTGGAAGTCATGGAATTGTTAAAAACATTTGATGAAGATTCTGATGGACGCTTAGATCCGATGGAATTAGTTCGTGCTATCGAATCGTTAGAACTTGGCATAGCCTCCGATAAGCCCGCTGCGTCTTCAAAAGCCTCCGCCAAATCCTCCGTTGAAGAAACAAAAGCATCGGTAGAGGGCGCCAAAGAATTACTAATGATGGCAAATTATTTGGCAGATTCAGAACAAACCATCTTCCAGTTTTTCAAGTCTATTGATTTAGACGAGTCTGGTGTGATCGATGCTTATGAATTCCAACTTGCATTAAATAATTCAAAGGTTGCAAACCTCCCACCATGGAAAATAGATTCACTTATTGCTGCTATTGACATCGATGGAGATGGCCAAATCAACTTACCAGAACTTTCGATTGCACTCGCAAATATACGTAAAACAGCTCCTGCCAAACAATCATCCCCTGAAGTTGAAACCCCTTCCCAAGCCCAACTCAACAAGATGAAGAAGGCTGAATTGGTTGAACTTGCAACTTCTTTAGGCCTAGATGCATCAGGAACAAAGAAAGAGTTAGTCAGCCTTATCACCGAGGCATGAAGGGGGGAAATTCCCCAGTGCGAATCGGTCTTGTAGGAAAGCCAAATGTTGGTAAGTCAACATTTTTCAGTGCAGCAACACTTGCCAAAGTTGACATTGCAAACTATCCATTTTGTACTATAGAACCAAATGTTGGCGTGGCTTTTATCGAGGCGCGTAAACCGTGCCCGTGCAAGGATATTAGACAGCGACAAGAGTCAGAAGGGCGCTTACCACCAATAGCTGAAGATGATTTACGCCAAGGCAGTATATGCCAACCAAGAACAGGGAGTTGTATTGGATTCCGCAGATTAGTTCCATGTTTCTTAGTCGATGTAGCAGGTTTAGTTCCAGGTGCTAGTGAGGGCAAAGGAAGAGGTAATGCATTCTTAGCTGATTTAGCAAATAGCGATGCGTTAATCCAGGTAGTTGATGCAGCAGGTTCAACAGATATTGAAGGAAATCCTCTCGGACCTGGTCAAACAAAAGAAGATGCTCAGTTGAGAATAAATCAAGAGATAAAGTTTCTTGCTGATGAATTAGATGCTTGGATAACTGGTTTACTAAAGGATGGTTGGCAAAGAGGTGTCAGAAGAGTTCAAGCCGAAGGCGAGAAGGGCTTAATTTCATTTATTCATGAAAAACTGACAGGATTAGGCGCTACTCTAAATTTGGTTGCTAACGCATTTGATGACTTCAGAAACGAAGTTGGTGATTGTGGACAACCGTGGAATTGGGATGACGAAATAATAGCGAAAATTGCAGTGAATGTTCGCATTTACTTATTCCCGATTCATATCGCAGCAAATAAATGCGATATCGCCCCTGAAGGAGTTCTAAAGGAAATTGCAGCAAACGGAACAATAGTTGCTTGTATGGCAGATGTGGAATTGGCTCTACGCAGGGCACAATCAGCAGGTTTGATCAACTACACCACAGGGCAAGACTCGTTCACAATAGAGGGAGAAAAAGGTTTGAACGATGCGCAAATCAAAGCACTCTCACATATGCAAGAACGGTTGAGTTCTAATGGTGGAACAGGAGTTGCAACAATTATTGACAAAGTTCTCTTTGATGAATTAGACCACATTGTAGTCTATCCAGTACAAGATGAATTACACTGGACTGATGGTGATGGCAAAGTTTTGCCGGATGCCTTTGTAGTTCCTAATGCTATTCAGGCGAAACCACTTGCTTACAAAGTACATTCCGACTTAGGAGACGGATTTATCAAAGGAGTGGATGGGAGAACAAGAAGAGTGGTTGGTGCAGAGCACGAACTAAGTGATGGAGACGTTCTTAAAATCCATGCAAAATCTTGATTTCGGAAAGTCATCCGATGGTTAAAAAACCACATTTTTCCATATTTGCAGTGGCAACCTTGAAGTTTGAAAATAATAGGCAAGCATCTAATGATGCCATTACAAGATCTAGTTGTTGCAATTGTCATGACAGTTTTCTTAATAGTTGGAGTTTATCAATTTTACTTTTTGACTCAGAATCATATGATAAAACCTGCAAAGCAATTTGATATGAAAGTTGACAAACTTTTCAAATTCAAAGGCTATTGGGTCTGGCTATATTCTGGCTTGTATTATCCAATGATAATTGCAACGGTTTTAACAATTGATAATATGAAAGAATATAATTATTCATTTATGTCATTCGTATTTTTATTATTCATTCAGATGGCCTTTTTCCGTTACTATCCAGTAGAAACACCCGCTGAATGGAGAGACTTTAGTGAGTTGAAACAGACTCGTAGTGTACGTTTTATGCAACTTGTACAAAAATATGATGATAATACCAACTGCTTCCCAAGCATGCATGTTTCTGTAGCGACTTTAGTTGCTTTCCATGTTGCTAACAATGTTGCAGAGGTTGGTAATTGGCCCTTCTTATTCCCTGTAATTATTGCATTAAGCGCTTTGTGGACAAAGCAGCATTATGTCGTCGATGTAGTGGCAGGTGTAGTGCCTGGGTGGATCGCATGGGAACTATACAAATTGATTCAGTATTGAATCTTGTATCAATGTCCTTCAGGACGATCATAGGCTGGCGTTAAACGAGCCATATCCCCAGAGAATTGGGAAGCACGGTAGATGAACCAAATAGGTGCCAACAGTGTTAACAAGATTAGAGCGGCGAGAAAATACATTCCCCATGGATTTACTTCCGACAGAGAAACAGACCAGAAAATCCACAACATTGGCAGATAGAGAAAGAAACTGTATCTTCGTGCAACAATACCAAATCTAGCATTCCTCTGTGAATTATTGAATAGAGTAGGAGCCTCTTCTTCAGTCACCAAACCCTTCTCAACTCCACAACGAACACACACTTGCGCTCGAGGTCCAACACCATGAATGAAATAGCTACGTGGATAGGTGCTGGAGCAGTGACGGCAGGTCGGCATAGTGTTCCCTCAAACAACCCGAGTCGCTTTAGATTCTTCAAGCATCCGCATACATCCTCAAGAAATTAGCCAGCAAAATGTTTCCATCTTCAGAACCAACAGATTCTGGATGGAATTGAACAGAACAAATTGGCAGCGTAGTATGTTGAAGTGCCATAATAATTTCTTTGCTTCGATCAGTAGCAGAAATCACTAACTGAGAATTAGATTTGTTACCCTCAACAACCAATGAATGATAGCGAGTAAAATTAGTAGGCGAATCAATTCCAGCAAAAAGCCCACTTGAATTATGGTGGCATGGCCTCGGAGTGCCATGAACAGGCCCAAGTGGTGCGCGGATTACATTCATGCCACCAGCCTCAGCCAGTGCTTGATGTCCAAGACAAACTCCCAGTAGTGGTGCATTCAATTGACCAGCAAGAGCATGGCTTGACAATGCCATAGTCAATTCTGAATCAGATGGATTACCAGGCCCAGGCCCTAGTATCATATGAGTTGGATTTAACATTCCTAGTAAATCGAATAATGTAGTTGGATCGGCAAATGCATCTGCAATAGCGCCGCGTCCACGAAGAACTGTCACATCGTGTCCAAGAATTGCTATGTTATGTGCAATATTGTAGGTGAATGAATCTAAATTATCAATCAATAATACACCGCATGAGGTAATCAAAGAATCATCACGTAGTAAATTACGCATTTCTTCAAATTGGAAAACCTTGCCAAGTATTCCAGTTCCAGCGGTATCGCTATTTTCTGCAATTTGCGGGTGAATACTCAATTTGGTAGACTGGCCGGATTGTTGATTCGTTGGAATCCAACCACACGCCCTCCTCAAAGCCTCAGCTTTCCATTTTGCTTCAGATACTTCCGCTGCTGGATTACTTGCTATGGTAATTCCACCACCTGCAACAATCGTGCCAGACCAGTGTTTACCTGTTCTATGGGCTTCTAAAGTGCGAATCAAAATATTCCAAGAACTTGAACCACTGAATACGTCTATCCAGCCCACTGAGCCAGTCCAAAAGGAACGTGATTGCCCTTCCAGTTGGTCGATTACTGCACAAACTGCGGTTTTTGGGCATCCGGTAATACTGCCACCTGGAAAGATATTTTGAACCGCATCAATACCACTCA
>Ga0209091_10004738_pt1 | contig 10520 bp, 7 predicted proteins | sample ArcticOcean_MG_C_6_FD_187438 | JGI IMG/M metagenome (GOLD analysis project Ga0209091, IMG submission 187438) | Marine microbial communities from western Arctic Ocean - ArcticOcean_MG_CB8_128 (SPAdes) (version 2) | ecosystem: Environmental > Aquatic > Marine > Oceanic | place: Arctic Ocean... | reverse complement strand
GTACTTGTTTTGAAGTGATGTCGTACGCGCTTGGATAGTGAGGTTATTATTCTGGGGAAAAGATTATAAAAGCAAAAAAGGGACTATTATATAATAGCCCCTTTTTTGCTTTTGCCCTCTGAGTCAGCACAATTGCCCAAAACAGACAGAGCAAAATTGCCCAAAATATCTCTCTTCTTCCAACAAGTGGTGATCCGGGATTGTTCGGGACCAGTTCGTGCTGAATACGAGTGCAAAAAGTATTCGTTCGCGCGATGAACGCGTGTTTAGTCAGGGCGCGAGGATGGATCGGATGAATATGCGCGTTGTTCGCGAGATGATTTTCTTCGATCAAACTTTTTTTCTCGTCGGTGTCCAAACGGTCGTAAAAAAAATGAAAGGGTGCAAGCCATACATATTTAGTTCTCGTCAAAAAACAACAATGCATCAGACACTGTCAGAGATCCAACAAAAAAAAGCCAAGAAGCCTTTCGCGCCTCAAAAAACAACAAAAAAAAGCAGATCTTCTTTTTCTCATCACGCACGAAAAACGACAGAACATTTCTGCGTGAGAAAGACAAAGGTACGCGAAGACGCGAGTTCTCTCTCTCTCTCTTTTCTTGTTTTTGACGACTTTCGAGTTGTCTCTCGAAAGAGAGCTTTAAATACGTCTCTCTCTCTCGAGATCACGCACCACAGAGTAGTAGTAGTATTTATTCCCTCTTTCTCTCCATGGCGAGATGTGTTTTGGATCAGTCCTTTTAAGGCGATGGGTTTTTAGTCTCTTCTCTTTTCAAAAGGGTCGATCGTCTTCCAGCGGCAGATCCGGCGTCAAAACTCGTCTTCGCATGCTGAGCGAACGATAGATATTGCCGATCGTTTTGTCCGATCTCGTTTTTTAATCGGTGGAAACTCACCAAACTCTTTCAAAAGTTGTTTCTCTCAAACAGGATCGGGATCAAATCATGTCTTCTTTCCGCGTACCGCTCGTCAACCGAGACTTATACCAACCGTCCTCGCAAACGATGGAAACGTTGTTGACGAAAGAAGTCACGTCGACTTCATCGTCTGAATTCAAACACCCGTTGGCGTCCTTTACCGCGCACTCTAAGAAAGAGTACGGTTTGGATTACTTCCTGAGAGGCGCGCTCGCCGGCGGTATTTGCTGCGGCGTGACCCACGGCGCGTTGACGCCGGTGGACGTGGTGAAAACGCGCATGCAATTGGACCCGAGTAAATACAGCGGCATGATTTCCGGCGCGAAGAAAATTGCCGCCGAGGAAGGTGCCGGGGCGTTGTTGACTGGTTTAGCGCCGACGTGCTTTGGCTATTTCGTCCAAGGTTGGTTTAAGTTTGGCGGCGTCGAGTACTTCAAAATCAAAGCCGTGGAAACTTTGGGAGAACAAAAAGCGTGGGATAACAAGACGAACATTTATTTGGGCGCGGCGGCTGGAGCGGAGTTTATCGCGGATGTGTTTTTGTGCCCGTTGGAAGCGACGAGAATTCGATTAGTGTCCAACCCGTCGTACGCGTCGAGCACGCCGGCGGCCATGGCGAAGATGGCCAGCGAGGAAGGCGTCGTCAACGCGTTTTATTCCGGTTTCGGTCCGATTCTCGCGAAGCAGATTCCGTACACGATGGCGAAATTCGCCGTCCAAGGCGCCGCGGCGGACGAAATCTACAAAGCCATGGGCAAAACGAACAAAGAATGCACCAGCTCTGAAAACTTATCCGTTTCCTTAGGTTCCGGCGTGATTGCGGGCGTCTCCGCGGCGATCATTTCCCACCCGGCGGATACGTTGTTGTCTAAAATCAACAAAGCCGGCGCCGGCGGCACTGGATCTATGATGTCCCGTTTGAGTAACATCATCGCCGAAACTGGTATGGTCAAGTTAGCCACGCAAGGTTTAGCCGCGAGATGCGTCATGATCGGTACCTTAACCGCCGGCCAATTCGGTATCTTCGACGTCGTCATGAACGCCTTGGGCGCGAGCAAGTTTCACTTTCACGACCCGAGCCTCGATACCAGCGGAGTATCTGGACGTTAAAAGAAAGAGAGGAGAAAAGAGAGATGTAAAATCTTCTCTGATATTTTTGCAGAATACTCGCAACAACGTAAAATTGTCGAAGAATTGTTTTTTGTTTATTTTAATACTCTCATCATCACACGTACTCCTGGTAGAACACAAAAGTATACGCGAGAGCGATCCAAAATTTTTTTAAAACCCTAAACCAAAAAAAAAGACCACACGAAACAGGTTTCTCTCTCGTCCAAAGTTGCCCTCTTCTAAAGCGCATTATTAAAGAAAACGTCACACAAATATCAATACGATATACACTTAAACGCGAACGCGCGATCGCATCGAACGCGTTACATTCACGTCGGAGAATATTTGTAGCGTCTGAATACTACTCTTTTTTTCGTAATACTACACGCAGCACACGTATATTAAAACGAAGAGATGTTTACTTTATCATCCACCACGCCGTCGTTGGTGTTGACGAATGTGCGGAGCAGCGTTTACCGGAACCATCATAGAAAATCCAACGTCGTCGTTCACGTTTCCGCGAGTGGTTTATCGCCTTCAAAGTTGAAAGCCACCGGTAAGAGATTGTTAGTCATCCCGGACCAAGAGGAAGCGCAAACGGCGGGTGGTATTTTGTTGATGAGCTCCTCCGCGAGCGCAGGGCCGGGGTCGTCCATTTGCGGGTCCGTGTCGTCCGTTGGGGCGGATTGTAAGACGGTAAAACAAGGAGACTCGGTCTTAATCAACGGATTCGCCGGGTCGGAGATTGAGTTCGAAGACGGGTCGAAGGGGAAGTTTGTCACCGAGGACGACGTGTTGGCTATTTTGGGTTAATATGCGTTAAATATAAGAAGTATGTCTAGATAGAGAGAGCGCGGTGTGATTTGTGTTCGGCGGGAAGAGAGAGAAGAAGTTTGTGTTCGTAAATCAATAACATACTAAATACACATCGCAAATCGTATGTAAAGCACAAAAAGCGTAAACATTATCTTTACACGATACGCTTTACTAGGATGACAACGCGTTCTTATTAAATCTACGCTCAAAACGGCAGCTTCAAATTGAAGCCGCCCGAGTTCGTTTTCGCCTCTCTCTTCATGTCCTCCTTTATGCCTTTATCCACGTCTAAAACGGTCGTACACTTTGCTCTGCCGCTCGGTTCGTTCAAACAAAACTCGATCGCATCCACAGCCGCGACAATCGACGCCTCTTCCCCTTTATCCGCCCAATAAAACTTCGTCCCGTATTTGTTCGCCAGCTTCGTCCAGAAGTTTGGCGGCACCTCTAAATCGACGTTCGCGCCGATGGAAAAGTTTAAAATATTCCCGAGTCCAGGATCGGCGACGAACACCACCGTGTCGTCGTCTACGCCCCAATAGTCTTTAATCGCCAACCCGGGCGTTTGTGGGTACGCTTGCGCGAGAATTCTCAGTTTCATGCCCGTATCTCGCTCTAAGTTTTCCACTCGAGTTTGCAAACGTTTCACTTCTCGAGGGGTTAAATACCCAGCAACGTCGATGACGAGATTTTCGGACTGAGGTCCATCCGGCAGAAGTTTTGGGTTGTTCACGCCTTCGAGACGCGCTTGGGACGCGAGAGGCGAGGTGAAGAAGATGGTCGCGGAGAGGAGGAGAGAAGTCATCGCGGATTGGAGTTTTTGGTGCTCGTTATCCATTTTTGTCGATGATGATTTTGACTCGTCGGATGAAAGAACGACGGATGAAGAAGACGAAAACCCACTCTTACTCGGAGCTTTTGTTATTTTGACGCGTCTTCTTTTCGTCGTATTTATTTGCCTGACATCCGGTCGAAGAGAAGAGGTGGGAAGCGCGGGTGATGATGATAACGTGAACATTTTTTTCTTTTACGATGATAAAAGTGCAAAAGCGTTTGTTGTGTCAAGTTGTGAAGCGAAGAAGCAACACGTCTCGAGAAAAGAACTCTTCTAGAAATCTATTAATACTTTTCTTATTACATTCAGTGACGGTATATAAAACACACACGCTCACGCGTACTGTTTAATGAGTTTTAAGGCGAGAGATTTTATTTTATTCCAACTGCCCTTGCTTCGAAGCGAACCTCACGAAGACTTGTTCGAGCGTCGTTTGCGAGACGGAGTAATCTATGATTAAACCGGACGTTTTCATCTCGTGCAACTTGGCAAAGACTTGCCACAACTTGATTTCGTCTTCGTTTTGCGTGTGGTTGACGCGTAATTTCAACTCCGAGATGTGAGATTCCGCGATGGAGGCTTTGAGTTCTTTCAAGGAGAAATCGACAACTTCGGATTTTTTGGATTTGTCAAAGTTTACCGTGACGGAGTAACCTTCGCTGAATCGGTTTTTCAAGTGTTGGAGACTCCCGATGCAACTGAATTGACCGGAAACCATGATACCAACTCGATGGCACAAAGCTTCGCACTCTTCCATGGAATGTGAGGTTAAGACGATCGTCCTCGATTTCGCCGCCGCGGAGATGACGTCCCATAAGAATCGTTTAGCTTCTGGATCCATTCCCGTGCTTGGTTCGTCCAAAAGGACGACGCAAGGTGCGCCTACCAAAGCCAGCGCGACTGAAAGTTTGCGTTTCATACCACCGGAGTAGGTACCGCAAATGCGATCGGCGGCATCGGTGAGCTGGATTTCGTCGAGTAGTTTCGAGACGGTGGAATCGATGGAGCCGTACGGCACGCCACGAATCGCCGCGTAAAACTTGATATGTTCGCGCCCCGTAAGGTTTAATTGTAAGCCGTCAAATTGAGGACAGTACCCCATTCTTTGTCGAGCGGCAGTTAAGTCGTTGGAGATAGAAAGTAAGCGACGATCGGTGCCGGAAGAGGTGTTAGTGCTCGTGTAATCGCGAATGAGTGCGTCACCAGAGGTTGGCGCAAACTCGCCGGTGATTGTTTTGAACGTTGTCGTTTTCCCGGCACCGTTGACACCAAGTAAACCAAAGACTTGCGAGTGCGCCATACCAACCGAGAGATGGTCGACTGCGTTTGCCTTCTTTGAACCGTAACTTTTGACGAGATCTTTAATAATCACGCCGTCGTTTGCGGTCAAATTGGATTCGGTATTGAGAACGCGTCGGCGTTCGGCAACGACGTCTTCATCTTCTTCGTCCGGTTGTTCTGACGCGACGGTAGTCAATTGGTGTCGCTGTTGATACTGTTGTTCCGATAATTGCTGTTCTTCAAGACCCAAAGACGCCGACGACGGCCGCTCTGTGAACCCATTTCTTCCCCTGCTCTGCCGCGCCCCTCGTCGCCTTTCCGCCGCCAATCTAATCTTTTCGTTCTTCTCTTCCGCCTTCCGTATTCGCTTTAATCGTTTCTCCTCGTTGTACTCGGAAATGTGTTTTCGTCCTTTCACGGATTCCAATCTTTCCAAGACGCACACCAGGAACGTAAACGTGACAAAATTGATAAACAAATATAGATAATGCATCCACATGGTCTCACCAACCGAATCCGATTCCACGAATTTCAAACAATTGCAATCGAAATCGAACATCTGCCGTTGCTTTTGCTCGTTGAGCATGCCTAAATCGAACAAACCTCGACCTAGGGAGTAATGAGGGACGACCAACGCAAAAACGTGTTTGCTTATATCCGAGCCCTGTTTCGTTGCATCGTTCAATTCTCGGAGGTTATACAAGATGATACCCGCGATGGTCGTGATGACACCTAAGAAGGAAACGATACCAATTTCCCCTACATACGCGGTGAATCCAGTTTTAAAGAAGAAACCACCGGCGTGCGCGTACGGAATAGACGCGAGGAGGAAGACGAAGAGTAGCGCAAAAATGTCTCCAATTCTTCCGCGGAACATTTCCACGTTGTACCCAGCAAAAACAATCGTAATGGTAATCAACGGTATAATCATTTGGAACATATCTGCGATGAAGTGTGACAGCCAATACATGGTCTTGTTCACGCCCGAGACAAGCTGTAAATGCTTCGTATTGTTCGCTCTTTCGTTGACTGGAACAACGGCAAACGAAGCAGTTAAAATCGAAGCGCCGAGGACGGAGAAGACCGCGGTAAACATGAGGACGAGAGCATTGTCTGCTTCTTCAACAATCTCGCCATCTTCGTACATTTCCTTTGATTCAAACCATTTCAAAGTGGTTTTGATCTTCGCATTTGCGTTCCCGGATCTGTGTCGTAAAATTGCCGTGTTGGCTTCGTTCGTGGACACGCCTATAGCGTGGAAAGCGGTGACATCAGTGTACAACGTGTGTCTATACACGCCTCCGGTAACTTTATTCTCGGCTCCGTTCTCATCGACGTAGGAGTCAACCCAAATTGCATCGCATGGGGCGCCGGATATGCGCAAATTACACGGTTTTTGTTTGTCGCCGAATTTACCGAGCAAAGTGCCGTCGAAGGAAGTGTCCGCACTCGCTTCGCACGAGCTGTTGATTTGGGTATCGACTCCATGAATCGGGCTCTTTGCACAATTCCCAAGAGCATCTCTCGCGGCAAAACCGACAACATCTGTTTGCGTTTCCTCCAACTCGCACGCATATCTTATCTTCGCGATGGTATTGTTTTCGTACTCCGGTTTTACAAGCGTTGGATCGCTCATGCAGCACGTCAATGCGGCGTAATACGCCTCCTGCTTCGGTGCTGGGCAATTGCATCTACACGATATTTGTTCGCCAAAAGCCTCCGTTATCTGCGTTCGCTGATCAGGCCACGCGTTACGAACGACTTTATCCGCTATATCATCGTTGTTACGATATGTTGCTAAAATATCTCGCCCGTCGAGATGCGCGCCCCGCGAAAACGTCACGGGTTTGTAGACGATATCTCTTTTGAATTCAACCGTCGTCAAAAATAAAGCCAAGGCGAAGAACGCGCACGGTAACAACAGTTGTAAAAACGTCGTGACTATCGTCCGTTTCCAGTTCAAGTACCGTTTCCAAAGTAAGAATCGAATCTGTCTCGAAAGCAGTTTCGAACCGGTGACGTATTCTGCGCGCTCTTCATAGTTCGCCACGAACGCTTCTCTCATGCTCTCGCCGTGTACTTTGTCCACGATACTGTCCGTGTTCGCGCGCGAGTGTTGCTTTCGCCTCTCGTGCTCTTCGTTTTCTTTCTGTTCAATTGACAAATGTTTCGCGTTCGAGGCAACTTTCAAAAACACCTCCTCCAACGTCGTGCACGTGATCCCGTACGAGGTGAATCCCAACGTCGGTAACTCGCGGTCAATTTTCTTCAAAAGTTCTGCAAATAGATGCGTCGCATCCAACGGCAAGGAAATGGTAACTTCGGTACCAACGTCTGAAATTAAAGATGAGTTTGTTACCACGCTCCGGACAAAATGTAAGGCCTTTCGAGACCCCTCTTTTTGCAACCCGGTTAAGTATTGCGCCGAGTTGTCGCCATTCCTACTGCTATTCTCTTTGTCGAGGTCTTTCGCGAGCGTGAGAGTGTACCCGCTCCCAAACCTGGATTTCAAAAATACCGGACTTCCGACGCACGCCAATGACCCAGCAGACATAATCGCAACTCGATCGCATAATAAATCAGCCTCATCCATGAAATGCGTGGTTAACAAAATCGTCTTGCCCGTTTGCGCTCGTTTTCGAATGACTTCCCATATGAATCTCCTAGAGTACGGGTCCATCCCACTCGTAGGTTCGTCTAAAAATACAATCGCCGGGTTACCTATAAATGCACATGCTAACGACAATTTTCTCTTCATGCCGCCCGATAAGTTTTTACTCTGTTCGTCTATTTTATTCAAAAGGTCTACCTCACGCAACGCGCTTTCGATCGACTCGTCTAAATCCGTCATCACATTTTTATTTTGAGACAGAGAAGCGTACAATTTCAAGTGCTCCCGGCACGTTAAAACTGGCCATAAAACATCAAATTGAGGACAAATACCCAATGAAAGACGAATGGAAGACATTTGCGTGGCGACGTCGAAACCGTTTATGGTCGCTTTCCCCGCCGTTTGTGTCATGGCACCGGTCAAGATATTAATCGTTGTCGTTTTCCCTGCGCCGTTATGGCCTAATAATGCCGAGACTTGTCCAGGAACGAACGCGACGGATAAATTGTCCACCGCGGAAACGCCGTTCGGGAAAACTTTTTGTAAATTTTCGACGGATATAGACTCCGTGCTTTCCTCTGGTAGCGGTTCACAATACCGCTGTCTCATTTCTATTTCGCTCTGATTATTGTTATTATTGTTATTATGCTTTAACAAATGGACTTCCGTCGTGGGAAACCAATAACTTTTCGTAAACAAAAACCACGGAGGCTTTCGTTGACCAAACTCTTTCGGCAAGACGTTGTCGAAATAAAACGTCATAAACCCGTAAAAGAAGCAGTTGAAAACAGTGATGGCAAAAACTGAGCTCGCACTCACGTCGACGTTTTCGACGACTGATTTTGACCACGTTTCAGCGGTGATACCATCTCTGGTTAACTCCAACTGCGAGAGTACATGACCCCACATGTTTAAAGACCCAGCTGGTAGTAAACACGTCCAAAGCCACGCGGCAGAACCTTCCGGTGCGACAATTCGTATTTGAGTGGACGGTTGTATGGACAAGTTGTAAATAAACAACGACACAATGGTCGCAACCAAGCTTCGATCGAACCACGTGGTGATCATAAAATTGAACAAAATGTTCGATAGCACCCACACGCTGTAAAACAAGAACTGAAACCATTGATTCGTGTACGCAAACGGATAGATTCCAACTAAAGTCATGCTGGTCAATGTAATCATGGAGGCCGCCCAATGCGTAACTAACCAACTCGACCAGTACGTGAAATCAGTCAAGCCCATCATTTTCATCCCTTCTCTTAATTTTAACTCCTTTTCTACGACTATGGTTTTCATGACTAATACAGCAGAAGACTGAAACGCTATGGTGCCAACAAAACCGATAAACGATGAACGATAAACGATTATACCACCCAAGTTGTACGTGTAGCCAACCGCCGGGAACGGTTTGATAGAGGAATCAATTTGGACGCTAAATTTTTTTGGCACATCGTCATCTTTGTCATCTTTCATATCCACTATGGCTTGATCGACGGCGTGTTGGAGTTGTACCGATCGTTCGAACCGTTTCCAGTAGTCTTGCTCGCTCTCGCCCTCCCACTCCGTAGAGTATTGTCTACCGGTAGCGCGAGCGAGCTTTCTCTGACCTCCAAAATGCGTTCGGTTTAATCGAATCGTGTACCTCGTTTCTTCGTCTAAAATGCTGAACGCGTTTGATGTGGACGTATCGCTATCATCATCGTCTTCTATATCGCTATCACCATCGCTACTACTCGAAGAAGAAAACACAATTTCCGCCAGTACCTCTCCGGTTTTTTCAAATCTGTGCGTCTCCATCGCGTCTTCCGTCTCGAAACCTTTCACGAATTCACTCAATATCGGTAACCACTTCGTTTTAAAACATCCGCTTTCATCTTGCAAACACGTGTCCGAGCACCTTTCCTCTCGCCACTCTTCCACGCCATCTTCGTCGATCCTCCCGTTTAGCAACATCTCCGCCGCCGTCGCCGTTTTATTCTTCTCCAGATCGCTAGGATCCTCGCTAGACTCTGTTACCATTTGTTTCAACGCTCGTTCGTTCCAACCCATACTCACCATCCTAGGAACGCTGAAACTCATATTTTTCACGTCCGCGTTCTCACTTCGACTATCCGCGCACAAAAAATTCACGTACGCCCTTTCAACGATATCCGAAGTCTCTTCCGTAATCGGCGTAAACGTAAACTGCCATCCGCTTCCTTTCAACGAAGATGAAGAATCACCACCCCCGTCTTCTTCTGACGACCCAAATTGCCCGATTGGATTCCACCCAGCTCCTATCGAAAAGCTCCTATATAACACGTCGTGGTTCTTCTCGTCCGGGACGAGTGCCTTTGGCAAACACATCAAAGCCACGAATGCAGTCGGGACGAGCAATTCGAACAAAGAGCAACACCACAAGCCTCTTCTTTTCAGAGTGTAGTTTTTCCTCAGGAGCGCTTTGAATTGCTCGCGTTGCCTGTTTCATTCGCAGAAGAACGTGAGTTATGTAATACATTAGTATATTGTTATCCGTAGATTTTAGAAAGGTCGAGCAAAAACGCGGAGGACAAACCACAAAAATTGGAATAAAAATGTGCGTCAGAGAGAGAGAAAGAAAGAGAGACGTAGCGCGCGAGCGTGTTGCAGAAGAGAACAAACATTTCTTCGTACCGTTTCCGATCGAGCGATGAAGCGACATCCCCGTCGGTGGCCTCAAACGACATCGTCGTTCGCTCACGACGCGCGCGTGTGTATGTATCTCTTAAAAAGCGTCAGTGACAGTTTTTTTGTGTCGAACGGTGGTTTTTGAACCTCCTTTTTACACGTCATTATATATATATGCCTCGATGCACCGCGAAAACGTAACACGGCGTATTAGCGCGTATTCACGAGGAAGTATTTTCCTCCAATTGAAATACTAGGTGGTTTTAAAAAGCATACTAAATTTATATCAACAACTCATTCG
>Ga0209091_10004735_pt1 | contig 10527 bp, 6 predicted proteins | sample ArcticOcean_MG_C_6_FD_187438 | JGI IMG/M metagenome (GOLD analysis project Ga0209091, IMG submission 187438) | Marine microbial communities from western Arctic Ocean - ArcticOcean_MG_CB8_128 (SPAdes) (version 2) | ecosystem: Environmental > Aquatic > Marine > Oceanic | place: Arctic Ocean... | reverse complement strand
TGATAGCAGTTGCTGTATCCGCACCGGTTGCTTCAACATAATGTTCCCAGCACATGTAATACTTGTCCACTACCATGGCATTTCCAAAAGTCAAACGTTCTCCGCATTTATGGCATCGCGGACCGATTTCTCCATTTGGAGTCTGAGCCAATTGTATGTGTTCGTGTGGCATAGGGTTTGCCTCTAAATTATGCGGGTGCTGGCTAGTCTTTGAACTTGAGCATTAAAATCTCACCAAGAAGCATCTTCCCATTCTGCTGTTCGACACCAATTCAATAAATCCAATGCAACTTCGCATGATTCAGCAACTTCTATATTTTCATCATTGAGAAATTCCTCTAGAATCGGTTTAGCCGAAACGTCCCCTATGGCGCCCATTGCCTCAGCCGCCTCATGCCTAACCATGATGTGCTCTTCCAAATCACTCAATATCTCAATCAAGGTCGGGATGGCAACGACATTTTGCATTTGCCCAAGGACATAGGCCAATTCATGGCGTAAAAGAGCACTTTTTGTGGTGAAGGCCGAGCATAATGCTAAACAAGCCTCATCTGTACCATTATTTCTCAATGAAAAAACAGCCCTCATCCGCAGGAACATCTGATTGTCCTCATCCAAGAGGTGAAGTTTTAGTTTTTCAACATTATTTTCACTGGACGGGGGTGCTGGATCTACTGAACCATATTGGCTGACACCAGGAGCCCTATCTACGATATCCATCCAATCACCTATTCATTCAGGAGAGCCGATAAATTTCATGCTCTTGGTATCAAAAGTTGAATCGATGAGTCCAAGTTCTTGTCCTTCTTTGATGAATTGGCGTACCGCAGAACGCCCTTCGTCTTCATAATCAATCGTTCTGTCGTTTACATACATAGAAACAAATTCCTTATTTGTTTCATCATCAATTCCTCTACCCCATGCCTTAGCAAATTCAAGAGCGTCAGCAGGATGTGCAATCGCATGTTCAATGCTCATTTTTGTATAAAGAGTGATATCTTCCATTACTTGCTGACCCAAATCTCTTCTAACGACATTTCCACCAAGAGGCATCGGCCAACCGTTCGTGCGCTCATTCCACCAAACTCCCAAATCCAATAGGACATTCAAGTCGTGTTCGACATAAGTTAATTGGCCCTCATGGATAATTAATCCAGACATAAATGTACCATCTAGTACTCGTGGTATGATCTCATCAAAGGGAACTACTTCAACTTGGCAATCGCCCCAGGCCAATCTCAAACCAAGATACGCACTAGTTTTCATACCAGGTACAGCGATTACATTGGAGCGCACATCATTCTCAGATACACCTTGCTTCGAAACTACCATCGGCCCATATCCCTCCCCCATTGAAGCACCACAGTTCATCAAAGCATAGTGCTGTGAAATTTCTGGGTATGCGTGGATGGAAACTGCTGAAACTTCAAGTTCTTGATTCATAGCTCTGTGATTGAGAGTCTCAATATCTTGCAACTCATGTACGAACTTATATCCAGGTGTGGGAAAGGCTCCAGTGGTCATTGCATGGAACATAAAAGCATCATCTGGATCTGGTGAATGTCCAATACGGACTATCTTATTCCCTTCCGCGTCTAGTGGCAACTCGGTGTGCATGATGCGGCCGACCAAGATACCCTTCATCAATCAACCGCATTCAATCTATATGCAGCATGAGACTAAATCGTAAAAAATGAATATTCAAAGGGATTTTCACCGAGATGTTTTCAAGCCATATGCTTTCAGCAAATTAGGGGCGCACATGCTAAGAAGCCGAATAATTGATTTCCAATTTTCATCTATAGTGATGTTATTGTTAATTATTATCGCTCCCGCAACTACTGCTACATCATCTGGAATATCCTATACCGGTGGGCTCTCAAACCCTTCGGAATCATCAAATAGCCAAGCAGTGGACATTAACTTTGACAACACATTGGTAGCGACTGGATATAACGGTATTCTAACAATCCACAGTATCGAAGACAATTCATTACTAGCAAGTTTCGAATTGATTAGGCAAATTGTAGACCTAAAATTCTCTCCTGATGGGGCGACATTGGCACTATCGCTAATCGGTTCTGAATTCCGTACTGACAATATACAATTGATCGATGTTGAAAGTCTTCAATTGGCAACTATCAATAGTAATTCTAACTCAGAAACAAAATCTATTTCTTGGAGCCCGGATAGTTCTGTTCTGGCAGTACCGAATTCGGATAACGGAGTAGATATATTAAGAAAGTCAGATCTAAGTATCGAGAGCAGTTTGTCGAGTGAACACAATACAGATGTATCTTGTATTGCCTTTTCAAATGGAGGAAGTATGGTGCTAACTGGCGATGAATCTGGCAGAGTCTTAACATGGGATAGGCAAGGCAACCCCACGGGGAAACAATGGGAGATGGATAGCGAAGTAGTAGGATGTGGCTTTGATAGCGAAGACTTACGAATTGGCCTACTTGGTGATAATGGGGGATTAAAAACAGTAGGTGTCAACGGGACCGAAATTTTTGAAAGTGACTTTATCTCTGGAAGTGGGATGTTATGGTCGAGTGACGGTTCTTACATCCACATCATAGAATCTAGTACCCAATCAAAGATAATTACCATTGAAACCTCTACATTTGAAGTCAAGGAAGAAACGATTCTATTTCATCGTGCATCCGATTTTGCAGTTGTTGAAAATTCAAACTTTTTACCGGAAAAGATATTTGTCACCTCGGATACTCAAAACATCGCCATCTATGGCTCGGCTGAATTGCCAATCGGATACGGTGAAAATGGTGCTGATTTAGATGGAGACGGGATTCCCGATAATTTAGATTATGACGATGATGGAGATTCTATATTAGATGAGTGGGACATCAATTGTGATTCAACTGCTGAAGTGTGTTCAAACGTACCAAACCAAGATGACATTAGAAATCTAAATATTTGGATTAATCAAACTACATTAGAAGTTGAGGATGTAATTACATTAAGTTCTCAACAATCATCTCTAATCAGAAACATGTCTCGTAAATCTGTTATTGCAGACCAGCAATTAAGCCAATCTGAAGCGGTAATGTTCTCGAACTCTGTTTGCGAGAATATGGATACTGCAGATTTCATTGACTCATGGAAGGCCGCTATTGAATTATCTGTAGGTCAAGTGGACAATGGAATTGTTAGTTGCATCACTAGGAGTGGGATGACATTGACTGAGATAGACGATGAAAGAACAAGGATAAAGATCGTATTGAAAGTTTCATTTGCTCTGTTCCCAGATGCACATTACCCACTCCAGTTATCTCTAATGTACCAGCCTGAGGCTACAGACGGTTCAATAGCCAATTTAGCCGAAGCACACCCAATCTATGTCAGATTAGATGGCGAACGAGGACTACCCACTTCTTGGAGTCCATGGTGGGTTGAAGAAAATACAATTAATTTGCAATTAGAAGAAGATATCCCACCTAGCCCAACAATGTTAGAAACATTTGTCAAAATAAGCATTGAATATCCATGGATTGCTATATTTACCATTTTGATGCTAACCGCTTCGGCATTAACCTATATTAGAGCTAGAAATGCCAGTAATGTAGATTTGGAATTTGCATTTGAGGATTTTGAATCTAACCCTGAAGAAACTAAAGAGGAATTTTCTGATGAAGGATTGGATGAAGAGGAGGGCTCGCCGACTCATGATGAATTAATGAAGAATCGGCAGATAAAGAGGAAAATTGGTCGCAAAAAATCACAATCTAACGAGGATGAACCTAAATCGGATTCCGAATCCGCTATGAAGAGTTCTTACGACGATGAAGATGATGTTGAAGCTGTAGTTGTACAGAGAAGGTCCGCCAGTGTGAAACGGGGCCGCGACGGCACCGTTGTAACAGGGAAGCGAACTAAATTGAGTTCGGGTGACGAACGTGCTGCCACCGTCACTACTAAGAAAGTAGCAACCAAGAAAGTAGCAACCAAGAACGCGGCAGTCAAAACCCGCAGAGTGGTTACTTCGCAAAATGATGACCAAGTAATGGACGATGCCCTTGACCGTTTGACCAAGGATGAATGATTACCAACTGAATCGAGCACCAGTACTCAATTCACATGCTTCTATCAAAAATTGATTTAATCCGGCGAGGTGATCTTCATCAAGTCTATTGAATACCTCTCCAAAATATCTGTCTAATCTCTCATAAGATAATTCGGACCGGCTGATGGACCAATTGATTACAGCAGTTCTTTGTTTAGAACTATTCTCGAATAGAGCCAACTTTGATTCAAGAGCGTTATGTGCTGCAATTATCAGTTCTTTAGGAGTGTCGATTCTAGCAGCGAAGACCCCGAAAACCATCGGTTTACCTGATTTTTCTAACCATGCTTGGCCCAAATCCAATTGCACCATCGAAGGGTGTTGTTTTGCACTTTCAAGTGCTCGATCTCCAATCAATAGCGCTCCATCACAACTATCGAGCATCAAATCAAAATCGGGACCCATATGGGTCAGTGTTGGATTTAATCCCTTGTTCTTCAAAAGATGCTTCAAAAGTGCTACCGATGTTGCAGAATCAGAAGGTAAGGCAATCGATTGCATTTTTTCTAATTTCTTATCTGAAAATAATAGTACACTGCCGACCTCACCCTTAGAACAAATTCCAATATCTGGGATTAACACCAATTCATCTGCGTGTTTTGCATAATCGGCTGCAGGAATTGGCGCTAGTACGCAATCTCTGCGTAACAAATGACCTGTTAGCCACGAAGGAGGCGCTGGTAAAACATTCCATGTTTCATCTAGACCATAGAATAGGGGGTCACAATTTAGAAAGGAAACACGACCGATTGTCCTCGTCCAACTATGGGTCGCCATGTTGCGAGGGTAGGCCAACTATTGAAAGGTGTAACTGATGATTGGTTTGAGTTATTGAGCCATTTTTAAACCACGTATTGGCTTGGGAGTTGGGGCGATGAATATCTCAAAGCGTTCATAAGTTGTATTTCTCTTTACAGGGATGCAGCCAGCATTTTCAATTAATTTAGACAATCTACTCAAATCATGATCTAATGGCGCAGTAGAACCTGCTAAATGCATAATAGATTCCTTTTGCACTGTCCCATCAATATCATCGGCACCGAATTGCAATGCTAATTCAGCCAGGCCATCACCAATATTCATTCGGTATGCCTTGATGTGCGGTATTGAGTCGAGCATTAACCTTGAAACTGCGATTGTCCGCAATACTTCAGTCCCCGTAGCGCATTGGGCTTCTGGTAGCCTCGATGAATCTGGTAGGAACGGATAGGGTACAAAACACTGGAATCCTCCGCTTTCGTCAGCTAATCTGCGCAATTTATCCATATGAACTAGCCTGTGCCTCAGCGTTTCAACTGTACCAAATAGCATGGTGCAATTTGAAGGCAATCCTATCTCATGAGCGGTTCTATGAATCTCCAAATACTCTTCAGAACTCTCTTTACCATTACAGATAATAGACCTAACTTCGTCATCTAAGATTTCAGCACCACCACCAGGTAAACTACCTAGTCCAGCATCCTTTAGAATAGTCAATACTTCTCTATAGGAGATACCAGATAACTGTGAAAGATGCTTTATTTCAACTGCCGTCAGTGCTTTAATGGTGATATGCGGGAATTTCTTGTTTACTGTTTTGAATAAGTCCCGATAATGATATACATCCCAATCTGGATGCAATCCCCCAACGGAATGAACTTCGTCAACATAATCCGCATACTTAGATAAATCTTCCACGTATGCTTCAATATCTAATGAATAGGCATCAGCAGATTTCTTGCTTCTTCTAAAGGCACAAAAGCGACATGCTAAAACACAAACATTAGTTTGATTTACGTGCACATTGGAATTAAAAAATGCAAAATTTTCAAAGCGTGATTTCCGAACAAAATCTGCTAACCTGCCAACTTCGTTAAGATTAGGATGCTGATACAAAGTCAGTCCATCCTCAATGCTCAACCTTCTCCCTAGAGCAACTTTCTCAGCAATTGGAATAATATTATCACTCCAATGCTGATGCTGAAGCGAATTTGTTAGCCTCTGTTGCCAATCCTTTAGGCAACCTGCAAGTAACTGAGTTGACGACCATTTTTCCATTATGTTTCCACCTCTAATTATGCGATTTTCTTACCTATTGCAAACACTCGTGAATAGACCATGAATTTTCTAAACTCTTCCGCGATAAATACTCCAGATGCAACTGCCATAATGATCAGCCAATCCTTCCCTTGCAGTTCAATTGTAGATAATAATGAACCCACCTTGACATCGAGAATAGGTATTACCTCTGACGAATTGTGAATGATTAGCCATAGTAGTGAAAACGAGATTACAACTGCATAATTTATTGCTTTATTAGAGAATAGGCCTAATTTGAACACACTATCCTCGCTACTTCGACAATTCATCACATTGAATAATTGGAATACCACGAAAACTGCGAATGTCATTGTTTGTGCATAAACAAATTTGTCGTTTGAATAATTCTCCCAGTCCTGTATTGCAGCAGAGTCTCCAGTCAAGCATGCATTACGGTCAAAGTATTGCGATAAATCCTCTTCGGTAAATGGTAGTCCCTCGCAGGTCCCAACCCCCCCACCAGCAAGGAAGAAAATTATGAGAGTGCCTGTTACCATGATAATTCCAAGATAGAAGATCAATACAATATCGGATAGACTCGGCAATCCTTCCTGGACTGGACGCGGTGGCCGATTCATCACGCTTCCATGTTTCTTTTCAACGCCTAGTGCAACCGCAGGTGGGCCATCCATTAGAATATTGATCACTAAAATTTGAGTGGCCGTTAGAGGTAAGTTCCAGCCAAATATGAATGTTGAGACAATAATTAATGCTACCGCTGCAACATTTGTTGATATCTGGTATCTGACAAAGTTGCGTATGTTTTGGTAGATTTTTCTTCCTTCTTCTATCGCGGATACGATATTTGCAAAGTTATCATCCTGTAAAACCATGTCTGAAGCGTCTTTTGCAACGTCAGTACCCGCTATTCCCATCGCTATACCGATATTTGCTCGAGATAATGCTGGCGCATCATTTACTCCATCGCCAGTCATTGCAACGATTTCGCCTTTCTCTTGCAGGGATGAAACGATTCGCATCTTTTGTTCCGGTGTCACGCGAGAGAAAATGCTTGTATTCTCACACACGCCCAGCATCTCTTCATCAGTGAAATCCGATAATTGATGACCATTTACCGCTGGGGCCGACCCATTAGTAATATTCAATTCTAGACCTATCGCATCAGCGGTAATTTGTTGATCTCCTGTAATCATCTTTACTTTTATTCCAGCTCTTTGACAAATTTCGATAGCATCTTTCACTTCAGGTCTCGGCGGGTCCATTATTCCAACAAGGCCTAAATAAATAAATCCGGACTCAATTTTTTCTACATCATCAATATTTTCATCAGCATCCATCTTTCTAGCACACAATGCTAACACACGCATTGCTTTAGACGCCATATCCTTATTGCTTTCAACTGCCATTGCAAAGTCATTTTCTCCAATTGGTTGAATTTCTCCATCCTCAATTTTCCAATCAACTAAAGATTTGAATCCACCTGCTCCGCCTTTGGAAAATATCCATTTGTCTCCTTCGTATTCGTGAATGACTGTCATTCGCTTTCTAATATTATCGAAAAAGAATTCATGGATACGGGGATGTCTTTGAGCGAATTTCTTTACATCGCCATTGATTTTCCATCCAGCAACAGCACAAGCGGAATCAGTTGGGTCTCCTATCGCTTGCCATTGCCCATCAACCTTTGAAATTTGAGAGTTATGGCATAATGCTAGGCATGCAGCAGTTAATCTAAAACCAAGGTCGTTTTGTAAAGAGGACATTTGTTCATTGGAAACATTTGCGCCAGCACTCATTAAGGTACCTTCAGGTTTGAATCCGTTGCCAGATATATTGAATTCTCCAAAAGAAGTATTTATTTGACGTGCGGTCATTTGGTTTTTAGTCAGAGTGCCGGTTTTGTCTGAACAAATAACAGTGGTTGAACCAAGTGTTTCTACTGCTTTCATTCTCCGGATAATCGCTTTATGCTGGGCCATATTCCGCATTCCGAGGGCTAGAGTGATCACCAAGATAATTGGTAATCCTTCGGGAACAATTGCAACGAAAATAGCCACAGCGACCATGAATTGCTCAACAGCGGCATCCCAAATGTCAATTTCGGGATTACCATAAGCAACTAGCATTTTTAGTGATACCAAGAGAAATGCTACTATTAGAGCAACAAATCCAAGGAATTTGCCTAATGATTCCAATTTCATTTCCAAAGGGGTAGGTGGGGATGCATTACCGACAATATCTGTGGCAATTTTGCCTAATTCAGTCGCCATACCTGTTTCAACAACAATACCAACTGCCCTCCCAGTTGCTACGCAAGTGCCCATGTAGGCCATGTTTATTCTTTCTGCAAGTATCGTATCATTGTCACAGGAGTTAGGGTTTTTCCTAACGGTGTGAGATTCTCCGGTTAGAGCCGATTCATCTATTTTACATTGGAATGCCTCTATTATCCTTATATCGGCAGGTACATTCAATCCCCCTTCTAACTTTACAATGTCACCAGGAACTAATTCTTGCGTAGAAATTTCTACATCAATACTCTCACGTATGACAACACATTGAGAAACAGACATTTGTTTTAGTGCATCCATTGCTTGTTCGGCTTGGCCTTCTTGCCAAAAGCCAAATACTGCATTCGCAGTTAGAACAATAAAAATAAAGATTGCATCTCCAGAATTGTGCCCTGGTAATGCTAGTGCAACTAATGCTGCTGCTATCAACAAATAGTTGAGAGGATCGTGATACTGTGATAAAAACCTCATTATTGCAGATGTTTTGACTGGCTCTTGTAATTTATTAAAGCCATATTTATCTTGCCTCTCGACAATTTCAGAAGGCGACAAACCATCTAAATTAGTATCTAATTCAAGTAAAATATCAGCAGTTTCAAGGTCGTGCCAAGTAATTGTAGACATAGTATCACCTTGAACGGAAGTGCCATCCAATACCCCTGCGAAGAATTGGTGAGTTATGAGTATAATGGAGGGGTTCCCATCAACTAATATCGAATATAGTAAATATATTGGTTGTATTTTACATGTTGATCAATTTTATAATACGGACATTATATGTCCACTAGGTTCAAAATCCCAATTCACTTGGCTGAGATTATGAGCGCTTTGGGCGAACCATACATCTCAGCCGATGAGTCTCCGATGGAATTGACTCTTAGAGTAATCATAGTAGGTGTTATTCTTGGTGTTTTGATGACAGCAGCCAATGCATATCTCGGGTTATACGCGGGTATGACTGTATCTGCCTCGATTCCTGCTGCAGTGATGTCAATGATCATTTTGCGTACTTTATTTGATGATGTCACAATACTTGAAAACAATTCAGTGCAAACAATGGCAAGTGCTGGTGAATCACTTGCAGCTGGAATTATCTTTACAGTTCCCGCATTACTAGTAATTGGGATATGGGAGGAGATTCAATTTGTTGAAACATTTATAATTGCCCTTATTGGTGGACTATTAGGTACAATGTTCACCATTGCACTTAGAAGATTATTCATTGTAGAAGAAGCCTTACCTTATCCAGAAGGTGTTGCCTGTAGAGAAGTATTGGTTGCTGGTGAAGAAGGTGGAGAAGGTGCATTAGCGATAATATATGCACTAGGAATCGGTGCAATATATGGATTCATGGTAAAAGGTTTCAAAGTGACGCATCACACCGTTGAAAGTTCTGTGGATTTCTTGAGTACAAAATTATACGCTGGTATGGATTTGTCAATTGCACTGTTATCCGTCGGATATATTGTTGGAATAAGAATCGCTTCATTCATTTTCCTAGGCGGGGTTATCGGCTTTGGAATATTAGTTCCAATTTATGGATTGATAAACGGTTGGCCTGAATCATCAACTGGAGTAGAAGCTTTCTACAGTGTATGGTCTTCACAAATCCGTTATGTTGGTGTTGGCGCTATGGTTGTTGGAGGAATTTACACTCTATGGTCGATGAAAGGTACAATCTTTACAGGGTTGTCAAAAGCATTTGAAAAGAATGATGAGGCGGTATTTGAAGTCGTGCGCACTGAACAGGATTTACCACTTCGTAAAGTTTTGATGGTATGTGGACTACTTGTTCTAGCGACCTTTGTGTTCTATGCAATTGCATTGGAATCTATTGTGCTAGCATTTGCAGGTGCAGTATTTTTGGCTGTTGTATCGTTCTTTTTTGCAGCGGTTGCAGGATATATCGCTGGAGTTGTCGGTTCTTCAAATTCTCCAGTATCGGGGATGACAATTGCAACTCTACTGTTCACTGTCGCTTTAGTATGGGTTGTAGGTGACTTATTTTTGGGATTATCCACCGGTTCTCTGATGTATGCGACATTATTGATCGCTGCAATAGTTGCATCCTCTGCAGCAATTGCGGGGGATGTCATGCAGGACCTCAAAACA
>Ga0209091_10004731_pt1 | contig 10532 bp, 6 predicted proteins | sample ArcticOcean_MG_C_6_FD_187438 | JGI IMG/M metagenome (GOLD analysis project Ga0209091, IMG submission 187438) | Marine microbial communities from western Arctic Ocean - ArcticOcean_MG_CB8_128 (SPAdes) (version 2) | ecosystem: Environmental > Aquatic > Marine > Oceanic | place: Arctic Ocean... | reverse complement strand
TAAAATGTCGGACTATTTGAACTCTATTATAAATCTGACAAAAACTACATCTAGAAAACTAAAGACTACCAATGCTCTAACTACATAATCTAGAAACGCTACGCATCCTTCGTTCCATCATTACTTTTCTTCTTCTTCTTGTTGTTGTTGTTGTTGTTAACGAGGGACATCAAGTTCACCGCTGGCGCTATCTTTTGCGAGGTTGTTCTTCGGTCGTAAGTGCCTTTTTGCATCGCAGATGAGTGACCCATGTACATAGCCAACGCCTCTAACTCGTTATCAGAAGCCACGCCTTGACCTCTAACGTGGGTAATGATCATATCTCGCACCAAGTGCGGGTTGACTTTTTGGCCAGTCACGCGCAAAGCGCATCTGGAGAATGCTCGCGAAAGTTCCGACGCCGTGTACGGTTCACCGTTTGGTCTCGTAAAGACTAAATTGTGTCTTGGCTTGAACGCTGCGCGGTACTCGTTCAACCAAAGCTCCAAAGCTGGATATACACGCGAGTCGAGCACTAAATTGGGACGCGTGCCATACACGTTCCCGGTTTTATAGTCGGCGGCGTTATGCTTAATAAACCACGTTTTCGTGGCCGAATCGTAAAACAACGTTCGGTTAAGTTCCAACTCGCGCAACGTTCGTTGACGATCGGGTATGCACGCCAAAACTGCGAACATGAGGTAAAGCTGTATGCTTCTCGCAATGTCCGCTTTATTCCTAGGCTTACCGCGCTTATCAAAGCCGGCGCACTCGAGCTTCAAACACTCAACGAGAATGAGATATTTTGGCCAATCTAACCATTTCTTAGCTTCATCTGCCGCTCTCGGGGCCACTCGTGCGCGCGCTCTAGCACCGCGTTGCAATCGCATAAGTTCCTTCACGACATCTGTGTTAACTTCTTCACCAGCACTTGATAGTAAAGAAGATAAAGACGCCGCCGAAGAGTTCTTCTTTTTACCAGATCCCGAGGATAGTGATGATGCCGATGCCGATGATAATTTCATCAACGGCGGATAAAGCCATTTTGCAATGGCAATGAGCGAACGAACGTAAGCATCTTCCGTAGAGCTTAGTATCCCGCGCGTTTCAACCATCCATTGCATGTATTCGATAGCGTACTGCGCACCTTCAGAATCTGAAGATGGGAACGCGTCCTTCAAGCTATAGTTTTCAGCGTTCTCATTCAAACCTTTTACATTCACCAAATACCCACAAAAAGCTCGAGCGACATCGCGATGATTCTTCACCGTCTGCGCGCGAACTGGCACGCCTTCTTGCCCGACGCGTCGCGTCGTCAAATCTCGAACGAATTTATCGAGCTCTTTCTCGAGAGTTTTAGGTAGACTTTTCTCGCTGATTGCGTAATCCGGCAAACGTCGACGCGAGGTCACGCGTTGCTCGCTCATAGGTACGTCGTCCGGTCGTCTGTTCGTTCTGTACTCTGTCGATAATTTCCTCTGAGAATCTTTACTATCGTCACTAACGGTATTGTGCTCTTCAAAGTATAATCTCGACTGTAAAGGCACGCGGGCATCGAGCGGAATATCACCTCCAATCCATCCTTCGATGTGTTCGAATTTCTTGTATGAAACTACATCTATATCTTTTTCTTCTTCTTCCTCTTTATAATCATCATGAACTGCTTCCGTTGAGTTCATCGAGCGCGCCAGCACCGCATTGTACAACTTCATCGGTAATCTCATCGCAATCCACTCTTCTGGTTTCACTAAAACGGTCCCGTCCTCGAGCGATATCAAAGCGTCGATATCGTCGAACCAGTTTTCTCTCAATATTTCAACCACTTTCTCCGCTTCTTTCGGCGGTCGGTTGATGTCCACGAAACATTTTTGCAGAGTTGAGAGCAAAATACCATCTCCTTCGTCTTCTTCTACTACTTCTTCCTCTCGTTCCTTTCCCTGCCGACGCGCTCCTGCGATACACTTCGTTCTTCTTCCTCTTCTTCCACTCGCGCTCTTCTCTTTTGCTTCTTCTTCGCCCGAAATTCTTAGCGACGGCGACGACGATTTACCGTGCAACGTCGTCATCATCATCGCTCGGAGAGAAGTTCGGAGAGAAGTGCACGTCATCTTTCTCCTTCTTCTCTTATTCCATCGCACCTTTCATTCACGCGTGTGTTTCCGTCCGTCTGTCGTGGGTTTTTTATGTGTGTTTTGTAGAACTGTTTTTTGTGTTCTTGTGTGTGAAAATTCAAAAATTGGGAGCTCCAAAATTTTTTGGTGCAAAAAGTTTCCTATCACTACTAAAAAAGAATCTCTTCAAATTATATTGAGCTCATCATCATCATCATCATCATTGATCGTTAATTCCGCCGTCGAGCGCGTGAAAAGCACGCATCTTCCTCCCCCTCTCTCTCCCTCTCGCTCTCTTTCTGAGTGTTTCTGTGTTTCTGTGTGAGAACGACAGGGTGGGGCGCATAACCAAAAAGGAGAAGAGGAGGCACTTTTCATCAACAAAAATGGCGAAGAAATCTTCGAGAAAGGAGATGATGAAGACGAAGGCGAAGAAGAAGAAGAACAGCGACAAGAACAAAGAGAGGACGATGAAGCAAAAGCCAACGAATGCGGTATTAAGAAAGCTCGTGAGTGAAGCCCGAGTAAAGGAAACTTCTCTTGATGGTAATGAAGAGACTGCCGGAGCAAATCAGAAGAAAATTCAAAATCATCACCAGGAACACAAGAAACAGAAGAAGAAGAAGAAGAGGAAGAAGAAAAAGGCGGATGAAAATAATAATAATTCTAGCAGTGATGGTGATGATTACGCGTCTCTTTCGAACGACAACGACGACGACGACGACAATAACTACGACAATAATACCAGTATTGGACTAAGAGAAGAGAAACCGTTCGACACGAATCGGAAGAAAAAGATCAAGGATATGGTTGAAAACATGTTTGGCGGCGTGGAAAAGTCCACCAAAGAACAGCTGTTGAGGATCTTCAGGCAACACATAGATAGAGACGCGGACGATTTGTTTCGACGCATCGGTACAAAGATGAAAATAGAAGAGCTAGAGAAGATGGATCTTGAGCCATTGAAAACGATGTATAAGGTGGTCTACGATCATTTGGACAGTAAAGAAGAGGGGATTGCATACGCGAAGAAGCATTTGTTTGTGCCAACGTCCCCGAAAGAGAACAGAATGTCGGCGCCGATAGTGTACATCTCGCCCGACAAAAATGAGCACTCTGATTTGTTCCCCAAAAGATACGGAAGAAATCCGAACAAGAAGAAGCGGCAAATCGACGAAGGTGTTGCGTCGATGATAGACACGAAGAAAAAAACGAAGAACGAGAATACCGCCGAGACATTTAAAGCGACGAAAGCGGCATCAACAGTCTGCGCGCGCAACAAAAAGGAACACGTTTTGATAGAGAAGAACGACGCGCGAGTATCCAGAAAGAACAGCTCCAAATCCGATCTTGCTTTAGCTCTATCTTCTACGGATAGAAATAATAAGCAACAGAAACTCCCGGTTGGGGTGTGGAACAAGAAGAAGTTTTATAAAAAAGTGAAAGTTGAAGACGAAGTGTTCAAAGTCGGCGACGATGTTTACGTGTGTACTCCCGAAACGGTTGATTTGACCGAGGACGTCGACCACATCTGCGAGCTTTGCAAAACAACGGGCGTCGAAGAAGGCGCCGATGGCAAAGAAGTCGAAACAGAAATGCTCGAGTGCGATTATTGCGTGAGATCATGGCATCTTCGGTGTTTGAAATTAGATCACGTGCCGGAGGAGACATTTTGGAGTTGCCCAATGTGCGTCGCCGCGCCTTCCGGTATCGCCGCGCCGCAAAATTTCCACGAGAGACGTACGCCTTGCGGTGAATTTCTGGCGGGGAGACTTTGTTTGGCTAGAATCGAGAGCATCTGGGCAAACGTAGATGAACTCAACGACAGAGATCCAAAAGTTCGAGAAGAAGCGTTTAAGTTCATCGCTCGCTTATACGTGCTACCGGAACATACTCACACGGGAAGGCAACGTCATCACATTCGCCGAGAGGTGTTTCTTACGAACATCAAAGAGGAGGAAAATTGTGCCGCGATTCTCATGGGCGCGAAAGTCCTCGAGCCTGCCGCATTTCGCTCGTCCGGCGGTAATGACGACGTCTACATGTGCGAGTATTCGTACGACCAAAATTTTTCTCGCTTTCGACGGAGAACAGAATGGGAGGACTCTGATTTCTCGGAAGATGAATGTGACATCGAGGCTAAAAATATCCTGTGGAGCGAAACTGAAAGTTCAGACGATGACGACGATGATTACGATCACCGCAAAGAGAAGCGAAAAGCGGAAAAGAGAGCGCACGTGCGACAAACGAAAGCAGATATTGCCGCCGCAAAGAAAGCTGCGGCTTCTAAAAAAGGAGCTAACGCTTCTTCAGAATGGAAAGAAGCCATTGGCTTGGGTAAATCAGGCATTTTGGCCATAGACTCGGCTCAAAATAATGGGTCGCGCACTGCTATTGAGCGCGCGAGAAATGCGTTACAGCTGAGTTCCATCCCGGCAAAGCTGGAGTGTCGGGAAAAGGAGCGCGAGAAGATCATGCAATTCACAAAAAACGCGATCGGTGCGTACGGTGGTGCGTCTTCATGTCTCGGCAACTCGCTCTACATTTCAGGCGTTCCCGGTACTGGGAAAACGGCAACAGTTCGCGAAGTCATACGAACGTTGCGCCAAGAAGCCGCGAATAAAAAAGTTCCAAAGTTTAATCACATCGAAATGAATGGTTTGAGGCTACAAACGCCGCAACACGCGTACAGTTTAATAGCAGAGGAACTCACGGGTAGAAGATTTTCACCGAGTCGCGCGGCAGAATGGCTCGAGAAACGGTTCAAGGAAGGCAAGGAGTCGGATGGAAGAGTGCTCGTTCTCGTCGTGGACGAGCTCGACGTTCTCGTCACGCAAACGCAATCTGTTTTGTATAACATTTTTGATTGGCCGACGTACAAAGCGAGTAATATTGCAGTTATTGGTATTGCGAATACCATGGATTTACCGGAGCGTTTGTTACCGAAAATCGCTTCTCGCCTGGGCTCGGGTCGGGTGACGTTTAATCCATACAACACATCCGAACTGATAAAAATTATTGAAGCGCGCTTACGATCTACCGGTGATTACATCAGTGACGGTAAATACGACGCGATCACGCAAAACGCGGTGCAGCTGGCGAGTATGAAAGTCGCGCAAATTTCAGGCGATGCCCGACGAGCTCTAGAGTTGTGCCGGAGAGGCATTGAAATCGCCGAGGCGAGGATCGCGCGCGAACGCGATTCTGGAGAACTGAATTGTGTCTCTCGATGTGGTCCGAACGATATATCTAAGTCGCAGAATGAAATGTTTTCGGCGACGTACATGAAGATGTTGAAAGGACTTTCAAAACACGAGCGCATTTTCCTCGCCGCTTTACTTCTGCGCACGAGACAACTCGGCTATAAAGAAGTGTACGTCTCCGACGTTCTCGAAGTTCACGAGAAGCTGTGCATGAACCATTCCGTGCAAACGCTTCCGACGGGTTTCGAAACGACGATAGTGTGTCGTTTACATTCCATGCGCTTGGTATTGGCCGATCCTGGATACATGCGTCGGTTACAAAAAGTAAGCTTGAACATTCCGCAGGAGCAAGCGATGTACTCTCTCAAAGACGATATGCTGTGTGCGGACATGCGGTGGATTAAAAATGCGCTGTAATATACTACTAGAATTCCAAACTAAATGCTTTACTACTATTTATGCTCCATTCACCCTCGCGAAGCTTGCTCGAGCTCCGCCAATCGCGCTTTCAAAAGTCGAATTTCGTATTCTTCTTGAGATATTGAAGCGGCAGCTTTTTGTCTAGACTTTGCCGCCTGTTTCTCACTTCTATTCGAGCGTAGTTGTTGTTGTTGTTGTTGTTGTTGTTGTTGTTGTCGTTTTTGTTTCCCAATCTCTTCCAACATCATCATTTGCTGCGAACTCTGCACAAAATCGTAAAATTCCGCATCGTTTATATCCGCTGGATTGAAATTTACCTCTTTTTCATCGTGCTGCTGGTGGTTTTGCTGACCTCTCGCTCGATGTCTCGATTTCGTCGACGGCGAAAAGAACACTACGACGTCCATCGAGAACGAAAATATAAAAGTTATGTATGTCCACAGAATTTGTATGAAATGCACGATAAAATTCGCTCCCGGTGGTCGCTTACCTCTCGGTCTTTTCAGTTTCTTGTTTGGATCGTCGTTATCATCGTCTTTGTCATCTTTTTTAGCGTCGTCGTCGTTTTCATTTTCTCCTTTTCTTCCTCGTCGTCGTCTCATACCTCCTTCTCCTTTCTTTTGTTTTTTTTCCTCCTCCTCATCAACAAACTTCTTTTCCCTTTTCCCTTTTTCTTTTTCTTCTGTACTGTCATCCTGGTCTAATAAACTCGATGGAGAAGACATTTTGTGCGCGTCGTCGTCCTCGTCGTCGTTCTCGATCATCTCCTTCGACATCGTCGATTTGCGTCGTGTTGTCTCGTTTTCGTTTGTGCGTTTTGTGTGCGTGTTTTTTGTCTGTGTTCTGTTTTTGTTGTTCCGCGGAAAGCAAAAAGAGAGCTCGAGAAAAAGATTTTGTTTTGAGTTTTGACTCTTTTCCAACTCCTTGTACGAGTAGAAATTCGCATCGTCTCCAAAAACTTTCTGAGAAGCACCACAACAGAGAAAGGCACACCAGAGGAGACCTGTTGTCCTTTCTCTTACCACTCTTCTTCTTCTTATTCTTCAGGTCTTCTATTCCACGAGAACGAACGCGTCGTCGTTTTCCTCTCTCTTCTCTTCTCTTCTCTTCACGCGGCTCCCTGACGCGGAGAAAAAACCGTTCAAAAATCACGGTAAAGGAAATGATGAAGAACTTTATGAAACGTATTTCCTCCACGGAGAATTTTGTCTCCTCATCATCTTCCGCGACTCTGAATAGTAACGCTAAAAACAACAGCGCTCATCATCATAGCAATGAACTGCTCGGAAAAACTATTCAAGTGGAAGGGAAAAAGTTTCGATTGGTGGAAGTGCTCTCCTCGTCGGGTGCATCTGCGGTGGTGTATAAAGCAAAATTTGTTGAAGCTTCTTCTTCAACGACTTCTTCTTCTTCTGCTCTGCACGGCGCCGCAGATAATAATAATAATAATGCAAACCAAAGAGAGGACTTTTATTGCGCGATGAAAGTGTTAGAATTACCGGATGATTCGACCTTCGTGAAAAAAGCGAAAACGGAAGTTTCCGTGCACAAATCTCTATCGAAGAACGCGCACGTGGTGACTTTATTCGGCGCGGAAATCCGAGTGGCGGACGAACGACGAGTCTCATCGAGAGAACGCGCGTACAGGATGTGCATGTGCATGGAGTTGTGCGATGGCGATCTGTCCATGAGATCGTTTAGTAATGATAGTGATAGTAAGGGTAGTGATAGCACTATTAGTAAAAAAGAGTTAGAGAAGATCTTGGAACCGTTTTTGGCGGTGTGTGACGTGTTAAAAACAATGCACGGGTCAAAGTTGTGTCATTGGGACATTAAACGCGAAAACGTTCTTTTTTCCAAGTCTGAGAATCTCTATAAAGTGTGCGATTTCGGGTCGTGCGAGTTTGCGCCTGCGAGCGAGTACACGTACAAAGACGCGAGCGAACGACACAGAATCCAGGACGATATGAAATCGAAAACGACGCCAGCGTACAGAGCTCCCGAGATGTGGGATTGTTGGAAGTTTCAAAAACCGCCTTCTTTGGCGGCAGATCTGTGGGCGCTCGGTTGTTTTTTGCACGAGCTTGCGTACGACGAGTTGGCATTTGGCGAGGCTTCAGAGGCTATGCTGCGTTCGTTGAGTGGTAGGGGTGCGGGAAGTCGAAACGCTTCGGCGCTATCCGCTACTCCAAACGGTAAAAAGTTCAGTAAAGAGCACGAGCGTGAGTTTCCTAGGCAAATTCCCGGAATAGACGCGTTAGTTCGCGACTTGTGTAAACTCGATCCGGACGATAGAATCAGCGCGGCAGAGGCACAAAACAGAGCCTTGCGGTTGATAACAGACTTGAATGATTTTCCCAAGCAACGCGAAGAACAAAACTTGTCTGTAGTAACGACGACGACGACGAGAAGTGAAGAGAAGACACCGCCGGCGGAGTGGGTCGGTTTCGAGCCTTCTTCCACGGGCGGTTATGCGAGCGAGGACCCGTTTTTATCGATGCCACCGCCGCCACCACGACTTCCAAAGGATACGAATACGCCCCCGAATACTACCGAAAGTAATGGTTCCTTAATCGACGACACTTCAACCAGCGCAGTGAACAGTATCGGCGCCGGGGAGGCAGATGCGGGAGAAACGAAAAAGATTCCAACAGATGACGACGGATCGCACACGATTCGCGAGTTGAAATTGCTCGCGAAAGTTGAGCGGCTCGAGCGACGTATTCAAGAGTACCAAACCCGCGAGCAAACGTTGAAAACAAAATTGCAATCGAGTCGAACGCAACTGGAACAAGAACGCGAGTGCCGACAAAATTTGGAGAAGAAACTCGGAATCTCCTCCTCGCTTTCAAAGAATTCGAGCGGCTCGAGTTTGAACGAAATGAATCATCTCCAAACGCCCGCAGCGACAACAAACGAACAGGGCGTGCAAACGAACCATCACACCAACAATAAGATGCATCGAAGAGGAAGTCATTCGCGATCAGGAAGCGATTTGAGCATTTCGGGATTACAAGCCGTCACAGCGCAGCACGGGAGCCATCGCAGAAGCGGCAGCGGATTGTCCTCCAAATTATCCGCTCTCGAAGAAATGTCCATCGATAATCTTTCAAATCCGTATGGGAGCAAATCTATGAATACATCGCGCGGCGGTATCGTTGGTGGTGGTGGTGGTGGAGGCAAACCGACTTTGAACCATCGACGTGCGGTTTCTTTAGGCGGCGAGTTTGACTTACTGCAAGAGGCGAAGAAGCAAGGTAAAGAAGGATTGTTCTCGCACGTCTTTAGAATCCCGCCTTCAACGGTTAAAAACAAGTCCATAGGTATGGACAAACCGTACGGTTGATTGATATAAATTATTGTAATATACACACGCGGCTTATTGTATAGTGCTCATCGTTTTAATAAATCAAAGGTCATCTAAATCCTCATTTAACGCGTCTTTTGTTTCTTCGTCCTTCGTCTTTTCATATTCCGTCCGAAAATCATCGAGGTAAACGTTAACGCCGAAATAATAAATAAACCTGGTAACGGTACCGCTCCATCTCTCTTCCCGCTATTCGTCAAAGTCCCAAACGCGAGAAGTGCAATTGCATACACTCCGACTCTTCCGCACGTTCCGCTAAAAAACGCAAACGCCGCCGAGTAGGTCAACAAAACGCTCCCGATGTAAACGACGTGAATAGTTCGCGAGTCCTCTCCGAACGTTTTCACCAGCCTCTTGTGCGTGCGCATGATTTCTTTCCTCGTAGTGAAGGACTCGAAATCCGGGAAATACGGCAAACAATTATTCCTTTCGCTCCCTTTTTCCATTGATGTCGACGTCACCTTCATGTTCTCTTTCGCGTTGCACTTCAAACTTTGTGAAAGCTGAGGGACAAGTTTCGATGGGTACAAAAGCGCTCTCGCTACAAACGGAGGTTTGAGTAAGGGTGCGCCGTCGTCATCCGTGCCGCTAAAGTATTTCGTTGCAAACGCCGCGGCGCCGTCGATCGGGGCGAACGTATTTTTCGTCTTTGCGTTTAAGAACACCGGCACTCTGTCGTTTGTTTTGTGTACGTAATAGTAGTAGGAGTAAGTAGGGGAAACACGGGTTATTAGGGGATTTGTTGTTCTCAAAAATCAGTCGTCCGTCGCCAAAAGTCGATTAATAACGAGAGAGACAGAGAGAGAAGAAGACAAAGACGAAGAAGACCAAGCAGAAGAAGAATAAAAAGACGCACCGAACGACGAGCACGACGAGCACGAGCAACCACGTCGCCAGTTTTCCTCGGTTCATTTTTTATTCTTCTTTGTTGAAGGTGAGAGAGAGAAGAAGAGAAGAATTTAGAAGTGAAGAAGAGAAAAAGTGATTTGTGTGTAAATTGTTTGATGAAAAAGAAGAGAAGATGGGTGAACTCATCAAAACACACATATCGGACACACTTTTGCCTCACTTTTGTTGTTGTTCGGGTGGTCGTCAGTTGCGAATACCGACGCAGCCGCTTTTGCGTTTTTGTGCGGACACACACAAAAATGGTTGGCTTTTCCTCTCCTTCTTCGACGTCGTGTTCCTCGTATTCCTATCGTAATCACGGACTTCCTCATCCTCCTTATCAACAACAACAACAACAACAACAAAGAAGAAGTGGTGCCACGAAGACGACGACGCGCGGCGCTTTGCGAAGCTCGTCGTCATCCTCCTCCTCATCATACTCGAATGATACGAACAACAATAACAACGGGGACATGCCATCCTCATCCTCATCGTCATCGAGAGCGAGCTCGTCCTCGTCCTCGTCATTCAGCGGCATGAAAAGTAACACAAATAATAGTAATA
>Ga0209091_10004725_pt1 | contig 10538 bp, 14 predicted proteins | sample ArcticOcean_MG_C_6_FD_187438 | JGI IMG/M metagenome (GOLD analysis project Ga0209091, IMG submission 187438) | Marine microbial communities from western Arctic Ocean - ArcticOcean_MG_CB8_128 (SPAdes) (version 2) | ecosystem: Environmental > Aquatic > Marine > Oceanic | place: Arctic Ocean... | reverse complement strand
AATATATGATTTTGATTGTATGCTTAGGTTTAATGAAGGTAATAGAACTCATACATTTATGGATTTGTCTATCAAATACGAAATATCAGAAAGGCAAGCTCAGAGTATAGTTTATAAGGAGAGAAGAAAACAGCAACTTACAGAAAATATCACATATTAAAGTTTGTTCCATAAACTGCGTGAGATTGTCATAGTATAAAAATATATTTGCCGCTATGAAAGAAAATTGGTATAATATACAATCAAAGAAATCTACTAATGTGGTAGATATTTACATATTTGATGAGATAGGAACTTTCGGAATAAATGCTCAGGGATTTATTGACGAACTAAAAGCTCATAAAGGTTCTCCAATTAATTTACATATTAATTGTGTAGGTGGAGATGTTTTTGACGGAATGGCTATTTATAACATCCTGAAGAAAAGAACTGCCACTACTACTGTATATATAGAAGGAATTGCTGCTAGCATGGGTAGTGTTATTGCTTTGGCTGCCGACAAGGTGGTGATGGCTGAGAACTCTTTGTTTATGATTCACAACGCTTGGGGTGGAGCTAATGGAGAGGCGAAGGATATGATAAAAACAGCAACTCTTTTAAATAAGATTAGTGATGAGATTGCTGATATATACATGAAAAAAACAAACCTTTCTTATGATGAGGTTAAAGGGATGATGGATGAAGAAACTTGGTTAAATGCTGAAGAAGCACTTGATTTAGGATTTATTGATTCCATCTCGGATGCTATTAAAATAGCAGCCAAATATAATGTTTCTAAGTTTAAAAATATAACAAGCGAAGAAATTAAAAATAAATTGAGTATTAATCTAAAAAGTAAAACAATGACCGAAGAATTAAAAAAATGGTTCAATGGCAAAATTGAGGATATTATCGCTAGAGTTAAAAGTGATGATTCTAATGTTGATGCTGAGGTAGCAGTAACGATTTCTGATGAAGCTGAAATTTTAAATAAATTTTCAGATTTAGAAGGGAAAACTACTGAGCTGAGTGGCTCTATTACTGACTTGGAGGGAGAAAAAGAAACTCTAACCGAAGAAGTTGAAAGGCTTAACGCTTTATTAAGTAAAGCAAACGCAAAGGGAACTGAAATCTCTACAGATGGCGACCCTGCAGTAGTAGTAGAAAACAAAGTGGAGGATAGTAATAGTGCATTTTGGAATGGGCTAGTAGCGAAAATAAACATTAATTAATAATTTAAAAAACAAAAAAAATGGCAGCACATAATGTAGCAACAGGAATTGCAGGACTAGCGTACAACGGAACTTACGCATCAGGCATCCTATTAGAGCCTATGTTTACTTCGGATGATATAATGAGAAATTATACTATCTATCCTTCAGTAAAATATAAGCAAAATATAATCATGGCACCTTCATTGAGTGGCATAACTGCAGTACACACAGGTTGTGGAGAAACAAACACTTGCGACCCTACAGGATTCGCAGTAACTCAGAAGCAAATTGAAGTTAAAAATGTTTCTGTAAAACAAAAACAATGTTGGGATGAGTTTAAAGATGAAGTAATTGTAGAATCTTACAAGAATGGTGTTAATATGCCTGACTTAACAGGAACTTTATTAGCAGAGGTAATCATCAATAGAGTAAGAGGTGGAGTGGCATCTGATATGGTGAGAAATATGTGGGCAGGAATGGCAGGAGTACCTGCAGCAGCAGATTGTTCTTATCAGTCAATGGGAGCAGGTCTTTGGGATATAATGTCAGCAGCAACAGCTTTCCAAGCAGGAACAAGTGCAAACTTAACACCTGTAACGGGAACATTAACATTAGCACCTGCAACAGCATCTTACGCAACAGTAGGAGGACTAATTAATGTTACAGATGTTCAATTATTATTAGATAATTGCTTTAATACAGCACCATCAGCATTACAACAAGTACCTGCAAGAGAGAAAAGAATGTTTGTTACACCAAATGTATATAACGCTTGGTATAGCACATTAACTGCAGTAGCAGTAGCAGGAGCAGTTGATTACGGACACTCTGAAGCTCAAGCAGGAAAAGATAGATTATACTACAGAGGTATTGAGTTAGTTCCTATGTATGAGTGGGATGTAGCTTTAACTGCAAGAACAGGAGCAGATTTACCTGCAGCGTTTGCAGCAGGAGCGGCACCAACAACAACTCAAACTACAAATGGTGTTATCTATACAACTAAGACAAACTTATTTATTGGTACTGATGTAGCAAGACCTGAGAATGAGCTTAAAATGTTTTATGATGAGGTTTCTGAGAATATGTATATTAGAGCAGGATTTACTATGGGCTTCCAATATGGATGGAACTCTTTATTGAATGGAGCAACATTAATTGGGTAATTTATAGTAAATAGGGTGGGAGAAATCTCACCCTAAATACTTTCTAACTTTTAAAAAATAAAATAAAATGGCAATAACAGATGGAATAGCGGTAAAATGTGCTGATTTGCAAGCTTCAGGAGGTATAAGAAATATTCTTATTAGAACTTGGGCTACAGGAGATGCGGTTACCTATGTAAATACAGGAACAAGTCACTCTATATCAAGCATTGTAGATACTGGCGGTAGTGATGCAACTTGGTATGTGTATGAGTTTAAAAATGAATCACCTGCATTAACAGTTGCTGCAGCTAAAGAAAATGGCTCTACTTCTTATGAAAGTGCTCTTGCCTTTATGATGCCTGAGATGACTGATGTAAAAGGAGCAGCACTTCAGCAGTTAATGGACACTTGTATGATGGTAATAGCTGTAGGAAATAATGGTGTAAATTATGTTTTAGGTGTAAGTCAAAAATACTCAAACGAAAAAGCAGAGATTCGTAATCAAACTTACTCTAGCATGACAGGTGCAGAGGGAGCTTCAGGAGCTGCATATAATGATGATAGCGGATGGACTGTAACTATGGGATGTAAACAATGGGAGGCATTAAGAGTGTTTACAGGTACCATAACTCTTTTTCCTGGAGGGGCAGGAGTATATACGGCAACAACAAACTAATAACTTTAAAAATAAAATAAAATGGCAATAGCAGATGGATTAGCAATTAATTGCTCGGACTTACAAGCGGTAGGGGGCACTAGAATAATAGCTCTTAGGGCTTGGGCAGATGGTGATGTAGTGTCTTATGACAATACAACTCATGGTATAAATTCAATACTAGAAACAGCATCAGCTGCAACTTGGGGTGTTTACGAGAGTAGAATAGAATCTTCTTCTTTAACAGTTTCAGGAACTGACGAAGGCAAGGATACTACAACTTACGAGTGTACTCTAGCGTTTTTTATTCCTGGATTTACTCAGGCACAATTCCTTAGAATTTTTCAACTTGACGGCACTTGTTTGATGGCTTTAGTGATTGACAATAACGACAATACATCAGGGACGACAGCTCCTTCAGCAACTTTCGCAAGCAATAAAGTTATAGGAGTTTCTGAGAGGTTTGAAAATCAGGATGATGCAGTTAGAAATCAAACTTACGCTAGATTAGCTTCAGTTGAAGGTGGTACAGGGTCAGCATTTTCTGATGAAATAGGAGTTACAGTTACAATTACCTGTACCCAATACGAAGCTCCTAGAGCTTACGAGGGTACTATCGTTTTAGGTGCAACTGGATTAACTTTAACTACAGCAGCATAATAATTATATATAGGGAGGTGTTAGTTATCTTTTAGTTAACAACATCTCCTTATTAATATCTTTTAGTGTATGTGCGACTGTTCTAAAGAAAATAGTGTAGTTTTACAGAATATATATTTAACTATGGCAGAATATAAAAAAAATAAAAAGGCTGTTGGTGTTAGGCTTGCAGATAAACAAAGTGTAGATTTTAGAACTGATTTAAGTCAAGGGCAATTAGCCTACGCTTATGAGGTATTGAATATAACTGATTGTATAGATAAGGTTGACAAAATTAACAAATCAAATGAAAAAAGCACTAGCAAAAAACTCAAAGAAAACACCCCAAGTAAAAACGACTTCAAAAAAGAGTAATACTTTTGAGTTTGGGGTTTTTAACCTAACAGTCCCACCTAGCATTACAGAGCCGAAAGACCTTAAAGCTCTAAATTCTGAGTGGGTTCCATTTGGAGATGACAACTTATTTCCTCAGTATCTAGCGGAATTAAAAAGAAAATCGTCCACACATAGAAGTGTGTTGGCTCAAAAAACCGTATTCACAAGTGGAGCAAAATTCGTTTGTGAAAACGATTCATTAAGAGAATTTATTGAAGATGTAAATGCAGACCATGAATCATTAAGGGATGTGTTTAAAAAATTAGCTGACGACTATTATACTTTTGGTAATGCTTATATGGAGTGCGTTATATATGATGGCGGTGTAAACATATATCATTTAGACGCTACTACAGTAAGGATGTCTAAGAGCAAGAAAGAGGTTTATGTGAATCCTGATTGGTGTAAATATTGGAATCAAGATAAGAAAATACAAAGGCTACCTATTTACCCTAGAGTATCTCACAATAAGTTTGTGATACACTTTAAGGATTACGAGCCTACCTTCCAGTTCTATGGGTTGCCTGATTACATTGCAGCGTTAGAGCACATCTGCGTTGATTATGAGATTGGAAAGTGGAATCACACTAAATTCTTAAATGGATTTCAACCTTCTGCTATTGTGGAGATTAATGGTGACATGGGAGAGGAAGAAGCTAAGAAATTAGTGAATGAAGCCCAAAAGAAATTTGTTGGAGAAGGGAATAATGGTAAGATATTGTTTATTGTAAAGAATGGAGATGCTTCACCAGCTAATGTTCAGATAATTAAAGACGACCAAGAGGGAAGTTGGATTGATTTACAGCAAATAACTGACCAAAACATTATAACCGCTAATAGATGGCAACCATCATTATCTGGTATCGTTAGTTCAGGAAAGATGAATAATACAGGAAGTGAGATTAGAATTGCATACGATTTAGTAATGACTACGGTTATTAGAGATACTTCTGAACTAATATTAGATGGGATAAGAACAGTTCTTTACAGGGAAATGGGTTATGACCCTAAAGATTTAAAAATACATTATGAGCCGCCAATCTCTTATTCTAATGATGTGGACATTAAACAGGTATTAACTATAAACGAGCAAAGAGCATTGATAGATGAAGATTTGCCAATGCTAGAAGATGGAGATATGTTTGTTGCAGACAGAGAAGTCATAGTAGTTGAAAAAGATGATGATGGAGATGGAGATATTGATGAAAGAAAAGAAATAACTATAGAACAATAAGACATGGGGAATACTAAACAATACATAACGCTAGTATCAGCAGGGGAGGTAATTGAAAAAACCTTTACTAATAAAAATACAGACCCCGTTTTAGTTTCTGAAAACACCATTGTATTATCTGAGCTTGCCCATCTCAGGCCTTTACTTGGCGATAAGTTTTATGCGGAATTAAAAAAACAGCATAATGATGGAACATTAACTGCTGATAATCAAATATTTATGACTTATTACCTGGAGGATTGCCTTTCGTGGTTTGTTAGGTTTGAAGTTGTAAATGATATTATGAGTAATATATCGTCTAGTGGAGTGGTTAATAACATAGATGAGTTTTCAAGAATAATAGGTCAGGACACTTACAATACTTTTAAGCAAGACACATATAGAAAGGCTGAGATTTTTGCTAAAGATATGATGAGCTTTATAAATGGTGCTGACCAGGTAGGTTTATATCCTACATTTGACGCAAATAAACCTGCAAGTATGAGTGGTACATATAAGAATCATGGTATGATATTCTATGATAGTATATATGGATATAAAGGTATTGATGGGTGCTCTAGCTGCAGCACTACTTATAGAAACTTGATTGGAGATTGTAATGACTGTTAAAAACAAATAATATGGCTGTAAACGAACATAAAAACTTATCAAGTGCTAATAGGCATTTTCCGAAGGCATTTGAGGGTGCACAGAATGATACAATTTTATCTAAAGGATTAGGAACTCCTGGATTGAGAGATGGTGATTTAGAGTGGATTGTCAAGTCGGATATAAAAACAAGAAAGGTTACTTTTTCAGGGTACTGCACTCTAATAGCTAATTATCAATATCCTGAATCCCAAATCCAAGGGCAAAGTCCTTACGATATCAATCAAGATTATGGTAGTCCGACTATAAGTTCAGGAACAACCATCATACAGAAAAAGTTTTTTAGAATTGGTAATTTTTCTAGTGAGCAAGCAGGGGTGATAAATAGGGCTACGCTTCAGGTATCTTCTCCTGACGCTACTGGATTCACAGTTGCTTTAGTTAAATACACTCCATCTTCATCAGTAACGGATAGTTATCCAGTAGCTTTGATTGAGAAATCAGTAGTTGGATTGTCTAACGACAACAAGGTAAACACATACAGCTTATCTTCTTCTGATTTTGCATTAACAGAAATGGCACTTGGTGACCATTTATTTTTAATGGTTAAGGATGATGTGGCGGCAGGCTCTGTAATATACGCAACTATGTCTATGGAGATAGGATATTCAAAATAAAATGAAGGCAATGATAAATAACAACATGAAAGATACGGTAGAGGTTTTAGCTGCAAATGGCGGTGTGATAGGATTGAGTTTAAGTGAGTGTAATGAATACCTTCTTTTTCTATCAACAACCTTAGCTATTGTTTTTACCATTTATAAATTCATTAAGTTACGCAATAAGAAGTGATATGGCTAAAGCGAAAGTTTTTACATTATCTGTATCTCATAGAAAAAAACGCAAGGGATGTCATTCTAAAAATGCAAGTAAAAGTCAAAATGCTTACAAGAAAAAATACAGAGGAGGAGGAAGGTAGGGCTAACTTGCTGTTAATCAGGGACACATTTACTGATAAGTCGGTTATAGGGAAGTTGTATTGCAATTCAGAATTTATTGCACATACATTAGAGTTAGCGTGGAGAGATAATGAAAAAAGTGTATCTTGCATCCCTTCAGGAGAGTATGAATGTAGGGTTAGATTAGCAAGAGAAAGTGGAAGTAGAGATTATGTTCACTTGCTCGTACAAGATGTACCGAACAGAAGTTATATCCTTTTCCACCGAGGAAATTATCCTTCAGATAGTAGGGGGTGTATATTAACAGGGACTCACAGGGCTCAAGTTTCTGATAAAATTTTACAAAGCAAAGTAGCTCACAGTTACCTAATGGATTATATTTTAGGTAATCAATTAAGTAAAAAAATAAATTTAATAATTAAAAATAGATAAAAATGAAAAAAATAGTTTTAATGGTAGCAGTTGTTTTAACCTCGTTATGTGCCTCAGCACAATATACTGTAGTCAGTAATGTAGATTTTCCAACAGAAAATGAAAGTTGGGCAACGGAAAATATAACAAACTCTATGGGTGTTGGATATTCCTTAGATGGTGGCTACATGATTGGTTTGAGAAAAAATGGAGATGATTATGATATGTTTGTTAGATATAATATTAATGAGAACTTATATGTGTCTGCAGATTTACCAAAAGAAAATACGATTGACAACGCTAGGGTTGGGATTGGTTATTCTGTAAGCTTTTTGGGTAATATGTATGTAGAACCAAATTATAGTGTAAATTTGGATTCAGAAGTAGAAGATAGTGGAAGATTTAATTTAGGAATATCCTATAAATTTTAGTAATAACTTTAAAAAATAAAAAAATGAAAAATTGGTTAATTAGAACAATGTTAAAAAGTAAAAAGTTTTGGTACGCAATCTCAGCAGTAGTAGTTCCTGCTCTCGTTCAGTTGATGGGGGTTTCTACAGGTACAGCAGAAGATTTGTACCACTCAATTCTAGTCCTTATTTTAGGACAGGGTATCGCTGATATATCAAAAAAATAATATATCTTTACAGTCCTTCTTTGAGTGTTTTCATTGGGGATAGTTAGTAGTTAAGAGTGGGGAGTTAATAACTCCTCATTTTTTTTTACACATCTGTGTTCTTTTTTTATATATTTGTGTATGTCAAAAGAATACGGTAAAAGGTTAAGGCTCACTCCTGAAGAAGAAGATTTAATAAATCAGAGCAGGGCAGAAACACTAGATAACTTAAACAACAATTCATCATTAGACCTGCATTTATTAGATAGGGGTATAAACAAGAAAGATGTAGTTAGTGTGAAGCATTGGCAGTCGGCTAGTGGCGACTACAGGTTCTCAATAGTTACTAAAGAGGATTGTGGTGTAGATGAGAAGGAAATATTTAAAAGTATAAATAGTTTTATAGAAGGGCACTCACCTGAATACGACCCTATTGAAAGAGAGGATGGAAATCATCTTTTGGTTGTTAATCCTGCAGATATACATATAGGTAAGTATGCTAATGAAACTGAAACAGGAGAATCTTATGACTGTGAAACTGCTGTGATGCGAGTTGTGGAGGGTGTTCAGGGGCTTATAGATAAGTCAGAAGGATTTAAAATTGATAAAGTTTTATTTTGTATTGGTAATGATGTGCTTCATATAGATAATGTATATAATACAACAACAAAAGGAACTCATCAAGATGTAGATGGTAAGTGGTGGGAGCATTATGAGATAGCTTTAATGCTTTATGTTAAGGTTATAGAAATGCTTAGAACTATAGCTCCTGTAGATGTGTTACACTCAATGAGTAATCACGACTATCAGAGTGGATTTCATTTAGCACACACTTTAAAATCTTGGTTTAGAAAAGCAGAAGATATTAAATTTGATATTACTGTAGCTCATAGAAAATATTATAAGTATGGTGAGAATCTAATAGGGCTAGAACATGGAGATGGGGCTAAAATGGACAATCTACCTCTTTTAATGGCCCAAGAAGAACCTAAAATGTGGAGTGAAACTAAATTTAGATATTGGTATCTACATCATATACATCATAAGGTTAAACATAAATGGCTAGACGCTAAAGATTTTATAGGTGTTACCGTAGAATACATGAGAAGTCCTTCGTCTGCCGATAGTTGGCACTCACGAAAAGGATTTTGTGGAGCACCTAAAGCTTGTGAAGCTTTCTTGCACGACAAGGAGAGTGGTCAGGTAGCCAGATTAACACATTACTTTTAAAATTAAACCCTTTACAAACCCTTTAAATAGGGTTATCTAATGGTATTCCATACCATTAAAGCTAAAGCTAAAACTAAAGCTAAAGATAAATACTAGGTTAAATAATAAGTTATTAAACATTATTTTAAAATAAACTACAAAAAGTTTCGTGGTTTAATAAATTAATTGTTTATTTGCATAGAATTTAAATAATTACTAACTAAACTATTTTAAAATGACGAAAACACAAACGAGTGATATTCTACAACACTTAAAAGATGGTAGAAGATTAACACAAAAAGAAGCTATTAACGAATATGGTGCTTATAGATTGGCAGTCATCATTCATTCTCTTAGAAAGCAAGGGTATCAGATAGAATCTAAACAATTAGAGGTTCCTACTAGGTATAAAAAAACAGATGGGACTACTAAAAATGCTAACATTGTTGAATACAAGCTTAATAGAAAAGATGAAATATTGACAGATATTTTTAACTCTGACTATCAAGGTATATTAGATGAAGATAAAACAGTAGCTAGTTTTATGGGGTACTTAGATAGTATAACAAAAACACATATAAAGTCATGAGTATAGCAGACAGAATATTTGAAGATGGTATGATGGAAGATGAAAACAGCAGAAGTGATTTAAGCTATGGAGATGGATTCCATAGGGGAGAAGAAGTAGAATACTGTTACAATAAAACCGAAGATAAGTTTGAAACTATTAACGAAAAAAATGAAAAAATGGGAAGAATGAAAGAGGAATTTATGCAAATGCAAGAGCAAATGCAATCACAAGAAATTAACACACTAACCGATATTGCAGAACAATATCACAATAATAACCAAAGTAATTTAAAAATGAAAAAAGTATCAGAAGTTCAGGACGCAGTAGAAGTAAAAGAAACCAAAGAGGAAACTTTAAAAAGATTATTCCTAGCACATGGCTTGGTTAAAGAAGATGTTTACAAAGACAAAAGAGGATTTGTAATAATCACTAGAACAGGAATAGATAAGATTGTTTCTAGTATGAATATACAGGTAGCATACGAACCTGTAACAATGACAAAAGAATGGGTAGTCCTAAGGGCTACAGCTAGTATGCGAACAGGCTCAGGAGAGCATGATGTTAGAAATATGATGAGCTTTGGAGAAGCAGCAGATGATAACTTAATGGGAGGAGCAAAGAAATTTCCTGTAGCTATGGCTGAGAAAAGAGCTATGAGCAGAGTTGTCCTTAAGATTGCAGGTTTTTACGAGCAAGGAGTGTTCGGACAAGATGAACTTGCTGACTAATGAGTGATTGGATAGATGAGGTTCTTGATAGTGAACCATTAGAAGCAGAGATGTGGAAGCTTGGCTACATTGAGAACCTCTTACACCGAACAGCTATATCAACATCAGAGCAACAGGAAATAATGAGCTCGTTAGATATTCTGACAGATATAGATGCAGATAAAATTATTAAAAAAATAAAAGAATATGAAATT
>Ga0209091_10004720_pt1 | contig 10548 bp, 7 predicted proteins | sample ArcticOcean_MG_C_6_FD_187438 | JGI IMG/M metagenome (GOLD analysis project Ga0209091, IMG submission 187438) | Marine microbial communities from western Arctic Ocean - ArcticOcean_MG_CB8_128 (SPAdes) (version 2) | ecosystem: Environmental > Aquatic > Marine > Oceanic | place: Arctic Ocean... | reverse complement strand
TGGCTAACGTGATGGATATTGCTAAATGTGGACGTGAAGAGCGACTTGAGGCGATGCACTTCGGCGTAGCAGACTATGCTGCTAGTTGTCGAGCGCGAACAACCGTTATAGGTGGATTAAATCCAAATTATCCAGGGGATCAATGGCATGCTGGCCTATCTCAAATGTTAGTAGCTTGCAGAGCTTATGGAATCCGACCAATTGATGGGCCTTTTGGGGACTTTAATGATCCTGAGTCTTATAAAGATGCTGCAAGAAGAGGTGCTGCTCTTGGTTTTGAGGGAAAGTGGGCAATTCACCCCTCACAAATTGATTTGGCTAATGAGATTTATACGCCACCAGAATCAGAAGTTTCACATGCAAAACAAATTCTTATTGCATTAGATGAGGCAGCAAAAGAGGGTCGAGGTGCGGCCCAACTAAATGGGCGAATGATTGATGCTGCTTCTGCAAAGATGGCTGAAAATATTGTCAATACAGATAATGCAATAAAAGGGAAAGTTGTCGCGTAATTATGAATATTCATGAGTACCAAGCTAAGAAACTATTGGCCAGATATGGAGTTCCAATTCCAAAGGGCGGCATTGCGCACTCTGCAACTGAGGCAATTTACCAAGCCAGTGAGCTGGGTGGAAGTAGATGGATTGTTAAAGCCCAGCTTCATTCAGGTGCACGCGGAAAGGCTGGCGGTGTAAAGTTATGTAATAATCATCAAGAAATTGCAGATTTTTGTCATAATCTTCTTGGTAATAAGCTTGTAACTCTCCAGACTGGTCCAGAGGGAAAGATGGTTTCAAGTATCTATGTTGAAGAAGCAAGTGATATTGCTAAAGAGCTTTACTTTAGCATTGTTCTTGATAGAGTAACTCAAAAAGTTACTTTAATTGCCTCTACTGAAGGCGGTATGGACATTGAAAAAGTTGCAGAAGAGACACCAGAAAAAATTTCAAAAATTATGATTGACCCAGCAGTTGGAATGCAGCCTTTTCAGGCTCGTCAGTTAGCTTTTACATTAGATATACCTAATGAGGTTGTTGGTGCTGCAAGTAGAGCGGTTATGAAATGTTATCGTGCATTTCGAGATACTGACGCTAATTTATTGGAAATTAATCCATTAGTATTGACAACTGATAATAATGTTGTGGCTATTGATGCGAAGATGACATTTGATGAGAATGCACTTTATCGTAGACCAGAAATTCTAGAATTTCGTGATAAAACACAAGAGGATCCTCGTGAAACAAATGCTGCCGAGCATGATCTAAGTTATGTTGGTTTAGATGGAAATATTGGGTGCCTTATTAATGGAGCAGGTCTTGCTATGGCGACAATGGATATGATTCAACATGCGGGCGGAGAGCCTGCAAATTTTCTAGATATTGGAGGCGGTGCATCTGCAGAGAGGGTGGCAACATCGATAGAATTAGTATTGTCTGATAAGTCTGTAGAAGCTATCTTGATTAATATTTTTGCTGGAATAAATCGATGTGATTGGGTTGCCCAAGGTATTGTAGATTTACTAAATAAGCGAGATATTGATATACCTTTAGTTGTGCGCTTATCTGGAACTAATGTAGAAAAAGGACAAAAAATATTAAAAGATAGTGGTAAAAAAGTTATAACAGCAGACACCTTATCTGATGCAGCGTACAAAGTTGTGTCTGCATGGAAGCAAGCAAAAGGTAGTAAGGATTAACTATGAGTATTTTTATAGATGAAAAAACTCCAGTTTTAGTTCAAGGAATAACTGGACGTATTGGCTCTTTTCATACTCAAGAGATGATTGACTATGGGACAAACATTGTAGCAGGCGTTACTCCGGGTAAAGGTGGCACAACTCACTTAGGAAAGCCTGTATTTAATACAGTTGAGGAAGCCGTTTTAGTTACTGACGCAGAAGCGAGTATTGTTTTTGTTCCTCCAGCCTATGCTGCTGATGGAATTATGGAGGCGGCTGAATCTAATATAAAGTTTTGTGTCAGTATTACTGATGGAATTCCAACACATGACATGATTAGAGTGAAGCGTTATATTAATAGTGCATCCCAAGAAAAACGTATGGTTTTAACTGGCCCTAATTGTGCTGGCACGATTAGTCCAGGAAAATCCTTATTAGGCATTATGCCAGGACATATTTATAAACAAGGCAGTATTGGTTTAATTGGAAGATCTGGAACTTTAGGCTATGAAGCTGCATCTCAAATGAAGGCTCTGGGTATTGGAATAAGTACCAGTGTTGGAATTGGAGGTGACCCAATTAATGGCAGTTCTTTTTTAGAAATCTTGAAGCATTTTGAAAATGATGATGAAACTGAAGCTATTATGATTATTGGAGAAATTGGAGGGCCTCAGGAGGCTGAGGTTGCTGAATACTTTCAAAAACATATGAACAAACCTATGGCGGCTTATATAGCAGGACTAACAGCCCCCTCTGGACGAACAATGGGCCATGCAGGCGCTATTGTTAATTCAAGTGGAGAAAGTGCTGCAGAAAAAGTAGTCATTCTTAAAGATGCTGGGATTATGGTTGCACCGACCCCTTCTGATATGGGTTCGACAGTAGCATCACTATTAAAAAGTCGCTAGATACCTTAGTATATTAATGTGATTGACCTATATAATACTTTCATATAATTCAACACTTTTTAGCTAGTATTTAAAATGAACAGCTCAAACGTTATATATCATCAAGCAACTGTAACACGTAAAAGACGAAATAAGTTAAATAAACATCGCTCAGTTGTTCTTTGGTTCACTGGTCTTTCAGGGTCTGGAAAATCAACACTAGCTCACGCATTAGAAGAAAAATTATTTCAAAAAGGATGCAGAACTTTTGTATTAGATGGAGACAATGTTCGTCATGGCTTAAATTCTAATCTTGACTTTAGTGAGTTTGATAGAACTGAAAATATTCGGAGAATCAGTGAAGTTAGTAAGCTAATGTTGGAATCTGGTTTAATTGTAATGACAGCTTTTATAAGTCCATTTAATAAAGATCGGAATGAAGCAAGAAAACTAATCTCCAATGATGACTTTATAGAAATCTACTGTAAAGCCAGTTTGGAAGTTTGTGAGGCTAGAGATGTGAAAGGGTTATATAAACGTGCAAGGGCAGGAGAGATTAAAAACTATACAGGTATTGATTCTCCCTATGAAGAGCCAGAAAACCCAGAGTTAACCATTAATACTAATGATGAGACTTTAGATAATTCAGTGTCTAAAATACTTAGTTTTCTTGAGCAAAATTTTCTAATCAGTTAGACTTAATATGAGTTTAGATTTTTAATTAGTGGTTGTAAATATGCCTCATGTTTTTTCCAAGCCTGAGAGCTTCCTTGGTACATTTTTTTTCTAACTTGCAATGAGCTTGTTGTTCTTACTGTGCGTTTATTAGTGTGAAAGTTTAAGCAGTTATCGTCCCACTTTAACTCACAATACTCTAATAATTTTTTGGTTTCTTTTTCTTGTTTTTTAGTTAGTTCTTCGTAACAAATGTCATATATTTTGCCAGGAAACTCTTGATGCCAAAAACTCATAAGCTCATTGTAAGAATTGTAATAGCCTGCTAAATCTTTCATATTAAATCCAAACCCCAATCCTTTACCAGGAAAGTAACGCTGGTAAATTGACCAGCAAATAGCTCTAGAGTCTCTTTTCAAATTTACAATTTTTGCTTCTGGAAATGCTTTTAGAATAAAGCCAATATATCGAAAGTTTGTTGGCATTTTGTCCGTAATAATGCTTTCAGGGGTATTAAGGCTTGAAAGATAGTTTAAGTAGTTTTTTCGTATAGATAGAATAGTTTTTTCAGAGACATGTGTTTTCTTTACTGAAAATTCATTGACCATTGGAAAAATAAGTTTATTTAAGGTGTTTAATTCACCACCACCATAAACTTCTTGATGAGATGAGATTATTTGTTCTACTAAGCTTGTTCCAGATCGGGGCATTCCAACAACAAAAATTGGGCGAATTTTTGAGGGCTTTTGTAAAATTAATTTTTCAGTAACATAAGGGGTTAAGTTGTGTAAATTTCTAAGGTTTAAATGTTCATTCAAATCAAGATCAAGAGAATAATTTAACTGCTCTTTACGTAACCGGTTACCTTCATGTAGTACTTCAAACAATTCATCTTGCATTTCTAAATCTTCATATGCCTTTGCCAAAGCAAAGCATAGGTGAATTTGATTTGATTGATCTAGAGAGTCAGCAGTTAGTAGCTCCTTCATTAATATAAACTGCTCATCTCCTTGAGTATATTTCTTAACATTGCTTAAATTACGGTGTGCATCAGCATGGTCGGGCTTAATAGAAATGGCTTTTTCATAACATTTAATGGCTTCATCAACCTGACCGTTTGCTTGAAAGGTATTACCAAGATACTTATGAGCTTCAGCATTTTCTGGTTTAATATTAATGGCTCTCTCAAGGCTCTTAATAGCCAGTTCAAGTTGACCTATGTTGTGGTATAAAATACCAAGATTATAATATGCATCAGCGTAATCAGGTTGCAAAACAATAGCAGCCTTATAGCTAACAACCGAATCATCCAAGAGCTCTAGATCCTGTAATACAGCCCCCAGATTATAATACGGCTCTGCAAATTCTGGCTTCAGTTTTAGTGCTGCCTTATAACTCTTAACTGCCTCATCCAATTGACCTAGATCTACAAGTACTATGCCAATATTATTGTGTGCATCAGCAAAGTCAGGGTCTAAGGCTAATGCTCGCTCATAACACCTTATTGCATCATCCAGTTGATGGAGTTTAAAGAATGTGATACCAAGGTTATTAATTGCTTCAACGAAGTCTGGCTTCAGTTTTAGTGCTGCCTTATAGGCTTTTACTGCTTCATCCAATTGCTCTAGTTCCATAAAAGCATTACCAAGGCTATATTGCGCTGCAACATAATCTGGCTTAATTTCTAATGCCCTCTTATAGCTCTGAACGGCAGAATCACCTTGTTCGAGCTCTTGAAAAACATTGCCAAGGTTGTTATGTGCCTCTGCATAGTTTGGTTCAATTTCTATCGTTTTCTGATAACTCTGAACTGCAGCTTTTAATTTACCAAGATCGTGAAGACTGCCCGCGAGGTTAAAGTGTGCTTTTGCATACTCTGGTTTAATCGATATTGCTTCCTCATAATTCTTGACAGCAATGTCTAGTTGACCTAAGTCAGCGTAACAGGCACCCCTAATATTAAAGAGAACTGGTTCGTTAGGATAGTCTTTAATTAAGTCTTGGACAGCATCAAGCGCCTGGTTTATTTCACCTTTAGAGAAAAGGTCAATAGCCGAGCTAATTTGAGTTTGTTTCAAGTCTAATGTAGTCATTTTGATAGTATAACATTACTGAAAATTAAGTTACTTTTTCATACGAAGATTGTATTAAATTTTAAGCATAGTTCAAGTTAAAGTTTTGTTTATTAGTTGAGAAATAAAGATTTATAACTTATTTCAAAAAACTCTTACTGACTATTTAAAATAACAATTCGTTTTCTCCAAAGTGACTTTTATATAAATTCAGATCATCTTTATAGATTTCATTGACAAGATCAATTTCTACTTTGCTAAACATTGACTTATAGTTTGGGACAGAGCCTTCTTCTTTCATTTTTTTAATCTGCTCTGCTTTCATTTTTGAAAAATCTCCATCAACAGCCTTGAGGTTAGATATACCGTGTTTTATTGATTCTCGTGTGTCATGAACATTGAGTCCATGGGCTGCCAACGAAACAATCGCTTCAGAAAATAATTCTAATGAAAAATATTCATCATACTTCTCATAATGCAGAAAATCTGATTGGTTTCTCCAGTGCTGCTCTCTTTCGCTTGGCTGCTGTGAATTAATATGAAGGAGAAATTCATAAAAATTAAGGCTTACCTTTTTTCCCATTTCGTCATTAAAAGAGATTACTTCATCAACAATCTTGTCTAAAAAACAAGAAGCAATCCTGGTATATGGACACCTAAGAACCACAAAGGTAAAACTTGCAACAGAGACCTCTCTTTGCGTAGACCTAAAAGTTAAATTATTATTATGAATCCACTGAATATCTTTTAAATCTTTTATAAAGCCATTTGCAATAGCAATAGAAAACCTTAGAGTTGAACAGGCATTTTTTGGAATAAATGTGTAAACTGAATTAATTGGATATATTGATAAAGCATAATTTGATGACCAATTATGTAGTGAATTTTCATTCACTTGTGAATGTTTCAGTCTTGCATTTTTTAAAAGTCTTTTATTTATCATTATAAGCTTCCACCTTTTTCTTAAATTAACCAAAAAAATCTAAAATATTAAAAATTTCAATAGTGAGTAATCCTTAGATATCTATAGTTTTTTTCATTACGATAATATGTAAAATAAATATAACAAAATATCAGTGAAAGTTATTACTATTATTATTTTAACAACAAAAATGAAAAATGAAAGATACAAATAAAAAAATCAAAGATACAAATAATGACAAGGAACAACTCGCTCTAACTAAGGATCAAGTTGATTCAGTTATGAATCTATATTCTAGTGGGAAGGTAAATGAAGCGATTGATGCAATTAAAGCCTTAAATGAAAATTATCCTAATGTACCATTACTTTTTAATTTATTAGGGGCATGTTATAACACTTTAGGACAATTAGATGCAGCTGCTAAGATGTTTAAGACTGCACTTACAATTAAACCAGACTATGCTGAAGCATATTTCAATCATGGCATCGTACTGCGCGAACTTGGCCAATTTGATCTTGCAATTGAAAGTTATAAAACAGCAATTGACCTGATTCCAAATTATCCTGAAGCTCATAATAAACTTGGAATTACTTATATAGATCTAAAGCAATATGACGCTGCGATTGAACATCTTGAGTGGGCAGTTGCGTATAAGCATGATTTTGCAGAAGCTTACAATAACCTTGGGGTTGCTCATAGAGAAAATGATCAAATCCAGAGTTCAATTAAAAATTTTGAAAAAGCAATTGCAATAAACTCAAGCTATAGTCTGGCTCATTCAAATCTTGCGGGTGTTCGTGGAGAGCTTGAACAAAAAGATGGCTAATGATACTTCCCTTCAATCTCAAATTAATTCGATTCTTGAACTATACTCTGATGGTCAAATAAGGGAGGCGCTTAATGCTACTGAAAGCCTAAAAATTAATTACCCTGAGGAGTCTCTACTCTATAACATTAGTGGTGTTTTTTATAAGGCTATTGGCCAACTTCAAGATGCAATTAAAAGCTTTGAGAAAGCTGTAATAATCAAGCCTAATTTTACAGATGCCTATTACAATCTTGGCCTTACATTTCAAGAACTTAATATGCTGGAAGCAGCAGTTAAGTCTTATGAAAAGGCTATAGAAATTGAACCAAAATACGCCATCGTTCATAATAATTTAGGTATTGTTTTCAGAGAATTAGGTCAAATAAATGACTCGATTAATTCCTATAAAAAGGCAATAGCCGCCGAACCTGGCTTCATTGAGGCTCTTAATAACCTTGGTAATATTCTTAGAGAAAGTGACCGTCTTGGTGACGCTATTAAGTTTTATGAGAAGGCAATCGATCTAAATCCCAACTTTGCAGATGCCTATAATAATATTGGGATAGTCTTATTAGAAATGGGCCAATCAGATGATGCTATTAAGTTTTATAAGAAGGCGCTAGAAATTGAACCAAGTTATGCTGAGGCTCATAATAACCTTGGTAATGCCCTCAAAAATATTGGTCAATTGGATGAAGCTGTTAAGAGTTATAAGGCAGCACTAAAGTTTGAACCTGACTTTGTAGATGCATACAATAACCTTGGTGTTGCATTCTATGATGTCCGTCAATTTGAAGAGGCACTTAAGAGTTATAAGTCAGTAATAAAGCTTGAACCAGAATTTGCCGAAGCTCACAACAACTTGGGTATTACGCTAAAAGAATTAGGAAAATTAGATGAGGCTGAGAAGAGCTTCAAAAAAGCGATAGAGCTTAAGCCAGATTATGTAGGTGCCATGCTGAGCTTATCAAACCTACTTGATTATATGAATAATTTAGATGAAGCAATTCTTGTATTGGAAAATATATTGGAAATGGATGAGGGCATCTATAGACTCAGGGCTGCAATTAATCTGGCTATATTTAGTTTTTTGGAAGATGATATAGTGACTAGTAAAAACCACCTATCTGAAATTCAAAAAACATTAGATTTAGACTCTGATACGTACCTTATATACTGGGAATATTTGCTAAAAATATTGAATAGTCATGATAATAAATCTCATGATAACCTAGATATTATAACTGAGAAAAACCTCTATGTAATTGGTGAAAGTCATGCGTTAGTTAGTCATGGACTTCATGTAAAAATATCAAATGTTGACTTCATATGCAAGTCTCTGTTAATTAAGGGATGTATGCAATGGCATTTAGGAAGCACCTTAAAAAACCAATACAAAAATAAATTTGAAGGTATCTTTAATTCTCTTCCTAACTCAAGTGAAGTTTTATTATCAATTGGAGAAATAGACTGTAGATTAAATAGTGGAATAATTAAATACATAAATACATATCATGATAAAGATGTAACACATCTTATTTCTTCTACTATAGAAAATTATCTTAATTATATTAACAAAGTCAACTCCATCTGTGGGCACAAAATTATCATTCAAGGCATACCCTGTCCAAATATAAACACCAAAAATACTCCAAAAGAAAAAGTTATTGAATTAGTAAATTTAATTAGAGAATTCAATATTGTTCTTAAAGAGAAATCGATTGAAATAGGATTTGGATTTTTAGATGTATACAAACTAACAGACAGAGGCGATGGAATCTCTAATCAAAGTTGGAATATTGATGAATATCATCTTTCTCCTGAAGGAATGAAGGAGGCATGGCGTATTTACTTCGTCAACTAAGTTTCTATTTCATATAGGAATCCTTATACACGCAGGTTGCAACTTAAAGTAATAACATATTAATATTTTTACTCTTATTTATTTGACATATTATTATAATTTTCTCTAATGCTATACTATCAAAATGACCTCATTAGATTTGAAACAAATTCAAATTAGCTCTGCTATTGACCTTTTCTCTAAAGGTGAAATAAGCCAGGCGCTTGATGCTGTCCAAGACTTACTTAAAGACTATCCTAACGAATCAGTTCTATTTAATATTAGGGGCGCCTGTTACGCTGACTTAGGACAATTAGATGTTGCTGTAACGAATTACAATGAGGCAATAACAATTAAACCAGATTATGCTAAGGCACATTTTAACCTCGCGGGTAGCCTCCATGATCTTGGTCAACTGAAGGCTGCTGTTAAGAGTTATGAGAAGACTCTAGAAATTGAACCAAACTATGCAGAGGCATATAACAACCTTGGTAATGTTTTGCAAGAGCTCGAACAGATTGACTCTGCGGTTCAGAGCTATAAGAAGGCATTAGAAATTAAACCAGACTATGTTGCAGCTCACTACAGTCTTGGCAATACTTTTATGGAGCTAGGTCAATTGGAAGAAGCAGTGAAGAGTTATAAGGCAGCAGTAAAACTGAAGCCAAGCTTTGCAGGTGCATATAATAAACTTGGTTCTACACTCTTAGAGCTTGATCTATTAGATGAGGCAGTTAAGAGTTATGAGGCTGCTCTAAAGCATAAGCCAGACTATGTTGAGGCAATTAATAACCTTGGCATTGTGTTCTATAAGCTCCAACAAATGGATGATGCAGTAAAGTGTTATGAGAGAGCGTTAGTCTTAGACCCAGACTTTGCTGATGCACATAATAATATTGGTATAGTCTACTTAGATCTAGGCCAGTTGGATGAGGCAGCTAAAAGTTATAAGGCAGCATTAAAGCTTAAACCAGAGTTTGTAGAAGCACATTATAACCTTGGGGTTGTATTACAAGATCTTGGTCAAATTGAAGATGCGATTAGGAGTTATAAGAATGTAATTGCTATTGATTCAGACTTTTTTAAAGCGCATAATAATCTTGGAGTTTCACTCTTAGACCTTGATCAATTTGCTGAGGCAGTGAACTGCTATAAGACTGCTTTAGAACTTAAGCCAGACTACGTTGATGCTATTAATAATCTTGGAATTGCCTTCTATAAGCTCCATCAACTGGATGATGCGATGAAGTATTATAAAAGAGTATTAGTTTTAAATCCTGACTCTGCTGATGCACACAATAATATTGGCACAGTCCTCTTAGAGCGAGGTCAATTGGATGAGGCAGTTAATAGTTATAAGGCAGCACTAGATATTAGGCCAGACTTTTTTGAGGCAAATAATAACATAGGAAGTGCGTTCAATAAACTTCTTCAACCTCAATTAGCTATTGAGTATTATGAAAAATCAATAGCAATTAAGCCTGACTATGTCAATGCACATGCTAATCTCGCAATTGTCCTTAAAGACTTTAAGCGATTTGATGAAGTAATGGCAATTTATCAAAGTGATATTATCCTCAATTCTAATTTAGATTTTATATTAGGAGAAGTGTTGCACACTAAAATGATGCTTTGTATTTGGGATGATTTTCAAATTCACCT
>Ga0209091_10004718_pt1 | contig 10550 bp, 10 predicted proteins | sample ArcticOcean_MG_C_6_FD_187438 | JGI IMG/M metagenome (GOLD analysis project Ga0209091, IMG submission 187438) | Marine microbial communities from western Arctic Ocean - ArcticOcean_MG_CB8_128 (SPAdes) (version 2) | ecosystem: Environmental > Aquatic > Marine > Oceanic | place: Arctic Ocean... | reverse complement strand
AAAGTCCATTCATAGTTTTAGATGATGCAAAAATTACAGATGATCTTATTGATAATGCTATTAACTCAGCTTTCTGGAATGGAGGACAAAACTGTTCTGCAAACATGCGCCAGATTATTCATAGTAAAGTTAAAGATGAATTTTTAGACAAAGTTATAAAAAAAGTTAAAGCATTAAAAGTAGGAGATCCACTAGACCCAACTTCAAATATGGGTTCGATGATATCTAAAAAACATTTAGCAACAGTAGATGGTTTTATACAAAAAGGAATAGATGAAGGTGCAAAACTTTTGTTTGGCGGAGTATCTGGAAAAGATCAAAAAGGATTTTATGCAAAACCAACACTTTTTGATAATTTAAAAGAAGATATGACAATTTCTCAAGAAGAAATTTTTGGTCCCGTGCTAGGTATACTTACAATAAATAATACAGAGGAAGCATTAAAAGTAGCAAGTAATTCTAAGTACGGTTTACATGCAAGTGTATTCACTCAAGACATTGATAAGGCATTTCATTTAGCAAAAAGTTTACCTTGCGGAACTGTTTCTGTTAATACTTTTTCAGAAGGTGACATTAAAACTCCTTTTGGTGGATATAAACAGTCAGGTTCGCTAAGTAGAGATCAAGGTACAGAAGCTTTAAATCAATATTTACAGACTAAGACTATTTGGATTAGTCACTCATAAAATTAATGATCAAGCCATTTAAAGTGAATGTTTCAGACAGCATTCTAAAACAAATCAATACTAAAGTAAAAAATTACCCATGGCACGAGATGCCTAAAGATGGTGGATGGGAATACGGTACTAACCTTGACTATATGAAAGAAATTTCAGATTACTGGGTTAATAAATTTGATTGGAAAAAGTACGAAGAAAAAATAAATAAATTTTTTAATTTTACTACGGATGTTGATGGATTAAATATTCATTTTATAATGGAAAAAGGAAGTGGTTCTAAAGCTACACCATTGCTTTTAATGCATGGATGGCCTGGATCGGTTTTAGAGTTCTTACATATTATTGAAAAACTCGCTCATCCAGAAAAATTTGGAGGAAAAGAGGAGGATGCTTTTGATGTTATAGTTCCTTCATTGCCTGGCTTTGGTTTTTCAGGAAGTCCATCAAAACCTATTGGTCCTAGAAAAATGTCTGAGTTTCTAAATAAACTAATGGTTAATAATCTTGGATATAAAAATTATTTAGCTCAAGGAGGAGATTGGGGAGCCACAATATGTAATTGGTTAGCTTATGATCATTTTAAAACATGTAAAGCCATTCATATCAATTGTTTAACAATGCGTTTACCTGATGGACCACAAACACAGGAAGAAAAAGATTGGCAAAATAAATTTGATAGAGATCAAATTATGCAAGATGGATACAGAACTCAACAAGCAACAAAACCTCAAACTCTTAGTTACTCAATGATGGATAGCCCTATAGGGATTGCTGCATGGATAATAGAAAAAATGTATTTTTGGTCTGATCTTAAAGATAAGAATCTAGAAAGTGTTTATTCTAAAGATGTTTTGTTAGCCAATATAATGGTCTACATTTTAACTAAATCTTTTAATACAGCATCATGGATTTATTACGGTAGAAGAGAAGAGGGAGGAAGATATTTTCCAAAAGAATTTAAAAAAATAAAAACACCAACTGGTGTTGCAATTTTCCCTGCTGAAATGTCAACTTGGCCACCAAGGTCTTATTTGGATCGAATGTTTAACATTAAGCAAGTAACTGAAATGCCTAAGGGTGGACACTTCGCAGCACTTGAGCAACCAGATTTACTTATTAAAGATATTGTTAAATTTTCTAGTATTTTAAAATAATGAAAAAAATTCCATCTAGTTGCACAGAATGTGGGGATAATAAATCAATACTAACGCAAGTTAGCAGTACTGTAGAAATTATATATTTGTGTAGTGAATGTTATAAAGATAAATATTTAGAAGAAGCACGAAATCAAATTAAAAATTAATATGAAAAAATTATTTAAAAGAGGAAGAAAACCTTCTCAAGTTTCATCACAAGGACTTTTAAAATTTGCTGACTCTATTAGTTTCAATGCTCAAAATTATATTCCAAAAGATGGAATGCCTTTTTCTTTATTTAGAATTGAGATTTTAGCAGGATTAACAGTAGCTTTAGCCTTAGTTCCAGAGGCTATTGCTTTTGCTTTTGTTGCTGGAGTTACACCTTTGTCTGGTCTTTATGCTGCTTTTATTGTTGGATTAATTACAGCTTTAATTGGTGGTCGTCCTGGAATGATTTCAGGAGCAACAGGAGCATTAGCTGTTGTTATGGTAGCACTAGTAGCCGACCACGGTGCAGAATATCTATTTGCGACTGTGGTACTAATGGGAATTTTACAATTGATTGCGGGAATATCAAAACTTGGCAAATTTATTAGAATGGTTCCTCAATCTGTAATGCTTGGTTTTGTAAATGGTTTAGCAATAGTAATTGGAATCTCTCAGCTTAGTCAATTTAAGACAATTAATTCTACAGGTGAGTCAGTTTGGATTTCAGGTGATACATTAATGTACTCAGTTATATTTGTTTCTTTAACAATGTATATCATTTGGTTATTACCAAAAATAACTAAAGCTCTCCCTTCTACTTTAGTCGCTATTTTATTTACTACTATTGTAGTTTTAATTTTCAAAATTGATATTCCAAATGTAGGTGACCTAGCAAGTGTAAAAGGTGGTCTTCCAGAATTTTCAATTCCATCAGTTCCGTTTAATATTGAAACATTAAAAATTATATTTCCATATGCTTTTATCTTGGCTGCAATTGGACTAATCGAAAGCTTATTAACTTTGAATTTAGTTAGTGAGATTACCAATAAAAGAGGTGGAGCTAGTCAAGAGTGTATGGCACAAGGATTTGCAAATACTGTCACTGGTTTTTTTGGCGGTATGGGTGGATGTGCAATGATAGGACAATCAATGATCAACGTTAGCTCAGGTGGTAGAACTCGCATAGCAGGAATAACAGCTTCGTTATTTTTATTATTTTTTATTTTATATGCCTCTACTTATATTGAAATGATACCAATAGCTGCCTTAGTAGGTGTAATGTTCATGGTCGTGATCGGAACTTTTGCTTGGAACTCATTAAAAATTTTATTTTTTGTTCCAAAAAGTGATGCACTAGTAACTATTTTAGTAACAGTTGTAACAGTTTTAGCAGATTTAGCTGTCGCTGTTATAGTAGGAGTAATCGTTTCTGCATTAGTTTTTGCATGGAAGTCAGCTTCTAAAATAAGAGCTACTGAGAGGTTATCTAAATCAGAAAAAGGTGCAAAAGTTTATGAAATAGAAGGACAGCTTTTCTTTAGTTCAGCAAACAGTTTTATAGAAATTTTTAATCCTTCCAAGGATCCAAAAGTAGTAATAATTGATTTTGCAAAGTCAAAAGTAATTGATCAATCTGCTTTAAAAGCAATTGAAGACGTAGCTGAAAAATATAATAACTTTGGAAAAAAAGTAAAACTAAGACACCTAACACGTGACTGTCACAAATTACTCAGTAGAGCAGGTCAACTAGTTGTCGATAGTGATGACGATCCCGATTATGGTATGGCAGTTGATTACGGCGTAAAGTTAGGAATTTTCGGAAAATAAATAGTGAAAATTATTATATAACCAATAAATACTATATAGTTAATTTATTAATTTAAAAATTTATAAAAATGAGTTTTAAAAATAACGTTGATTTATACGTTGATCGTTCTGCAAAATTACTAAAATTTAGTGATGATCTAATAGAGCACATCAAATCAACGCATTCATTAATTAAAGTTAACGTTGGTGTTGAAATAGATAAAAAAATTCATAACTTTACTGGCTGGAGAGCTGTTCATTCTGAACATATCTTACCAAGCAAAGGTGGAATGCGTTTCTCAATACACGTAGATCAGGATGATACTGAGGCCCTAGCTTCATTGATGACTTATAAGTGTGCGATCGTAGATATTCCCTTTGGTGGGTCTAAAGGTGGTTTGAAAATAAATACTAAAAACTACACAGAAAGACAACTACGTCTAATCACCAAAGCTTTTGCGACGAAACTAATCAATAAAGGTTTTATTTCACCTGCGATCAATGTCCCTGCTCCAGATGTAGGGACTTCAGAAAGAGAGATGAATTGGATTAAAGATACTTATAAAGCTTTGAAACCTGAAGATATAAATTACAGAGGATGTGTCACCGGTAAACCAATTCACAGCGGAGGTATAGCAGGAAGAACAGAAGCAACTGGTAGGGGCATAGAGGAGGTAATTAGAGAATTATTTAGACATAAAGAGATTATTAAAGAATCGAAATTAAAAAATAGACTTAATGATAATTCAATTATTATTCAAGGATTTGGAAATGTAGGCAGTAATTTAGCTCATCATCTATATAATAGAGACAACGCAAAGATCATTGCCATAGGTGAGAGTGATGGATATCTATATAATAAAAAAGGAATTGATATCAATAGTTTAAATAAATTTTATAAAAAAAATAAAACTATCAATAATAAAAAACTTGGTAAGTTTTTTAAAAAACCAGATAAATTATTAGAGTTAGAATGTGACATACTAATACCTGCTGCATTAGAAAATGCCATCACAATAAAAAACGTAAAAAAAATAAAAACAAAAATAATAATAGAAGCTGCGAATGGTCCCATCACTTTTGAAGCTGACAAAGAGTTAAACAAAAAAGGAATAATGGTTTTACCTGACATTTATGTAAATGCAGGTGGAGTTGTCGTTTCTTATTTTGAATGGGTTAAGAATATATCCCACATAAGGTTTGGTAGAGTAGAAAAGAGATTTCAAGAACATAAAATATTAGATCTTATTAATTTAATTGATCAAAAAACAAAAACTAAAACAAATCCTGATTTAATTTCTAAAATAATCCATGGTGCAAATGAAGAAGACTTGGCTTATTCTGGGTTGGAGGACTCAATGAGGAATGCTTTTAATGAAATTTTACATATTAAAAAGAGTATTAAAAAATCTTTTAGAGAAAGCACTTATTATCTTTCTTTACAAAAAATTAGAAAATATTATACACCAGAAGGCTTTCCAACAAATAGATAGTAACAAGTAATTTATTAATTAAATAATAATGATATCTTATTTTTTTCTTTTTCTAATTTCTTTTTTAGCTGCTACTATTTTTCCGTTATCAAGTGAATTAACTTTAGCTAGCTTACTGAGTACAGATAATTATAATTCTTTCGCACTTATAGGGGCAGCCAGTTTAGGGAATATTTTAGGATCTGTATTTAATTGGTTGTTGGGTTTTTATTTATTGACATATATTAATAAAAAATGGTTTCCTTTTAATGAACGCCAAATCACGTATGCCTCAAAACAATTTAATAAATTTGGAATTTGGTCTTTGTTATTTGCGTGGGTACCATTTATTGGTGACCCTCTTACTTTTGTAGCTGGAATTTTAAAAGTAAATTTTTTATTATTTTTAATTTTAGTTGCTATAGGTAAAGTTAGTAGATATTTTTTTGTATTCATTTTAATGAACTAAATTATGATGCTTTTTAAGAGATTTTTTTCTAGAAGTAATTTAAAATTCAAAGCTGATGATGGTGGAAGATCTGAGGCTGGCTTCAAAGGTAAAGCTGGTGATTGTGTAGTTCGATCTATTGCTATTGCTACAGGAATTAGTTATCAAAAAATTTATCAAAATTTATATAATTTAAATAAAGAATTTAGAATTAATTCAAAAACAAAGCTTGCCAGAAGTTTAAAACAAAAAAATGACAGCCCAAGATCAGGAACACACAGAGTTATTCTTAAAAAGTATTTAGAACATTTAGGCTGGAAATGGACACCTACCATGTTTATTGGAAAAGGATGCAAAGTTCATTTAAAAAAGGAAGAATTACCAAGTGGCATACTCATAGTATCTTGCTCTAGACACATAACTGTAGTTATAAATGGAGTTATACATGATACTTACGATTGTTCAAGAAATGGGACTAGATGTGTTTATGGATATTGGTCTCATCCATAAAATGAATACAAAAATAACTATGCTAATAAATGTGAGATTAAAAGAATAGTTCCTAAAATTCTAAAAGAATGTTTTAATATAAAAAATATTTTTATTTTTTTTTCATCATTTTGCTCTTTATATATTTTTTCTATTCTCCAGCTAGCTAAAGATGCCATGTATGAATAAATTGAGTAAGCTAGATAACCTGTCATAAAATATTAACCTTTGCCTCTCCAAGGTATAGTTTTAACAATTATTTTTCTTATCGTCACGTCAAACAATAAACCAAGCATACCCATTACAAATATGGTTATCCAAATAACTTCATATTGCATGTACTTCCTTGCAATGTTTTCCACAAACCCAATTCCCGTTGTACCTGCTAAAAATTCTGCAGCTACTAATGTTCCCCAGCACATACCAACCGCCACTCTTATTCCTGTTAAAATTTCAGGCAAAGAATTTGGAAATATAACATTTTTTAATATTTGCCATTTTGATGCTCCTAATGAATGCGCAGCATGAATTTTAGAAAGTTGTGTTCCTGATGCACCAGCTCTAGCAGAGATGATCATAATTGAGAAGGAAACCATAAATAATAAGAATACTTTACCAACGTTATCAATGCCAAATACCGTAATAACTAATGGTGCCCAAGCAAGTGGCGGCACTGGTCTATAAAGTTCAACTAATGGATCAAAGAAACCCTTAGCAAATCTGTTTAGCCCCATGAATATTCCTAAAGGAACACCAAAAATGATTCCAAGCGTTAATCCCATAAATACTCTTAAGAATGAATCCCATATATGTCCATAAGGAATAGGAATTTTAAAAGCTTTAAACTCTCCGGTTACAACATTTAACACTTTACTTTTAAAATTAGGTTTAACCGTACCATCTTCAGAATGAACTGGGTATTTACCAGGAACTGCATCTGCAATCCAGTCAGGTAAAATAAATCCAACAATTTGATTTACACCCATCATTTCATACCAGATCATTGGTATATACTTAAATCCTACACTTGGTTTTAAAAGATCTGCAAATATTCTGAACGTGTCAGAAGGCTTAGGCAACCATCTTCCTGGTCCATCTTCTGAACATGTTGGTCCACTTGATAATATTGTTCCTCCTGGGAAAAATACTGCATCTATTAATTTTAAATTTCCTTGTTGTTTATTTTGAACATCATCGAAATCTCTAATTGATTGCTCCATCTTATCCAAAGCTTTTGGAGGAAAAATACTTGCGTACTCAATTCTTTGATTAAGTTTTAATATATCTTTTATCCACCCTAATTCTAAATCTTGGTTATCATTTAAATTATCTTTATATTCACTAGCAATAGTTTTGATTTCTTCTGAAATTCTTAAATATTCAGGATTGTGGTTTCTCATTTCAAAAAATATATTACTTATTTCATTAAGTTCGATTGCAGCAGTATGAAATTTTAAACCAGTTTTACTTTCTGCTAATGTTGGGACCTCCTCACCTGTAGTTCCCCATCCAGTTTGTTTTTTTAATGCTTCAATTCTTTTACCTTCCTCTTCAGGACTTAATGGAGGAGGGTAGGAATCTCTAGGAAATTCTTGAGATAGAATAATTATTCTATTTGTTAAATTATCTATTGTAGATCTATTTTTTTCTTCTAATAATTTTGGATTAGTTAAAGAAGGTAATACAAGTTTAGTCTTTTCAAGTAAATCTAAATATAATCTTTTATCTGAATTACTTAAATTCGGATGATCTGTAACTTCTTTAATTTTTGCTCTTAAATTTATATTTTCTCTTTGGATTATAGACGTACTTTTGTGTTGTCTCTCTTCAATAGGAAAAAGATATTTTAGAGACATTAATGAGTCTGTTACTTTTCCAACCTGACAAAGTTCATTTGCGGATTTAGGATAAAATGATTTTGCTATGTCCCAAGAAAAATAGAGCCAAGATAATATTAAAACACTTGACCCCACAACAACCCAATGAACCCCACCTTTAGCTCTTTCTGGATTACCAAATACTGCATCTAACTTTTCATTTTTTACTAATTTTTTTCCATAAAGAATGGCTCCAACCACGGAGACAATAATTGCAAATGTAAAAATTCCAGTTAGCATATTAATTTTCTTTACCCATTATTTCTTCTTCCATATCCCAAATCATGGTTAAAATTTCTTCTCTTTTACTTACAAATTCTTTATCATTTTTAATTTCTCTTAAATCTTTTTTTAATCCCATTAAAGCAAAAGGAAGTTTATATTCTCGATGTATTCTTCCTGGTCGAGGCGCCATTACATAAACTCTTTCTCCCAATAACAATGCTTCTTCAACAGAGTGGGTAATTAAGACGATTGTTTTACCTGTTTCTTTCCAAATTTTTAATACAAGAGATTGCATTTTTTCTCTTGTTAAAGCGTCAAGAGCTCCCAAAGGCTCATCCATTAAAATTACTTCTGGATCATTAATCAAACATCTTGCAAGGGCAACTCTCTGCTGCATGCCTCCAGATAATTGATACGTAGGCGTATTTCCAAAACCTTGAAGACCAACTATGTCTAACCACTCTTCAACTTTTTCTGCTGTTTTAATTGGATCCTCTTTTTTCATACGTAAACCAAAATTTACGTTTTCCGCAACAGTTAACCATTCAAACAAAGCTCCTTGTTGAAAGACCATTCCTCTATCAACACCGGGACCATTAATTTCTTTATCACCTAATATTATTTGTCCAGATGTCGGTCTAATAAAACCTGCGGCAATATTTAACAAAGTTGTTTTTCCACATCCAGAAGGACCAAGAACTGTTAAGAGCTCACCTTTATTTAATTTAAAATTAATATCTTTGAGTGCGTGTACCGTTTCCCCTTTAGGAGACTTAAAAATCATATTTAAGTTTTTTGATACTAAATCACTCATAATTCTATTTTGTTATTTCGTAAGAAAAATAGGCACTAATTTTTAAAGTTAGCGCCTATTTAATTTCTTTATAAAAAAAACTTACTACGGTAAGTATTTAGTTGTTACAACTTTAGAGTAGTTTTTAAGAGCAGGATTTTCTGCTGTTGCAAACATGTTACCCATAACGTTTAAGTAAGTCATAAGTATACCTTTTTTACCAAAGTACTCTTTCTTTTGTTGTTTTGTGCTTGGAAAACCAAAGCTAGCCATTTGATCTTTTGTATCAGCTACTGTAGTAGTCGCATCTTTAGCGATTACTCCAAAGTCTGATTTACCAGCTTTATATCTATCATTAGCAGCATGAGTTATTTCTAAGAAAGTCTTAACCATACCTGGGTTTTCTTTCATAAATTTGTTGGTTACTGATGTAACATCAATACCAGCAATTCCAGCATCAGAAGCTTCTTTAACAGATAACATTAGTTTACCTGATTTCAAAGCTGTACCAATAGATTTTTTACCAAACAAACATGACATAGCTACGTCACCGTTAGCTAGTGCTACTGCTGAATCTTCTGGTACCATATCAATAATAGTCATTTTTTTAGGATCAGCTCCTACAACTCTCATTGTTTCTTTGAATACGTAATCAGCCATAGTTCCTAGAGCAACTGCAACTTTTTTACCTTCTAATTGAGAAGCGTTTGCTTTTGAGATACCTGATGAATTAGCAACAACACAAGTTGTCCCTTTCATTCCGTAAAGGATTGAAACGTCAACTAATGTAATTGGTTTTTTACTGTTTACAGCATTTACGAATGGAGTAAGACCTTGTGAGTATGAAATATCAATATCTCCTGACATCATAGCTTCAGTCATTTCACCACCTGTTGCAAAGTTGGTCCATTTTACTGGTACACCGAATGCTTTTGCAAATGTGCCTTTAACTTTATCCTCTTGGTTTGGGCTTGCCCACTCTAGAAAGAATGCAATTCTTACTTCTTTAGCAGCTGAATTAGCTACTGAAAAGTTTAAAGAAAATGCTACTAGAGTACCAAGTAATACACTTATTATTTTTTTCATTATGTTCCCTCGTTTGGTTTGTTAATTAGCTGGATTTAAAATGAATTTTAAACATAAGTAAACAGAAACTATTGGGTTAACCGTCTCTTCTTTACTCACTTTTTTCATCATTAAAAAATATTTTCAATTGAGGGTTGTATACAATATACCTTGTTTTAATTTTGATATTGTCTACAAATAAAAAAACAACTTTGGCTAAAAATAAAAGTAAAAAAAATTATGAGTACTCAGAATCGAACTAATATTCCAAATTCTTTAAATGAGCATTGGATGCCCTTTTCAGATAATAAGAGTTTTAAGAAAAACCCTAGATTAATTGTTGAGGCAAAAGGTGTTTATGTTACTAATCATGAAGGAAAAAAAATGATTGATGGCAGCTCAGGATTATTTTGTAATCCATTAGGCCACGGTAGAAGAGAAATAACTGAAGCGGTAAGTAAACAATTAGAAAAATTAGATTATTGTCAACCATTCAACCAAGGTTTTGGTGGTTCATTTGAATTAGCAACAAGAATTGCAAAAAAAACACCGGGAGAATTAAATAAAA
>Ga0209091_10004711_pt1 | contig 10558 bp, 6 predicted proteins | sample ArcticOcean_MG_C_6_FD_187438 | JGI IMG/M metagenome (GOLD analysis project Ga0209091, IMG submission 187438) | Marine microbial communities from western Arctic Ocean - ArcticOcean_MG_CB8_128 (SPAdes) (version 2) | ecosystem: Environmental > Aquatic > Marine > Oceanic | place: Arctic Ocean... | reverse complement strand
TTATGCTCAATTTTCGAGAGAAAGCTTCGACGACGTCGCGAAGTCGCTTCGCGCTTCCTATGGGCGTCGCGGCGCCGAATCCCAAGTTCGGATTCACTCTCAACAAGTCCACTTCTTCTTCTTCTTTGTCGTCGTCGTCTTCGTTTTTCTCCTCGTTCAGAAGCACCTTGGGCAAGGCGATGAGTTTCATCACCAGCGAAAACCTTTTCTTCTTTTTGTTGTTGTTGGTGGTGTTGTTGTTGCTTTCGTCGTCGCGAGGAGGCATCGTCGTCGCGCACGCGCTGTGTTTCACGTCCGAGTCGAACAAGACTACACGTCCCGGTTTCGCCGCGACGAGAAGGCCGATTTGTGAGTCTTCGTCCAAAAACTTCGTCTCGCCGCCCCACTCGGGATCCCACTCGTCGTTTAAATACACGAGCAAGGAAATAAAACGCGGTTTAATACGAGCTTTCTCGTTCTTATTCTTCTCATACATCGGCGCTCTGTTCGCGTAATTACCTCCGTACGCTTCCGCGAATGCAGATTTTGGGTGCAACAAAGTCATCGGATCGCCATCGATGTGGTATCGAAAGTTTGACGTTTCATCCGAGGCGTTGTAAACGATCGCATCGTACTTATACCGGTTTTGTTGTTGTTGTTGTTGCTCTTCTTTTTCTTCTTCGCAATCATCATCGTCGCCTTCAAAAACAAAACTCTCCACCGGCGCTCTCGCAAACACCGTTTGCGGAAACACCCTCTCCAACCGCTCGAACAAAAACTTCTCCCCGACCACGCCGCCGTTTCTCGACGCCGCCTCGACGATGAAATTTTTCGCGCCGAGCGTTTTCTCGTCGTCGCTCCCTTCACCACCACCACCGCTGCTATCCACCGTTTCTCGCTCCCAATACTTCTCCACGCTCGCTCTCACGTCGATGACTCTCGTCGTTCCCTCTTCTTCACTTATAACATTCACCGACGCCAGCGATTTCACGAAGAACTTCTTCGCCTCCTCGTCCTCTTTTTCTTCTTTGTCTTCTTCTTTCCTCCACAAGTCATCCAACGCGACGATTCTGCTCGCGTCCGGTTTGATGGTTTCTCCTCCTTTATTCGTCTTCTCATCATCATCACCCAGGAGGATAAACTTTCCGTTGATTTCTGCGTTCAGTGCGCACGAGCCCGAAAATGAGCAGTTTGAGGCGTCGTTCTGCGTTTTGTGCGCTTCATTTTCGATATCCTTTTCCTCCTTTCTCTTTCTCTCGCGAGAAGGTGTTATTCTTTCCTCCTCCATCATCAAACGCCGCCGCTCTGTATCTAAAATTGGAGTAAAGAACGGAAAGCATTTAAAAGTCGTCGATATCGTCATCGTCTTTCGCGACTACGACTGAAAATGCTTTAAACGTCAAACACCAAAACCACCACCAAAATTGAGAAGGAGAGAAGCTTTCGCGTCGTTTTTGTCATCGTTTCATCGTCTCATTTTTCTACGTTTATCTCGGGGAAATGACGCGCACTTTTCTCCATTCTAAAAACGTCTAATCATCATGCGCTCGATGTGTTTCGCCTCTTCCTCCTCTAAAACCGCCTCCTCCTGTTGCGGAAGGAGGCAAAAACTCACCCACAACGCGATGGTCGTCCATCGTACTCGTTCCTACTCGAATACGACTGCTTTTAGCAACCTTACGACGACGAGTAAATGCAGACGTTTTTCCTCCTCCAATTTCCATCGCGGAGACATCACCGTCGACCATCCCGGAAACAGACAAAACTTTCTCAAGGTTTCGTCCTCTTCTCGCGATTTGAAAATCAAATCCGCCTGGGGGGACGACGTGCAGTTCTTTCCGTGCACACTCGTCGAGAAACCTAAAAAAGCAACCGCAAAAGGCGACTTGTATTCACTCTCGATTGGGGGTGGTGCTTTGGATGAAAATTTGATGGAAAAATTTTCCACCCCGGGGCAGTACGTGCAGATGAAAGTGCTTCAATCGGACAAACCGGCGTTTATCGCCGTCGCGAACGGACCTCGAATGGCAAAGAAAACGAACTCGCTCGAGTTTTTAGTGAAACGTCCAAGTGAAGGGTACACGGATAAAGAAACCGGGGAGGTTTTACAGTCGACGGCGCAAAAAGTGTGCGATTTGGCGGCGGACGGCGCGAGCGTCCTCGTCTCGGCGCCGATGGGGAAAGGATTTCGTCTCCCCGAGGACGAGATCGGGGACGTGTTGTGCTTTGCAGCCGGGAGTGGGATTAGTCCGGTGAAAAGTTTCTTAGAAGAAGAAGGGTTTACGCATAACGGCGAGACGTACGTTTTTTACGGCACGAGAGATGCCGCGCACACGGCGTTCGCGGAGGAGTTGAAGACGACGATGGGCGGTCGAGTGAAAATCGTCAACGCGTATAGCGCGGACGGGAACGGGTACGCGCAGGACTATTTTAAAAGAATGATAGATTCCGGGGAGTTGAAGTTGAAAGATCCGAAAAAAGCGATCGCGGTTCTGTGCGGGCAGAAAGAGATGACGGAACAAACGATCGAGATGTTAGAAAACGCCGGCGTGCCGCGAGAACGCATTCTCATGAACTTTTAAGAATTTACTCTATTATGCTACAATCGATTTTTAAAACTCGTCTACTACGTACACGCATAAACTAAAATCACTTTCTTTTCACTTTCCCAGTCTCTTCATCTACCTCGTACATCCCAACCTCCTCGGCTTTGACGACTCTTGGCACGTCCTCTCCGATCGGGTCTCTCCCCATATCTTCCCCGACGGTCAAACAATCCACCACGGTAAAACACGGCACGTCTTTAAACAACCCGTCTTTATACTCGTGAATCTTCTTCACGCCGTCTAAAAACGGAAGCTCAATCATGGCTGCAAACTCGTGCACCGTCGCCCCTAACTGATGACACAACTCGAACCCGGCTAAGGCGGTACCTCCGGTGGCGATTAAATCGTCGATTAACACGACTCGATCGGACGCGTCGATCGCGCCGAACCGCATCACCGTTTCGTCGGTGGAGTATTCCGTGACGTATTCGCCGGAAGAAACCAGGACGCCGGGGAGTTTCCCAGCCTTACGAATCATAACAAACGGTATGCCTATGCGTTTGGTTTTTGTGCGTAAAAAGAAAGAATAAACGATAGATGTATGGTCAGCGTGCAAAATGTTATCAAACGCGCTTTAACAGGGATATCAATCAACAAACAACACTCCTACCTAATCGCATCGCAATCGTCGGTCCGAACAAAAACCCTCTGGCGTCAAACCCGGCAATTTTCGTCGGCTTTTCCTTCATGCTTTGTTCATATCTCTCCACGAACGTTTCGACGACCAGTTTAAACGCTTCAGGGTTCTCGGTGATCCCGGAAACGTCGTAAAAGTTCGGGACGTCGTGCGGGGAAAATTTCGGTCCGTACCACGGCAAGGATTTCGCGATGGTTTGCACCACAGATGGGTTTAAGTTTTGGTCCAAGCAAAAATGGTTCGGGGCTAAGGTTTTAACGACTACTGTTTTGTTTGCTGTCGTCGTCATTGCGTTTAGTCTCTGGAGCGCGCTGCTTTCGTGCGGAGAAAAGTGAAGGAAAAGCTTTTGGATATAATGGAAAAAGACTTCATCTGCCCTCATTTCGAGCAAAAAGGATGACGATTAAAGAATACCAAGAAACGTACCAAATCATTTGAAAAGTTGCCATGCAATAGTTCAGACACGTATGAGCATCTGTACGAAAAATAAGTACATTTCACGACCTGTAACGTCACGTTTGAGAGGAGTTTGTAGAGGGCATTTTTGTAGGCCAATTTTGGTCTGGAAAACAGTTGGAGGAAAAGACTTCAGAGAAGACGTGACGCGCGGCGTCGAAACATCATCATCATCGAGAAAATGCTCCTCTGCTCACCCTGTGTTTTTCTCGCTCCTTTTACTTCTCTCACTTCTTCTTCGCGGAAGAAGCAAAGTCGTCGTCGCTTGAAGTCTTCTCCGTCGTCGTCCAAAGCGACAAAAAGCGACGACGACGACGACGACGACGAGTTGTTGAACAACATCGGTCGTCTGTTCTCGTCGTCGAAAGAGGAGACAGGGGTGCGGTGTATCGTTCTGCCCGCGAACAACGACGACGATGAGAAAGTCGACGCGTTTCTCTCAAAGACGATAGACTCACAGGAAGAAGAAGGTCCGGGAACTTTCGCAATACTGAGGAGGATGAAGAAAGAAGACGAGTGGACGAGAGTTCACGTGCAGTCGACGAAAGCGTTGAAACGTGACATGCGTTTGAGCGTGAGAGCGATGTTGAAGGCGCGAAGAACAACAACGAGTGATGAAACAGATGAAAGGAGTCGCTCGAGGTTCGTTTTTGCGTATAAGACGCTCCCGATTGGCGCGAGGAAGAAAGTGTTTAAAGACGCCGAGACGTATTTCGAGGAGAGGTTTGTTTCGTCGTCGTCGATGGTGGTGGCCGGTAGAGGTGAGGATGACGGTGAGGATGATGGGAGCCGTGGTGTTGATGATGTTAAAAATAGGAAGAGCTCTGGCACTCCGACGACTGCTCAAACGTTATTATTCTCGTCGGAACACGTCAAACAGCTCGAGGCGTTTGGTTTCGTCGTTCTCGACGACGTCGTTCCGGAACAGGCCGTTCGCCAAATGTACGAACAATGCGAGTCTCTGGCGGATAAACTTTTCCCAGTCAACCAAGAGGGAAGAGACGACGATTTAGCGAGCATCAAAATTGACATCGAGAATCCTACGGCGTCGCCGTTGAATTTAGCGGGAACGTTTATGTGGTCGTTGCCGCGGAAACTTTGCGAAGTTTCCTCCTCGACGTCAATATCTCCTCCAAAATGCGCGCTCGCCGCTCGCGAACGCGCCGAAAACACCGCGTACCCAAAGTTTGCGCAACTCGCGAAGTACGACAAACAAGGCGCTCGATACGACCCGCACGTGGATTACGATCCGAACAACGCGGACGGCCCGGAAGGCTCTCGCATGTGCGAACGAAACTTAACCGCCATTTTATACTTCAACCTCGGATACGAAACCGAAGCCGAAGGGTGCTTGCGCGTGTTTCTAAACCAAAAACAAGAAGAACCAGAAGAAGACAAAGAAGACAAAGAAGCAAAAGAACGAGGAGGAGAACAACAACAACAACAAAAGTTTCTCGACATCCAACCGCTTCCCGGTCGTCTCGTCCTCTTCGATTCGCGCAGGATTTTGCACGGCGTCACGCCCTCATTTAAAAGAAGATGGGCGATGACCGTTTGGTCGTGATGATGCGATTATGTGTTTGCGTGTGCGTACTCATCGACATCATTATCATTAGTAGCTCTTTTGTTATAGTACACCTTTCTTTAGTTTTAGTAGTGTAAACAACACATAAAAAGACCCCACGCGTATACGCACGCTCGTATCCTCCAAAGGTCGTGCAAGGCAAAAAGTAAGGGAAAATGTAGTTAACAAAAAATCCTTCATAATCCGCTTCTTTCTGCGCACGACAAAAGAGCAGCTTTCAACACTCCGTCTCTCGTTTTCTCTCTCTCTTTCCCGCGTTCTTTGCGCCGCTGAAAAGGGTAGCGCACGCATACGTTCGTTACCAAACAAAGAGAGAGAGAGAGGAATTCTATTCCGCGCGATAAGGAAATATCTCTAAAGGACACTTGGGGAAAGATCAAATTGGATACACAAAGCGCGCTTCTTCTTCTTCTCGGGAGAGTAGTTCTGCGGAGAACGACAACAAGAACAAGAACAAGAACAAGAACTTCATCATCAGAATAGTATGAGTTCCTCGCGAAACAACACCGCTCCTCAAAATCGTCGCCGGGGTCATCATCAGTCTTCTTCGGCTGCTGTTGGTGGTAATGGTGGTGGTGGTGGTGGTGCGAATGCGACGACGACGAACCACGATGGCCAGAGAGACGAAGAAGAAGACGCAAAATTATACGCTCGGTTGAGCGAACCTTTATCGGACTTGCAAAGGCTCAGGCTGAGTTCGATCGAGAAGTTGAACGAGTTAGTTTTGAACAACACCAACGCCAACGGAGAGAATGCGAGTCTCGGGGGCGACGGGAGAGAAACGACGAGCGGAGGCGGTATGAACGAGAACGCGTCTTTGGGCGGCGGAAGGAACTTCTTTCGCAGTACGAGTAGCGACGACAGTGCTGATACGGGCACGTATGACAACGACGACGACGTGCACAACGGGTCGTACGATTCTTCTCCCGGTTCTGACGAGTACGACGAAGCGAACGAGGAGAGGATGTTGAGACAGCGGCTTCGATTGGAAGCCGCGAATAATCAATCAAAGAAAGAGCAGATGAAGAAAAAGTTGGAGAGTTTGTTATCGTTGGATCAAGTCGTGGAGGATGACACGATGGTCGAATCGGACGAGAATGGAAACGTTATCGTGAAGAGCAGAGGTTCGTCTGATTTATTGTCGAACACGGATACGAACAGTTCGAACGAGAGTAGCCTGGGGAGCAGTGGTTTGAATGCCGTGGAAAACAATCAACAGGAAACGCCAAACACGCCGACGACGACCTCGGAATGTACGTCGTTGGTCAGCATCCCCACACAAATGCCGAAGTTTATGATTTGGTTACCGACGGTGCCTTCGAAAGAAGGTACTTTGGAGAAATACACGGAAATTAGAGGGAACTGGTTCAGCAATTTGATGCGAGGGTTCGGTTCGTCCAGCAGAAACGACGCGTCGTGGAAGTTGAGACATTTCGTGCTGTACGATAACCATCTGTTTTGGGGGAAAGGTTTTTCACGAATGTACGGGTATGGGACCGTTTTAGCAGCGCGAGATGCGTTTGAGTACGGACAAACGGCGATTGCGATCGATTTGTTGTTGTACCCGAAAAAATCGAGCCGGCACGGGAGCTCGTCTACTTCTACGCCGCAAAGTCTCGTCGAGGCGTTGACGGGAGCGTGCTGCCGACCGGAAGGGTACTCGCACAAGATTGTGAGGTGCGAAACTTTGAAAGATAAAGGGTTGTGGTTGGAAGTGTTGAACAAAACCGCGGAAGTGCATCGAGAGCGAGCAGAAAAAGAGCAACGAATCCAAGAACAGAGAGAACACGAGCAGCAAAAACAGCGAGAGAACGGTAGCAACCCTTCGAATCAAAGGAAGGCGATTACGAACGAAAATAGCGCGGAAACGACTGGGTACGCGATTCAACCACCATCGCCGAGAATTTCAGGCGATGACTATCAATACGGTAGCAAGGAAAGTAAAAGATTCGCGAAAAATAAAAAAGAGAGCAGAGACTATTTCGCGCGAACGGATGGCGATCGATATCAGCAGCACCAACTCAGCCCGACGGTTGGGTCGCCTTCGATTACGACGGATGAAGAATCAGAAGAGAGCGAGTTAGAATCGGATGAGTACGACGACGATGTTTTCAACGACAACGACGACGATAGCGAATATGTAGAGAACGGTCGAAATAGAATGCACGGCGGAGCGAGCAGTAGCGGGTTGAAGACGCACGCGTCGATGCTTAAACACAACGATTCCGAGGATTCCTTATCACTCGATCCGCAAAATGGCATTCCTCCTAGCACAGATGATCGTAGTACAGGTAGCCCCGCAAGTAGAAACCAACCCTCTTCGCGAGGATTAGTCCGAACTGGCTCCGGGTCGGTGAGATTCAGAAACCGAAGTCTTTCGCCGGCGCCGAATCAAAGGTCACCAGGAAGTACCCCGCGAAGTGCGAGAGCTGCACAGAAACAGAAAAATGGCGTGTTCACATCTTCTCCGAGAAGCGAACTGGTTAGAGCATTGAGCAGTCCGTCGATCGGTTCGAAGAAACCACCTCCAGTTTCGAGTCCGAGCGGCGCGACGAAGTATTCAGCCGCGAAGCCGCCGTTTGATCCCAACGCGCGACCAAAGCAAAGTTCGATGAAGCGATCGGCGATTCATTCGGCATTCTCGGCTGCGCAGCAAAAAGTGTTGGATGATGCGAATAAGATTACGGAGCAACAACAAAAAGAGGGAGAAAGTGGGATGAGCACGCCACCGCCTCATAATAAAAATTTGCAAAACGTAAACAGCCCGCGAACAACTGGAGGATCGAAAAAATCCGTCACGTTTCAGAACGACGCGCTGCTTGAAGAGGTGAAAAAATACGCCGCCACGCCAACGAATGGGAAGAAGAAGAAGAAATCGCACATGTTTCAAAACAACATATCCGCATCAGCTTGGGCCGAACAACTCGAGCGGCGCTCCTCGCGCGTGTTGGTTAAAGCCGCCGGGTCGTGGTCGATATCGATCAACGATTTGATCTTTGGCAAGAAAATTGGCATCGGTTCGTTCGGGAAAGTATACAAAGCCAAGTGGTATGGCACGAATGTCGCCGTAAAGAAAACGCTCGACGTTGCCACGCACAACACGATAAAAGAATTTGCGGCGGAAATCCGATTGATGCGCGATTTGCGACACCCAAACATTGTTCTGTTTTTAGGCGCCGTCGTCGACGCACCTTCCATGTGTATCGTCACCGAACTCATGAAAAGAGGCAATTTGCACTCCATTTTGCACGATTACGATAACGTTGTCCGCGAAACTGTCGCCGATAACGGTCGCTTGCGTTTACAAATGGCCACAGATTGCGCCCGGGGAATGTCTTACCTCCACTCTCGATCGCCTCCAATCGTACATCACGATTTGAAACCGGCGAATTTATTAGTCGACTCGAAATGGAATTTGAAAATTTCTGATTTCGGCATGAGTCGAATCAAGTACAGAGCGTACTTGCAGAAATCCAACCCGGAGTTGGAAACGGCTGGAGGTACTCCCGAGTGGATGTCCCCGGAAGCGTTGAGAAACGATAACGTGGACGAACTCTCGGACGTGTACTCCTTCGGTATAATTTTGTGGGAGCTCATCACGTTGAACTACCCGTGGCACGAGTTGAACAACCCGGTACAAATCGTCGGAAAAGTCGCCTTCTTGCATCACCGACCGAAAATTCCGAGTTGGGTGGAAACGGAGATGGAGGAGTTGCTTTTAGATTGTTGGTCGCGAGAATCTTGCGATCGCCCGGAGTTTGTGCGAATTTTAGAGTTGTTACAAACAGTCACGACGCCAGGCGCGTGGAGTTTAGGTAAAGGCGATAACGCGCTCGAAGTGAAACGATCAAAGTTTTCGCAGTATTTGCAAGACGAGCATTTGGAAGCAGCGGTAAACGCGCAAGATGAACCAGAGAGGAACTCGTTCTTTGGTTTCGGAGGAACTCCTTCTCGCTCAAAAGAGAGCGGATTGCTTACGTCCGTAGCTTCGTCGCAATACAATGAAGCCGATGATCCGTACATTCCCGGTGAAAATGAACGCGATAGTCTCTGTGGCGATAACGACAGCGACTTATCGGGAAAAGGACAATTGAAGAGCAGCAGCACCGGCGGTATCCCCGGCCACAAACGAAGAGAGTCGCACGAGAACATTCTCGCCTTTCGTCCGCACAGTTTGACCGGCTTGACGATTAAAACGCCAGCACCAAAACCAGATGGGAAAGAACACGATCGACCTGACGATAAAGGTAAAGGACTCGGTGGGTTAAAAATCAGGATTGAAAATAAAAGAACTTCGATGACTTCGGGGACAACTTCGGGTATGACTTCGACGACGACGGCGGCTCGCGCGGCCACCGCTGGCGAGGATAATAACAAACCGAATATTTCGCTCGAGGAACTCGTGAAGCTCGACGACGATCTCGACGATCTCGACGTTGACGACGACGAAGACGACGAAGACCTCGAATCGGAAGTCTCCGGCTTCTCCCAACTTTCCGAAGCGCAGCAACAAAAAATGAACAAGTTCAAAGAGCAACAAATAAAATTGAAGAATAAGAAGAACAAAGGGATGAGCAAGTTGAGCGAAGAAGCACCATCGGGAAAAGAAAAAGGCGAAGAAGAGGAAGAAGAGCAACCAAAAACGCCTCGACAAATGTCGTCGCTGTTCTCGGACGACGACGATACTAAGGAAGCTGAAGAACGAGTTGGAGAAGAAGGTCTCGAGGCGCGAGAAAACGCCTTTCCTTCTCGAAGCGCACCCAACGCCTACGGGGCCGGAGGAGGAGGAACAGGAGGAAAGAAAAAGAAGAAGAAAAAGAAGTCCGAAGAAAAGCCGAAGGAACCTTCCCAAGGGGAGGTGAGCTCGAAACCGATGTTCGCCAGTCAGTTGTAACCGCAAAAGTATAAACTCTGAACTCCGTATCCCATCCCGCTACATTTAGTGTTTTTCCTCAAATCGTTCAAAAGTCTTCAAATTCTTTCCCGAGGAGACGCTTTGGTTTTGCGTCGTCGCACACAACAAACCTCTCTTTACTAAACAACTTTCCAGACAAAGAAGATCTGCCATTTGAGATCGTCCTCAAAATGAACCCGAACATGTTCACGCCGGAAATGATAAATCAAGCGCAAAAGATGATGGAAAACATGACGCCGCAACAGATGCAACAGATGCAACAGATGGCGAGCAAGATGGGAGGAGGAGGAGGAATAGGTGGGATGCCAAACATCCCACCGGGCGCGATGGACGCGATGAAGAACATGACCCCGGAACAGATGAAACAAGCCGCGGAACAG
>Ga0209091_10004709_pt1 | contig 10567 bp, 5 predicted proteins | sample ArcticOcean_MG_C_6_FD_187438 | JGI IMG/M metagenome (GOLD analysis project Ga0209091, IMG submission 187438) | Marine microbial communities from western Arctic Ocean - ArcticOcean_MG_CB8_128 (SPAdes) (version 2) | ecosystem: Environmental > Aquatic > Marine > Oceanic | place: Arctic Ocean... | reverse complement strand
GAAGGCGATCTCGGAAGAAGATGCGATGAAATTTCTCGAGTTGGCGGAAAAGTGCGTGTTGTTCGCGAAGGAGAAGGAGGAGTATGAAGCGCATCTGGCCAACGCTTCGGCGCTCGCGAAGAAGGCGTTTGCGGTGGTCGCGAGGTCGTACGTGAAGACATTGCGCGAGATGGGAGTTTTGGAACGAGCTTTGGAGCCGCTGAAGTACGCTTTGAGAGCGTATTCAAACGTGGTATCGAGAGGTAAGGTGACGTTTTTGCACGCGGTGTGTTACGAAACGTGCGTGGAACTGAAGAGAGAGAACGAGGCGTACGAAAGAGGACTTCTCTTCGCCGTGGAAGATCCGTCCGAAACTGGATTTAAGGCGAAAGATTTTGCAAACTATTGCTATTACGCCGGTTTGTCGTGTTTGTGCGCGGAAAAGTACGATCGAGCTATTTCGTTCTTTTCACACTGCATTTCGATGCCGACGAAAGAGAAGTGCGGACGAGTCCAGATGGAGAGTTATAACAAATTGCTCTTGGCGTCCATCGTTCGAACGGGTGAAACGTCGACGTTTTTGTCCGAGAAGAGCGGGATTCCCGCGAAGACATCGAATGTGGTCAGACAATCGTTGATACAGCAAACGCCATTCATCGGTGGTGATGGTGGTGGTAAGCGAGGAGGTAGGAGTTTTGGAAACGAGTCGAACGAGTTCGCAGATATGGACTTGGAGGACATTTTAGCCGCAGGTGATTTTGGCGCCGCGGAAGATCCAAACAGAAAACAACAATCGAACGATTCATCTCAGGACGACGAGATGAAGAACGAGGATGAACACGAATATCATCATCAACAAGGAACAAAAGGAGCTAGAGAGGAGACGACTCCGCAAAAGATGAAGAGGAAGTTTGAAGAGGAAGGAGACGCTTTGGACGACGACATCGATTCATCGCCGCCGCCGGCGCCAAGAGGGGAAGGCGAAGAAGATGCAGAAGAAGACGAGGAAAGGAAACAGCAACAGCAAAACAATAGTCCCTATCAACTTCTCGTGGAAGCGTTGTCGAACAAAAGTGTTCGAGGTGATAAATCATCGTCAACGCCTTTACAACGTTTCACGGAAACCATGAAGAAGTACTCCGCCATTTTCGAAAACGACAAAAACGCAGACTTGGTCTTGTTAGCGCACAAATCTGTCCAACTCGCGCAAGTCCGCAAAGTGGCACAGACGTACTCCTCGTTAAGTTTGGGGGCTATTGCGCGCGAGTTACATCTGGACGGCGGCGAAAGCGAAGCGAAGATGTTGGTGAACGAAATGGTTGCTCGATCGAATATCCGAGGCGGCGTTACGGCGAAAATTGACGACCAAAACATGGTGACGTTTCACGATCACGTCGAAGACGCGGCGACGAAGCAGGTGAAGTTGGAGACGGCGATGGCGGACGTCGAAAAGATGACGAGTCTGATCAAGCAGTTCGACGAGTCAATGATCACAGACGAGAAGTACTTTGCCAAGTTTTATGAAAGGCAAATGGACAGAAGGAACAAGTCGGCGAGAGGAGGTGGAGGAGGACGAAGAGCGCCGTTTTCAACATTTGCAACAGCGATGACGACGACGGCGACTCCCACTGAATGTGAAGGTGACGAAGAAATAGCAATGCTTTAGTAGGATTTAGTAGAATTCTTTTAAGACAAAGAGAACATGAGAGAGACGCAGATGCATCTTGCAGTACGCTGACTATAAAACAGCCTCCACGAGTATGGGGCCATCGCCGTTCTTTTCCATCGCTTCTTGAAAGACCATTTGGAAACTTTCAATCGTGTCGCATCGAGTAGCCATGCGGAAGCCGAACGATTTCGCCATGGTGACCCAATCGATGGTTGGTTCCCCGAGACTCGTCAACGATTTCGACACGTTTGTCTTGTTCGCATCTTCAACTCTTTGCATCACATTTTCAATGTTTAAGATGTTGTAACTTGAGATGTTGCAAATGACCACGCACACGTTCAAATTGTACCTGGCCATGGTCCATAGCGCTTGACAATCGTACAAACCTGAACCGTCGGCTTGAAACGCGATGACTTTGCGTGAACGATCAGCGACCGCCGCCCCGACTGCGGCGGAAAGACCGAAACCAATCGCTCCACCGGTGAGAGTCAAGTGCGTAAACTGAGGCGAGAACGCATCGGTCGCGTCCCAATACATCGAACCTGACGTTAAACTTTCATCAACAACAACACAGTTTTCCGGTTGCGATTTTGCGATCGTTCCGCACATTGCGGCGGGTGTCAACTTTCCGCTCGTCTCGCGCAACGTATTTTCCTTCGCCGCACGCGTGACTCTTTCGCGGTGTTTATCGTTCTTAGCGTCCGCAACATCCGTTCTCCACGTATTTGCCTTTTTATCTATCGCAGCTTCGATCGCTTCAAACGCGTCAGTCAGTTTGCCACCAGGCGGTGCTTCGATTTCCCAAACATCGTCCTCGCCTTGGCGAATGAGCGAGGAGAAGTTTTGGTCTTTGTAGCCAAACATCGCGACCGGTTTCTTCGCGTCGACGAGAACGAGCGTTTCAAAACTGGCCAACGTCGCCATCGCGTCGCGCGGGAAGTATGGACATCTTTTCACCATGAGATCACCACCACGATCGATGCGCGAGAACGCATTTTCGACGTAAATTGAGTCTTCGGAGATGCCCAGTTTGCGAAAAATTCCGCAGACGCGTTCCAAGTTTTCTCTAATTCCCGCGTCGCCGCCCAAGTAGACGCCCACTCTCCCGGATTCAGATTTCAAAATACTCTTTACGAACGACTTACCAAACGCGTTGATGGCCTTTTGTACCGGTTCAGAAAGACCATGCGAATGTGAAGTATTCTTCTTACCCACATCGGCGCTCTCTCGCGTGGGTGAAGACGCAGGAGAGAAACTATTCTCCCCCCCGCTGTTTTTGTTCTCAATCGCCAAGCGGTCTTCGATGTATAAAACTAAGTCCCAAACTAAACTGTAGTCATACATGATCGTCGGTTGAATATCCAACTTAAATTCTTCGCGTAACATTGAGGCGTAGCGTATGCTCGATTGCGATGTTAATCCGATGGAACGAAAGGTAGTCTTGGTCGTAAATGGTGGCGGAACTTCTTTTTCATCTAGAAGTTCTGTGAGTTGCGCGTGCATGCGCTCGGCTACACTTCCTTTCGTCGTTGCTTGCTCCGGTGACTGGAGGTGTTGACTCCTTTGTTCACGATCCTCGTTCAGTTGCTCTAATGGCGAAGCATCTCCACGAATCACATCTTCGACGGATACTTTCGAAACGCGCTCCCAACTTCGATCGTGGGGTACAATTAAAGTGACCACTTTCGACGCCCCCGGAGATGTCGAGTTTCTCGTCGCAGTCACAAACGCTTCTTTTGCATCCGCCGCAATAGCTGCGGGGACTTTGGACGAAACAACCGCGCCGTTGATCTTCGCGATATCAGCGATCGAACTCTCAAGGACCGGATCGGTGCCAGAATGCCACGTGGACATATCGCCGACTACGTTTACAACAGACGATCCGGCGCGATGAGCGTTGTGTAGATTTGCCGAAGCATTCATCAATCCCGGACTGAGATGGAGTAAAGTTACGCCTGGAATATTCACATTCGAGCCTTTCTTCACTCTCGCATACCCGTCTGCAGCTCCAGAGGCAACGGTCTCGTGTAAAGTTAAAATTGGCTCGATTTTACGAACAGACTCAAACGCGCCGACGAAATGCATCTCCGTCGTGCCAGGATTGGCGAAAACGTGCGTGACGCCGTGACTTTCCGCCACACTCCATACCGCCGTCGCGCCAGTGATTGTTTCTTCTCTATTACTTTCTTCAGCCATGTTTGTGACGAGAAAAACTTTTTTCATTCTTTTTTTATTTATCAGTTACGCCTCGAAATCAACACCCCCTTTTTCGCTCAAGTCTTCTTCTCGAACACTCCACAAAACTCAGCCATGGACATCTTCTCTCGCTTCTCAATCAACTTCGCTACTCTGTTGACTTTCTCCACAGAAAGTAAGAAATCGCTCCGAAACATCTCAAACATTTTTGCGTCCTCGTGGTGTTCAGGATCCAAGGCATCGAAAAACAAAGTTTCCGCGTTTCCTTGGCGACGCCCGTTCGCTTTAACATTCCGCCTTTCCAACTCCGCGTCCAAACTATCGTTCACTTCCTGTAGTACGCTCATCGCTTCCTCGTATTTCTCTCCAGGCATGCTCTCCAGCGCTTGCGCTTTCCTAAACATTGCCTTCACCTGTTGTGGTTTCGTCAGCCAACACGAATCTTCCTTTTTCTCGCGAAAAAAGTGACACCGCTTCACGGCGTCGCCCCAGACGCCTGCGCCCCTCGCCAAATCGCAATACTTGATGCACATCGCGTACTCCTTCAACGCTAAAAAACTCCCGCCCATATTCAATCGCAACGTCGCTCTCAACTCTTCCGCTAAATCCACGTGTTTTGGCAACACCAACTGTTGCATCAAATCCTCCGTGATGTACGACAAACCGCTCTCGTACAACCTCACCGCCGCTTTCTTCGATCCATCTCGAAACTTCTCGTTCCCTTTCTTTTTCAAATTTTCGCACCGCTCCATCCGCTTCTCGAACGTTAAATCCGCTCGATTGGTATCTGGCGTCTCTTTCGTCCCTTCCACGTGCAACAGCTCAATCTCCGCGAGTAACTCGCACTTCGGCGGTATCGAAGGGAAGGAGATATTTCCAGCATCCCCGTACCCTAACGAAGGAGGTATCACAAAAGACGCCTTCTCGCCGACATTTTTCATCAATCGCAAGCACTGATCGACGCCTTTGCACGCGACGTGTCGCGCGTTCGGTTGGCCCACATATATCGCCAGTGCGAGTTGTTCCTCGCCTTCTTCTTCATTGGTGCTAAATCGTAGGGCATTCCTACTAGGGGATTTCTCCCCGTCGTTTTCAAACAAAAACACGGAGTAGTGCGCGTAACACGTGCAATTCTCTTCGATGGTAACTCTCGTGGTCTCGACCGATTCGTTCTCGTCTAGGTGTACCGTGGATGAAAGTTTGCGAGGTCGTTCTTCGTTGGAATATGTTGTCATTGATTTTGTGACGTGCGCGAGTAAAGTGCTTTTCGGGAAAGTTTTTCTCCAAAACGCCACTTTTTCTTCTTTGACGAAAAACAATCGTATACTACCATATTAAAAAGACGAGAGAAAGAAGAAGAGGAAGAAGAGAAGTTGGTGTCGTGAGACAAACGTCATGTATGGAGTGAGGACGAGTGCGCAGAAAAGGCAGATCGGGGAGAGAGATGTGTGGGATTTGATTGTGAATAACGATGATATTACTTTCACTCATATTCTCCCGAGGTTGAATGCGACTGATCTCAAATTCTTGTACGGGGTGAATACGGAGACGAGAAAGTTGATTAAGAGATCGTCTCGCGCGGGTGATTTGAAAAAGAAGTTTAGAGTGAGCGAGATGTCGTCGATATCGACTTTGGAGATTGCGTGGGAGAATCGATCGTTGTGGACGAGTTACTGGGAAGAAGGTGAAAGTGAAACAGAATTCTACTGGGAAGAAGGTGAAAGTGAAACAGAATTCTGCGAGGAACTCTTCTGCGATGAAGTTGCTAAAACGAATAAACTCGAGTTGCTCAAGTGGGCGCGAGAGGAGAAAAAGTATGAGTGGGATAGTCAGACGATTTATGCGGCCGCAGAACAAGGTAATCTAGAAATGGTAAAGTATTGCGTTGCAAATGAGTGTCCTATCGGTGAGTATGCGTGTGCAGATGCTGTCTCAGGAGGTCATCTCGAGATATTCAAATACTTACGCGAAGAAGCGAAAGCGCCATGGGGTTCGGGTACTGCCGAATGTGCGGCTTCAAATGGTCATATTCACATACTCGAATATCTTGTTGAGCGTAAGTATAATAAATATCACGTAGATGCGTGTGCGAATGCAGCCATGGACGGCCATTTAGACTGTTTGAAGTACTTGCACGAAACCGCCAAAGCGCCGTGGAGCTCTGGGGTCGTACGAGAAGCGCACAAGAACAACCACCTCGAATGTTTACAATACCTCCTCGACAACGACTGCCCATTACCAGAAGGTTGGCAATACGAACACGGAGAGTTGCACGTGCCAGAATGAGAAACAGAATCAGAATAATTGCACGCGTCCTAAAGCCGCCGCACCCTTGTAATATAATAAAGAGAGAAAGAGAGAGACACACAAAACACTCCATATTCACATATATAAAAATGATGAAAAAAAGGTAAAAGCAAAAGCAGCTGCCCAAAAATCTAAAAACTGGAAAAAAAGTGCAAAACAGAGAGGGAAAGAATATCTCCGTGAGAACGAACCTGCGTCACTCGTTTTTCTGTTCGACTTGTGGGCTCTCACAACTGTTTCCTCTCTCTTTTATACGGCATAATTATAAAAAGAGTTACACGTTAAAACACTTTTCTCTCTCTCCCTAGCTCTCTTCTTTACCTTCTTTTTGAGGAGGAGACGAGGAACAACAACAACAGCAACGCTGAAGAGCAAAGAGAGTTTAACGCGTTTAAACAACAACGGAAAGATTCATTCATAATTTACAATTTTCGAAACCGCCCGCGATCTCTCTTTCAGTGGTACGAGAAAAAAACAAACAAAAATCGAAACGTCATCCAATTTGATAAAGAATAAAACGGGAGCATCATCACATCACTCGATCACAAAACGCTGACGATGATGGAGAAGGAAGAGGGAAGTGGAGTCAGTGCGACCGTCGATAAAATACAACAAAAGAATAACAATAACATTCCAAAGAACGCGAGCGAGTCGGATTTGACATATACGTCACTTTTTGAGATGCAGCAGCAAAACTCGTCGGGGGGGTCGCTTGCGCAGCAACAGAACGGCGGGTCTTCCGAACCGAGTAGTAAGCCGAATAAACCGTCTTTGTTGAACCCGAATAAGAAGAATAATAATAATAACATCAACAACAACAACGATAAAAACGCCGGGGAGAGCGCGAAACCGGCCGGCACCGACGCTACAACGATAACGACGACCGATACGAAGCAGCGGGATACCGCGTCTCCGAGTCGACGCGAATCGGGACGACTCAAGTCATTGCACGTGCAAAGAGCGACGTTGGATGCGGAAGCCAAAGCGAGAGCGTTGAAGTTCACGTGTTCGTTGTTCCCGCGCGCGAATATTCGCGTGAAATATCTCGGCATGGTGGACGAGAAAATAGCCGAGCAAATGGACGTGGAAAAGTTGGCAAAGGAACATTACAAAGAAGGAGGAAACGTTCATCCAACTTCCTCGAATACTAATAACACTTCCTCGAACGACGAAGAGAAGAACGAAATGTTGAAACCGCTCGGGTATAGGTGCGAAGGGACGTTGTTTTCGGAACCGTTTGAAGCGACCATCGATGAAAGCGGGTACCACTTTGTTCGATGGGGTGCGGAAGGCGAAGGCAGACGCGTCGTGGAGACGCCGTGCTCCACGTCTACTTCTCAAAAAGCAGAAGAGACGTCAGAGAAACAACAACAACAACAACCAGAAACCTCGAATAACGACAGCAGCGAAACAACGACGACGACGACGGCGAACAAGAAAGGGTTATTAGACGTGGACGAGGCAGTAAAGTGCATCGTCGAAGAAATCGCGCGCCGGTTCGAGAATAAAATCCCGGGTATGAAACCATCCTCATCATCGTCGTTAAAATTGAACGCTGGAAATAGCAACAACAACAACAACGGAAACGGTGGTCGTCTGTGTTCCAACTGCGGCGCCGGGAGCAACTCGACGCCGTTGATGCGCAGAGGTCCAGACGGCGTGCGTTCGTTATGCAACGCGTGCGGTTTGTGGTACGCTCGAAGAGGAACGCAACGTCCCATCGAAGGCGGGAGCGTCGCCGAGAGAGAAGCCAAGGCGGCGAAAGAAACTATAGCCTCCGCCGCCGCCGCCGCCGGAGAAGATCAAGGTGGCGACGGCGAGTTCAACAAACGAGCGAAAGAAGAAGAAGATGAAGCAAAACGACAACGCGAGAAAGAGATTGAAGAAAAAGAGAAGTTGGCTCGAATTGTTCCCAAGATTGAGAGTCTGAATGGCTTCGCCGTCTTTGGATACCACGAGCACATCGTTCAAGACGCGCTCCGAGCACACATCATCGCGAAGTACGCTCCATCTATGGGCATGGACGTTCTCATGGCAGCCGGGATGCATAAATACGGGCGATACGAAACATCCTTTATGTTGTCGAACGGCGGGAAGAACCAACCGGCGCAACAGAGACGCTCTTCGAAGCGCGAACGCAAAGAAATTACAAAGTTTGTCGATGTTGCGTATACGAACGCTCCACAGAAGCGAAAAACGAACGCGTCGTCAAAGACAGCTGCGAAAAAGCTCAAAGCGCAACAAGCGAGCGAAGAAAAAGCGGCGAAGAAAGCCGCCACCGCTTCTGCCGGTGCTTCTGCCGCCGGTGGAGCCGTTACGAAGAAAGTGGGCATGCGGAAGAACGCATCAGATCAATCCATGGCGGATCAGTTCTTCGGCTTGAACGATTCTTTCCACGAACCGCCGATCAGTTCGAATAACAATAACAAAAACGTTCAGCAAGAACAACGACAACCAACCGCCGCGGAGGATTTACAATCCTGGGAAAACGTCCTCTTCAATAACGGTTTCGGAGGGGAACCATTGTACACAAATATCATCCCCGGAAACCAACAACGGCATCAAGAACACCATCAAAGCAACACTATGTACATTAGTCAACAACAACAAATCATGCGAGGCGGCAGCGGAGAGCTCAGAGGTTTTTCGCCGCCGAACAATATCAGTAATATTAGTAACGCGAATATCATCAATAACAACGTTCCCAATCCGGGAAACTTTCGAATCGACGACGATTTGCTCGGCTTGGACGCGCTGATGGATAATCACGAAAGTTTCATCGATGGGAACATGTTTTAAGAAGTGAGATATACTAAATATATATATATATATAACAAGAATAAACCTTTACACGCGACCGGTATAATTGTGCGGGTCGATGACGTACTTCTTACTCGCCCCTTTGTCAAAGTCGGCGTAGCCTCTCGGCGAGTCGTCCAAGGAAATCACTTCCACGTTCACCGCTTTATCGATTTGCACTCGGTCGTACAAAATCGCGTTCATTAAATTTCTGTTATACTTCATCGTCGGACACTGACCGGTGGCAAAAGTCAACGATTTCGCCCATCCGAGGCCTAATCGCATGCTCAAGTTTCCGGTTTTCGCGGCATCTTCCACCGCTCCCGGGTCTTCCGTAACGTACAAACCGGGAATTCCAACCGCGCCGCCGGCTTTCGTCACCGTCATGCAATCGTTCAACACTTGCGCCGGCACTTCCTTCGCGTGGTTGTGTCCACAGCCCCTCGCTTCAAAGCCAACGCAATCGACCGCGGCATCCACTTCAGGGGTTCCAAGAATCTTTTCGATTTGTTCATCGACCGACCCTTTGGTAATGTCCACAACTTCGCAACCGAAGGATTTCGCTTGGTTCAAGCGTTCTGGAATCGCGTCGCCGACAATCACGCACGCCGCGCCGAGCAGCTGAGCGGACGCTGCGCACGCCAAACCAACAGGTCCGGCACCCGCAACGTACACGGTTGATCCAGGTTTAACGCCCGCGGTGACTGCGCCGTGGTAACCGGTCGGGAAAATGTCCGACAGCAACGTTAAACTGGTAATCTTCTCCTTCGCTTGTTCCTTGTCCGGAAACTTGAGCAAGTTAAAATCGGCGTACGGAACCATCACGTATTCCGCTTGTCCACCAATCCAACCGCCCATATCGACGTACCCGTACGCCGCACCCGGTCTCGCTGGGTTCACGTTCAAACAAATCCCGGTGTGGCCTTGTCGGCAGTTATCGCACCTCCCGCACGCGATGTTAAACGGCACCGAACACACGTCTCCTTTCTTGATGAACTCGACATCTTTCCCGAGTTCCACGACTTCGCCGGTAATCTCGTGGCCTAAAATCATGTGTCCACCGGGTAAGGAAGTTCTCCCTCGAACCATGTGCTGATCGCTTCCGCAAATATTCGTCGTGACCACTTTCAAAATAACCCCGTGTTCGCACTTCCTCTTTTGCCGTTCGGACACGACTGGAGAGTTGGTCGAATCGAGCTCGAGTTTCGGAAACGGAATATCTTTCACTTGCACGTCGTTCGCGCCCATGAACATGACGCCGCGGTTCCCGGTTTCGTTTCCAGCCGAGGATGAAAACGCTCTTCCTCTCGTCGAAGAGGAACGACACCCACACGCGCAGTTTTCCCCGTGTCCTCGGGAAGATACCGGATCGGCGACACCACAGAACACAACACCGGCTTCACCACCAACACCGTTCGTGATGTTGCTCTTCATCAGAGCATTGCGACTGCGTTTCGCCACAGATACCACAGACCTCATTTTTTCTCTCTTTCTCTCTCTCTCTCTCTCTCGAAAAGCAGCAGCCGGGATGAGGTGCGCAGAAGTGAAGCAGCTTCCCCACGAGAGATATCGTTCGTCTTCTTATCGAGAAATCGAAGCAAGCAAAAGTGTTTAGGG
>Ga0209091_10004706_pt1 | contig 10569 bp, 8 predicted proteins | sample ArcticOcean_MG_C_6_FD_187438 | JGI IMG/M metagenome (GOLD analysis project Ga0209091, IMG submission 187438) | Marine microbial communities from western Arctic Ocean - ArcticOcean_MG_CB8_128 (SPAdes) (version 2) | ecosystem: Environmental > Aquatic > Marine > Oceanic | place: Arctic Ocean... | reverse complement strand
GCATTATTGGACCTTCTGGTTACGGTAAAAGCAGCTTACTTAAATTATTAGTAGGCCTACTATTACCTAAATCTGGTACTATTAGTATAAGTAACAAAATTATAAATTATACTAATAAAGAACATTTAAATTATGCAAGGAATAAAACTGCAATTGTTTTTCAGCAATATAATTTATTTCAAAATATGAATGTATTAAAGAATGTTTGCATAGCTCCATATAAAATACAAAAAAGGAAAAAGGAAGAGGTTGAAGAACAAGCTATTAAATTACTTGACAAAGTTGGCCTTAAAAATAAATTAAACTCATATCCTGAAGAATTATCAGGAGGACAGCAACAAAGGGTAGCTATAGCAAGAGCACTATGTCTAAATCCTGAGATACTTCTTTTAGACGAAATAACTTCTGCATTGGACCCAGAATTGGTAAAAGAAGTTTTAGATACAATTAGAGACTTAGCCAGTGAAGGTATGACAATGTTAATTGTTTCTCATGAAATGGTATTTGTAAAAGAGGTGTCAAATAAAGTTGTTTTTATGGATGAAGGGGCAATTGTTGATTATGATACACCTCATAATATCTTTGAAAGTCCTAAACATGTTAGAACTGCTGATTTTGTGAGTACAATACTTAGATAATACTAATTTATTATGGAAGATATTCTTAAAGGTTCAGTGGATAATCATATTCATTGTTGTCCACACATTAATAAAAGAAGTACAAATATATTTGATGTAGTTGATCAAGCAGAAAAATCAGGGATGTATGCAATTGGATTAATGGACAACTTTTCCAATTCATCAGGTTATGCTTCTCTAATTAAAAAATACCAACCAAATTTAAAACTAAAAGTTTTTGGTGGATTAATAATGGAACCTCCAGCTGGGGGAGTTAATTATGAAAATGTGAAAATAGCGTTAAATTATGGTTATGAAAATGATGAAGGAGCGTTATTTATATCATTCCCAACTCATCATACTAAATTTGTGGCTAAGCAAGAAAATCGTTCTAAAAGTTATATTGATAATTGTTTTTATGTAGCTGAAGATAAAATTCAAAATGATGAGACGCTAAAAATATTAGATTTAATAGCTAAAAAAAATATTGTACTAAATACAGGTCATATTTCAGGAACTGAAAACTATAATTTAGTTAATTATGCAATAAAAGCAGGGATAAAAAAAATATTAATACCAGCAAATAACTTAAATGATGAAGAAATTATTAATCTGAAAAATTTAGATGTTATGTTTGAGTTTTCATATTTCTTTATATCTAAAGCAACTCAAATTCCATTAACCCATGTAGATAGTGAAAAACATACAATTAATAAACTTGAAATTAATAAACTTGAAAAATTTATTAAAATAATTGGCTGTGAAAAAGTAATATTGTCTAGTGACTGTGGGGTTTCAGTTTTACCTAAACCACACTTAGGATTTAAGAATTTTATTTCTTTAATAAAAGACTTGGGCTTTTCAACAAATGATATTAAAAATATGATCTCAACTAATTCAAAAAATCTATTTAATATTTAATATATTTATAAATTAGCTATTTAATCCATGATAAAGATACTTCAGTACTTCGGAGAAAATTTCAGTTTTGTCTAGAACATAAAAAAAATTTCTTTGGCTATAATTTCTAAACCAGTCGTATTATAAAAATATACATTAAATTATACATTAAATGAGGTCAACTAATATTTTAATCTAGAAAATTAGTGTTTAAAGTTAGTATAAAAAAATTTTTTAAATATTGGGACAAAATAAACACTAAGCAAAGCCTTAGAGTTTCAGGAAATAGAGTTGTTCGTAAAGGCTATACAACATTAACTATAGATGGGTTTGAAATAAAGGCACCTGTTGGTGAAATTCTAGCAGTTACATTATTTGTTAATGGGATTCTTACGTTGAAATATAGTTCAAGAAAAAAAGAACCCCGAGGATTATTTTGTTTGATGGGTTCATGTCAAGAATGTTTAGTTTTAGTTAATGACAGAATAGTTCTTGCTTGTCAAGAGATAGTTGAAGAAGGAATTATTATTAAGACAGGAATCAATAAGTGACAAAAATTAATCCCAATGATATCCAAAATGTAGATCTTGTTGTTTTAGGAGCTGGACCTGCTGGTGTCGCTGCAGCTAATGTTGCATCTCAAGAAGGAGCTGATGTTGTAATAATTGATGAAAATTCATCTGCAGGAGGTCAAATTTACAGGGCACCTCCAAATGAATTTAAACCACATGACTCATTCAAATCTGATGAATATCAAGAAGGTGAAAAACAAAGAAAAATATTAAAAAATAGTAACGTTAAAGCTTTATTTAAACACCGTGTATGGTCCATCTCATCCGACCTAGTTGTAAGTATTGTTGGACCAAATGGGTTGAGCTCATTGCATACTAGGTCACTAATTATTGCTAACGGAGCGCTTGAACGGATAATTCCTTTTCCGGGCTGGACTACACCCGGTGTAATTGGACTGGCGGCTTCTACAATACTATTAAAATCCCAATTTGTTTTACCTGGTCAATCTACCGTGGTAGCTGGTTGTGGTCCGTTATTAATAGCTGTGGCAAATGGAATTATTAAATCTGGAGGTAAAGTTTCTGCAATAATTGATTTAAATAGTAAATCAGATTGGATCAAAGCTTCTCCAAGATTGTTATCGAGACCAGATCAACTTTTTAAGGGAATGAGTTGGTTTGCAAATATTATGAAAGCTGGAATAAAGATATATGGTGGTCATGCCGTAACAAATACAAAGCAAGTTGATAATGTTCTTAAGATAAGTATTGCACCAATAAACAGTGCAGGTAGTATTATTCTTGATTCAAAATATAAAAAGATTGTAGAAGGTGATTGCTTAGCTATAGGACATGGTTTGTTCCCTTCTACCGAAATTACGAGGCTTTTAAAAGCAAAACATATCTATGATCCACATAAAGGAGGCTGGGTTCCGCTAATTGATGATGACTTTCGATCAAGCATACCTGGTGTTTACATTGCTGGTGATGCTACTGGAATATCTGGAGCATTTTCAGCAGTACAGAAGGGACGAATTGCTGGAATGACTGCAGTAAGAGATTTAAATTTGATGTCTTCTAAAAAATATAAAGTAAAAATTAAATCTGAACGTACTACACTTAAAAAAAATGAAAATTTTGGCAAAGCAGCAGTAATACTAATGAAATTCAGATCTGAATTGATCCAAACTATTACTTCGGAAACAATCGTTTGTCGATGCGAAGATGTATATCGTTCAGAGATAGATGAAGCTATTGAATCAGGTGCCCGAGATATGAATCAATTAAAAGCTTGGACTAGATGTGGAATGGGACCTTGCCAAGGTCGAACTTGTTCTGAAGCAATAGAAGCTATATTAGCATCAAAAGTAGGAAGCAGGGAATTGGCCGGTCAATGGACTGGTCGAACACCATTTAGACCTATTCCAATAGATCAGATAATTGGGGAATATTCCTATGATGATATCCCCATACCAAAGGCCGCACCTTTATAATGGAAAATTATGATGTTGCTGTAGTTGGTGGTGGTGTGATGGGTTGTAGTACTGCGCTCTATCTTTCACGAAATCGTATGAGAACAATCGTTATTGATAGAGGAGCATTATGTCGTGAAGCTTCGGGAACTAACGCTGGCACATTAACGCTTAACATGACACGTGCCGCACTTATTCCATATGCAATAAAAGGCTGGGAACTTTGGAATAGTACTGAAAAATGGCTTCACAGTAGTATTGGCACCCGAAAAGTCAACGGGCTTTCACTCGCATTCACCGAAGAGGAGGAAGAATTATTATATGACCGTGTTCAAGCACGGCAGGCTATGGGAGCACCAATAAAATTAATTTCAGGGAAGAAAGCACAACGACTAGAGCCAGGTCTAAATAATTCCGTTAGAAGTGCCGCTTGGTGTGCTAAAGATGGTTTTACTAGCGCCTATCTTACTGGGCATGCTTTTAAAAGAGCTCTTACCCAAGAAAATAGTGCAGTCATGGAATACTCTAAGGTAAAAGGAATTGAAAATGATAAAAATAATTTTAAAATATATTTAGAAAATAATGAGCATCTTATAGCCAAAAGAATCGTGTTAGCAGGAGGTGTATGGCTTGAAGATATGCTTAGTTGGTTAAATGTAAAAATCCCAATTAAATGCTTAATAAATCAACTGATAATAACTGAAAGAATGCCACAGGTCATGAAAACAGTTTTAAGCATTGCAAATGGCTTACTTTCACTGAAACAATTTGATAATGGTACTGTTCTGATTGGCGGCGGATGGCAAGGTTTAGGTGATAAAGAACGTGGTGGCGTAGAAGCAATTCCAGAAAATCTCAAAGGAAATATACGCCTTGCGTGCCATGTTATCCCAGAATTATGTTATGGAAGAATGGTGAGAGTTTGGTTGGGACTTGAAGCAGAAACAGCAGATGCATTACCTGTCATTGGTAATGTACCAGGAATTTCTAATGCATATGTTATAGGATCAGTACATTCTGGCTATACTAGTGGCCCATATATGGGATGGTTATTAAGCCAATTTATAATGGGTCAAGAAACAGAAATGCCACTTTTTGATCCCAGTCGACTAATCAATTAATAAATATCAATTTATAAGGATTAATTAATGCTATCAAAAAATAAACATAAATTTGGGGGCATTTACGTAGCCACAATATGTCCTATGCATAAAGATGGAAGCATTAATGAAGAAGGATTAACTGATCATTTTAACAATTTAATTAATTATGAAGGTATAGTTGGATTTTTGATAAATGGTCATGCAGGTGAAAACCACTTACTAAATCGTGATGAAAAAAGAAGAATTGTTGAAATTGCAAAAAATACAATAGGAGATAAAGGTATAATCGTTTGCGGAATTAACTGTGAAAGTAGTAGTGAAGCACAATTGCATACTGAAGATTCTTTATCAGCGGGTGCTGACGCAATAATGGTTTTTCCTCCATTTTCTTGGGCCCTTTCTTTATCAACAAAAATGGCTGTTATTCATCATGAATTAATATCAAAAGTCAGTGATTATCCTATATTTCTATTCCAAGCAAGTATAGGTTCAGGCTCTATGGCATATAGTCCCGAAACCCTTACAGAGCTTATTCAGTTACCGAAAGTAGTAGCAGTTAAAGAAGGAAGCTGGGAAACAAGCCAGTATGAGGAAAACAGAAGATTGATTAAAAAAATCAATCCCAACATATCTGTTATGGCTTCAGGTGATGAACATCTTATGAGTTGCTTTATGATTGGCAGTGAAGGAAGTCTAGTAAGTTTGGCAACTATTATACCAGAACAAATAGTTTCTCTGGATAAAGCAGTGAAAACATCTGATCTCAATTCTGCAATAAATTTACATCAACAAATATATCCGTTGGCAAGAGCAATATATGGAACTAAACCAGAAGGATTTGCTACAGCTAGAATTAAAGCATGTCTTAAACTTCTAGGTCGATTAAAAAATGATAATGTTCGATCCCCTGGGCATAACTTGGACCAGAAAGAAATATCTAAACTTAAGAATGTCTTAAAAGAAATTAAAATTTTATAATTTACGAATAGATAGTAAAAAATATATGTCTAGTCATATGATAATTAAAAACGGAAGAATTGTTACTGCTATAGATGACTATACTGCCGACATTTTAATTGAAAATGAACGAATAAAATGTATTGGTGAAAATTTAGAGTATGGTTTAGATTATGAGGTGGTAGATGCAACTGGTATGCTCGTATTCCCTGGCGGAATAGATTGTCATACTCATTTAGAAAATACTTTTGGAGATTCAACAACAGCTGATGATTTCCTCTCAGGAACAAAAGCAGCCGCTTTTGGTGGTACTACAACCATATTAGATTTTGCATTTCAAGGTGAAGATATAGGTGTATTGGAATCAATAGAAAAAGCATTGCAACGGGCAGAAGGAAAAGCTTCAATTGATTATGGGTTTCATCTGATAACAAGACACATTGACAAACAATCATTAGCTGAAATCAAGAAGGCAATCTTTGACGAAGGTATTACAAGTTTTAAATTGTTTATGGCATATCCTGGCAAAATGATGGTTGATGACAGTGCTATTTTCCAAGCTCTAAAATTAGTCGGCCATTGTGGTGGAATGATATGTCTTCATGCTGAGAATGGAATTGTTATTGAACAACTCATTCGCGAAGCACTTGAACAAGGACATACTTCACCTCGCTATCACAATCTGACAAGACCTTCATTGTTGGAAGGAGAAGCGACTCATCGTGGAATTTGTCTAGCAGAACTTGCTGAAGCTCCTGTTTATTTTGTACATCTTTCAGCAATGGAAGCTCTTAAACATGTTGTCGAAGCACGTGATAGAGGAATACCAGCATTTGCAGAAACATGTCCACACTATTTGTTTTTTGACGAAAGTGTTTACCAAGATGATAGTTTTGACGTAGCAAAATTTGTTATGAGCCCTCCTATTCGTTCAAAAGAAGCTCAAAATGATCTATGGAGGGCTTTAAAGTTTGATGACTTGCAGGTTATTGCAACTGATCATTGTCCATACTGTATGAAGGAGGGGCATCTTGGTAAAATAAATCAAAAACCATTTGGTAAAAATAATTTTTCCAAAATTCCAAATGGTGCTCCAGGATTACAAGATAGAATGACGGTTGTATTTGATGGTGGTGTTAATAGTGGTAGACTTTCAATGAACAGATTTATTCAGTTAATGTCAACCAATCCAGCAAAAATCTTTGGATTGTTTCCGAAAAAAGGAACAATTGCGATTGGTAGTGATGCTGACATTGTAATTTTTGATCCAAATGAAAAACATATATTATCATCAGATAAAAATTTTAGTAATTGCGATTATTCATTATTTGAAGGAAAAGAAGTGACTGGTCGTGTTAAAAAAGTCATTTTACGTGGTAAAAAAATAGTAGATAATGAAAAATGGTTGGGAGAACCTTTTTATGGTAATTTTCAAAAAAGAGGCGAATTTAATGGGTTCTGATACTGATAAATGTTTTATATTTAATTCATGTTTCTTCCCGGACATGACTTCATCTCCAATAACAAGCATGGATGCAGATGGATTTTTCATATATCAAAAAACTCACAATTTGATTATGTATAATAAGATAACAAACCTAAAGTCTATCTCTTGTAGGTTGATAGGGTGATATATATATAGCTTGATACCAGTTTTGTGCCCTCAGACCCCTCTGCTTTATTCAGGTGTTCTTCATTCATATAATATGAGAAGTATTACATTGATACGGTAGTTAGGTATTCCCTGAGGACATGGCATCATCTGTTTCATAGAGTAATTGAAGTTTGTGCTGCTGATGGGCTCATCATGCGTCACGACATCCACAAAGATATGAACACTGACTATTCTGCATACATGAATTAATAATGTTAGATGATTTGAAAAGAAGCTAGACAGATAGTAATATTCGGCGAAATGTTAAAACTGTGTTAGATTGATTTTAAGGTATGGTTCAATAAAGTAAGATAACAAATCCTCGTTCAATTCTCGTTCCACTAAGAGCTAAATAACTAGGTTATACTGGGGAAAGGCAGGAAGAGATGACGGCTATAGTATATTGATATTATTATTCTTGTTTATCTTTACTATTCCAACCATTGAAACTTCGAGTCTGAATGTTGGAAGTTTGAGTCTCTCCGCCCGCACCAGCAATATCAACGATTTACAACTTTTTACATTTTGAAAATTATTAAATTGTGCCACTTTTGTTCTACAATTTATTGGTGCACCTTTTACAGAGGCTAAGCTTTTGCGCATCGCTCGAACAGTTGAGTGGGAACTGAATTTCAGGAATGTAGAACCACGATTATCAGTCTTAACTAAATAAGCACCTTTCTATCGTGATGATTTGGGAATACCCTGTACTTTCAATTGGAATATTATGAGTTAAACATATACATTCTTGAATAGTTGGAAACAGTAACCTTTTATAATGATTAATATTGTTAGAATTTTTTATTTAAACAGGTTTAAATTTAATTTAAAAAAATCAAAATGATCCCTTTAATCGGTTATGTGAATAAGTTATCTGCACGTCCTGGTGATACTTTGGAATTCAAAGTCAGCTCAACATTTAACGTTCCATTTCAAGCAAGCCTTGTTCGCATTCGCTGCTCTGATCCCAACCCTGCAGGACCGGGCATTCGTGAGAAAAGCGTTGATGCATCTTTCACTGGCCAATATCCATCACGCATCCAGAATATTCACCTTGGTTCTTATGGGATTGTTGATTCTGCCAGACCCCTTGAAGACTTGAACAGCTTTACAATGTCTACCACAATTTGGCCTACAACGCCAAAGAAAGGGCGTCAGGCAATTATATCCTGGGGTGATCAGAAAAGAAGTGGTGGTGTACTCGGAATAAAAAAGGACGGGACACTGTTTGGTGAGATCGGAAAAAATAATATCAACCACGCTAAACCCCTACATATCAGGCACTGGTATACTGTATGGATAGCCTATGATGCTGCAGAGCAAACTTTGTCTGTAGGCTGTCTGCCTCTTTCAGCCAAACATACAGAGCCTACTGCCATAATCAAAACAATAAATCTCGATATGCCACCAGATAGGATGTCTTCTCCGCTGCTCTTCGGCGCAGAACAGAGAGATTGTATAGGTTCCCATTTCAATGGCAAGATAGAACATCCCAGGATCCATAGCTTTGCTCTAGGCGTGGAAAATTTTCCTATTGTCAGAAATGAGAGATGTTTTGCCGACTGGGATTTTGCAAAAGAAATGTCGTCGACGAGACTGATTGATAACGGCTCTCACGAACTCAACGGACGACTAGTCAATTTGCCAGCCCGTGCAATGACTGGGTCAAATTGGACAGCGAAAGAGATGTGTTGGCGGCATGCACCTGAGCAGTATGGGGCCATCCACTTTCATGATGATGACTTACACGATTGTGACTGGCAAACTGATTTTAGCTTTCTTGTTCCGGATGACCTCAACTCCGGATTATATGGTGCTAAGTTAAAGTGTAGGGATAGAGAAGATATCATTCCTTTTGTGATTTGTCCTCCAAAAGGCAAGAACACAGCGGATTTGTGTCTTATCATTCCTACATTCACCTACGTTATTTATGCAAACTTCGCGAGATCTGAATTTGGTGACCCTTGGAGAAAAAGGGCAAAGGACTGGGATGCCTATCCATGGAACCCCGGCGATCATCCAGAATACGGACTCTCAACCTATAATTTCCACACTGATGGAAGCGGAATCTGTCACTCCTCTGCTCTTCGCCCAATTTTGACAATGCGGCCTGGTTATTTCTCTATTGTAGATCAAAATGGCTCTGGACTTAGGCATTTACAGGCGGACACTCATCTAATTGATTGGTTGGAGGAACAGGAATTCTCTTATGACCTTATATCGGATCAAGAGGTGGATGAAGAAGGTCTGCTTGTTCTCGAACCCTATCGCACTGTGCTGACAGCAACTCACCCAGAATATCACACAAATAAGACTCTGGATGCAATTGAGGCATACCAAGACGGGGGTGGCCGGTTTGTATATTTGGGAGGCAACGGTTTTTACTGGAAAGTGGCAATGCATCTAGAAGAAAAAAGTGTCATCGAAATTCGTCGAGGAGAAGGTGGTATCCGTGCCTGGGCAGCTGAACCGGGAGAATATTATAATGCATTTGACGGTGAATATGGTGGGCTTTGGCGTCGTAATGGTCGTCCGCCTCAGCAAATCGCTGGAGTCGGTTTTTCAGCTCAGGGAACTTTTTTTGGATCCTATTACCAGCGTCTAGAGGCTTCCTTTGAATCCCGATTTTCTTGGGCTTTTAAAGGCATTGACGATAAGAGGCTTGGTGATTTTGGACTTTCTGGCGGTGGAGCTGCAGGATTCGAATTGGACCGTGCAGATGTTCGATTAGGTACTCCAGAAAATGCAGTCGTCTTAGCAAGTTCAGAAGGCCACAGTCGTGATTATACTGGAGATGCAGAGGACTTTTTCGTTCTAGTACCAGAAGAACAATTGACGCATACGGGTACATGGCCTGGTGATTCCATCAAAAACCTAATCCGCGCTGATATGGTATTTTACCAAACTGCTAACGGTGGTGCGGTCTTTTCCGTCGGTTCAATTACGTTCTGTGGGAGCTTGCCTTCCAATGATTACAACAACAATATTTCAAAGTTGCTTCGCAATGTAATTGAACGCTTTCTTGATCCTAATCCTGATTTTGGAAAAGAGGTATATTAATTCTTGTTTTTTTTGCGAACTTATTAAAAAAAGTAAACGACAAACCACAAATAGGTTTTTCAAAAATCTTAAGGCGCTGGAAAGAAGTATGGCGGAGGAGATAGAAGTACAGAGTTAATTCTGAAACAATTGATCACCGAGCCAAATATGATAATCGAGATGAAGGGGAAAGATGTTTTTGAAGTTAGAAGCTATCTCAGCCTCATCTAAATCATCAACTGCTATAATAAGGTGATCTATTGTCTCAATCATTTATTACCACCCAAACGTACCAGGAGGTTTGTGAGTGATATG
>Ga0209091_10004703_pt1 | contig 10574 bp, 4 predicted proteins | sample ArcticOcean_MG_C_6_FD_187438 | JGI IMG/M metagenome (GOLD analysis project Ga0209091, IMG submission 187438) | Marine microbial communities from western Arctic Ocean - ArcticOcean_MG_CB8_128 (SPAdes) (version 2) | ecosystem: Environmental > Aquatic > Marine > Oceanic | place: Arctic Ocean... | reverse complement strand
TTTAGACTACGATATAGAAGAGGTAGCAGATATTAATCAAGATGGATTAGTGAATGTTCAAGATATTACCATGTTATTACAAGTTATTTTATATCCCGAAGACTTTGATTTACAGAATGGTTGGAATTTTTCTGATGAGTGGAATGCCATGGATACATATATATTCATTACATTGGGTCCAGCTAGTAGCACTGCACTTTGGAACGCAAATGATTTAAATGCATTATTAGAAAACTCTCCAAATAATGTACATTATTTTTTCTTATCAAATAGAACAAACTTTATAGAAGATATAATGAGCAAAAAAAGCTCGATTGATTTAATGTTATCTAATATGACTGAAGAAATGCAAATACACTGGAAAAAATATTTACACTTTGTACCAAATAAATGTGATACCTATGAAAGTGATTTTGTTGATGCCGTTTGTGGAATTAGATCAGTAGGAATTGATCGTTTTCAAAGATGGAAGCAAATTGGTTACTTAGGAAACCCTGCTAATTTTAATGGAACTTACATAGCTTATTTAGCTCATGAAGCTATCTATTATAATTATGAGCATGAAGTATTATATGAAGACCCGACTACATATGATGAAATAACTGTTTTTGATCAAACTTATTATACTGGGGGTTGGGCAGCAACAATATCACAGCCTGTTACCTTCCCATCAAATGAAGAATTAAATAATTATAGTGGAATGTCAATAGAGCTCTTAAGGGGATGCCCCGATGTAAATGGTAATTACAGTGATCAAGGCTGTGATGACTATGATCGTATTGCAAAAATGTTACTATGTGATGCAGATGAATCAAATTGTCATGAAATGGCACGATGGATTACACCATTTGATAGACAACCTCATCATTTAACAGATATTACTCCTTTTATTTCAATGTTAAGACCAGGTGGAGAAAAGGTAGTAAAATTTCAAGAATCCGGATGGCCAAATAGTCTTTTAACTATGAAATTTAGATTTTATCATAGTAATGAAACTAATATTACTCCTCATATATATGAGCCAATATGGACTGGTACTATAGGTTTTAATCCTGACTATGACCAAAACAGACCTCCAGTTGTATTTAATATCCCTGATGATGCAGTAAAAGTTGAATTTGTATCATATATAACGGGTCATGGTTGGGGATGCGACGGATACAATTGTGCTGAGTTCTGTAACTCTAAACATAAATTTTCTATAAATGGTGGAACATATGAATTTGAGACAGGCTACCCTGAAGCTGCTGACAATAATTATTGTATGGAGCTTGAAACTATTGGCCAAGGTGTGGTTCCTAATCAATACGGGACATGGGGCTATGGAAGAGCTGGGTGGTGTCCAGGTCAAGATGTCCATCCATTTATAACTGATATTACAGATTATGTTTCAATGGGGGATGAAAATGTTATAGAATATTCAGCTTGCAGAGATACCTGGAATGGATGTGTTGCTCCTCCAATATGTCCTGATAATGATTGTTATTGTCCAGAAATCGCAATGTCTTCATATATTATAGTTTGGCGATAATTTACTGTCATGATAAAAAAAGAGCTCTCAAAAGTATATAGTCCAAATGAAGTAGAATCCAAATGGTATAAAACATGGGAAAAAAATGGTCTATTTAGTCCATCTAATCCTGATAATGATCCATTTACAATTATGATTCCTCCACCAAATGTTACTGGTATATTACATATTGGCCATGTTTTAAATAATACTATACAAGATATCTTGGTTAGAAGACAACGTATGCAACAAAAAGATACACTCTGGCTTCCTGGTATGGATCATGCTTCAATTGCTACTGAAGCTAAGGTGACTAAAATGCTTTTAGAAAAAGGGCAAAATAAAAAAGAAATAGGAAGAGATAAATTTTTAGAGCATGCATGGGCATGGAAAGAAAAATATGGCGGAAAAATATTAAACCAACTAAAAGGACTTGGTGCTTCCTGTGATTGGGATAAAACTACATTTACTATGGATAAAGGGTATAGCGATGCAGTTAGCCATGCTTTTGTTAAATTATATAATGATGGATTGATTTACAAAGGTGAAAGAATTATTAATTGGGACCCAGAAGGTTTAACAGCATTATCAGATGAAGAGGTTATTTATAAAGAGGTAGAAGGAAATCTTTGGCATTTTAAATATTCTATTAAAGGTACATCAGATTATATTATTGTAGCTACTACGCGTCCCGAGACTATGTTTGGTGATACAGGGATTGCAGTAAACCCCAATGATAAAAGATATAAAAAATTAATAGGAAAATCAGTTATACTACCTTTAGTTGGAAGAGAAATACCAATTTTTGGAGATGACTATGTTGATATGGAGTTTGGGACAGGCTGTGTGAAAGTTACACCTGCTCATGATCCTAATGATTTTGATATGGGAATTAGACATAATTTAGAAATTATAAATATATTTCATCCTAATGCGAAATTAAATAAAAATTGCCCAACAGAATTCCAAAATTTAGATAGATTAATAGCCAGAAAGAAAATTATAGAAGTATTAGAAAAAAATAATTATGTTGATAAAATTGAAAAATATAATCATCAAGTTGGCCACTCCGAAAGAACAAATGCAATTGTAGAGCCTTATATTTCTAATCAATGGTTTGTTAAAATGGAAAAATTAGCAAAGCCTGCTTTAGATGTAGTAAACAATGGAGATATTAAATTTCATCCGGATAGATGGATTAAAACATATAATCATTGGCTTGAAAATATTAAAGACTGGTGCATCTCAAGACAGCTGTGGTGGGGACATAGAATACCTGTATGGTATAAAGAAGATAAAATTTATTGCGGTGTTAATCCTCCTGAAGGAAGCGGATGGAAACAAGAAGATGATGTTTTAGATACATGGTTTAGTTCATGGCTATGGCCATTTGCAACATTAGGTTGGCCAAAATCATCACCAAAGCTTACAAAATTTTATCCTTCTAATGATTTAGTAACCGGACCTGATATAATTTTTTTCTGGGTAGCAAGAATGATTATGGCGGGTTTATATTTTAAAAATGAAATCCCATTTTCAAATGTATATTTTAATGGCCTTATTAGAGATGACGAAGGTAAAAAAATGAGTAAATCATTAGGTAACTCTCCTGACCCTTTAGACTTAATAGATGAATATGGCGCTGACGCTCTAAGAGTAGGACTACTATTAATTGCTCCTCAGGGCTCTGATATTTTATACTCTAAAGATAAAGTAGAGCATGGTAGAAATTTTATGAATAAACTATGGAATTCTGCGCGTTTTATTATTATGAATGTAGAATCTTTTGATCAACAGTTACCAAAGTATGATAAATTGCATATTACAGATCAATGGATTATATCAAAGCTAAATCATACTATTTTAAATGTTGATAAATATTATGAAGATTATAAATTAAATGAAGCTGTAAAAACAATCTATGAATTTGTGTATGATTATTTTTGTGATTGGTACATTGAATTTACAAAAACTAGATTTTATGGGGATGATTTAAAAGATAAAAAAATTGCTGAGGCTGTCTCCATATTTATATTGAAAAATATTTTGCTTCTTCTTCATCCATTTACGCCACATATCACAGAAGAAATTTGGAATTTTATAACATCTAATGGGCAGAATAATAGGTTGCTGATTAATCAACCTATTCCCATTGCTGACAAAACAGTAATAGATCTTTCAATAGAAATTAATATGAACATAATTATTGATATAATTAGGGCGGTTCGTAATATTAAAGCAAATTTAAATATATCTCCTTCTCAAATTATAAATTTACATGTTAGGGGCACTAAAGAAGAAATTAAAATTATTAAAAACAATATTAAATTATTAAACAGAATTATTAAAGTTGCTACATTAGAATCAGGAATAAATCTAATTAAACCTAAACAATCTGCTACTGCTGTAATAGGGGCCATAGAAATATTTATTCCACTTAAAGGCTTAATTAACATTGAAAAAGAAAATGATAGATTAAATAAACAAATTGAAGATATGCATGGTAGGCTAAATGCAATTTATAAAAAATTAGGCAATAAAAAATTTATTGATAGAGCTCCAACTAATGTTATTGAAAATGAACAAAATAAAAAACATAACTATGAAGCAACCCTCAATAAACTACAGAAAAATTTAAAATCTATAAATGAATAAATGAATAAATAGTTTATTAATAAATGAGTTTTAATAATCCATTAAAAGATGATATAACATATTTAAAAGGTGTCGGCCCTAAACGCGCACTCAAATTGAAAGGTTATGGAATCAACACAGTTTCTGATATTCTATATCATCTTCCAAGAAAATATCTAGACCGTAGAAATATCAAAACAATTAATCAATGCGTAGTTGGAGAAGAGACCGTAATAATCGGTACCATACAATCTAAAAATATAAAATTTATTGGGAAAAGACGTTTATTTCAAATTACAATTTCTGATCATAGCGGAGAAATGCAATGCGTATGGTTTAATGCTCTTACTTGGATAATGGATAAATTTAATATAAACGATCAAATTGCTGTATACGGAAAGATTGAATTCTATAATGGTTTTAAAATTACTCATCCAGATTTTGATATCATCGATGATAATGAAGAAGATTTTAATGGTGGCCAAATATTCTCTCTCTATCCTTCTAATGCTGATTTAAAATCAAAAGGTCTAGATAGCAGAGGATTTAGAAAATTAATGAGGAATATATTATTTAATGAAAAATATATTATTGATGATTTTTTACCATCTAAGATAATACAAGAAGAAAATTTATGTGAACTATCAATAGCAATACAAAAAATTCATTTCCCTGAAAATAATAATGATATTAAAATAGCACTTAATAGGTTAAAATTTAATGAACACTTTTTTATTCAAATATTAATGGCTCTCAAAAGAAAAAATATTAAACAAAATAATGGTACTATATTTTCTAAACATGGTGAATATTTAAAAAAAATATATAAATCTTTAAACTTTGAACTTACTAATGCACAAATAAAAGTTTTAAAAGAAATAAGAGTTGATCTTTCATCTTCAAAGCCAATGAATAGGCTGATTCAAGGTGATGTGGGCTCAGGTAAAACAATTGTAGCAATTTTAACTGCTGCAATGGTTATTTCTGAAGAATATCAAGTAGCACTAATGGCACCTACAGAAATTTTAGCTGAACAGCATTATAAGAGTATAAAAGAATATTGTGATTCAGTCAATATTAACTGTGCAGTGATTACATCTAATAAGCCCGCAAAAGAGAAAAAAATATTACTAAATCAACTTAAAACTGGAGAAATACAATTAATTGTAGGAACTCATTCTTTAATTCAAGAAAAAGTAATTTTTAATAAATTAGGGTTAATTATTATAGATGAACAACATAGGTTCGGCGTTGAGCATAGAAAAAATTTAATAAATAAGGGTACTAACCCAGAAGTATTAGCAATGACTGCAACTCCTATTCCGAGAACTCTTTCTATTACTCTGAATGGAGATATGGATATATCAATAATTGATGAACTCCCTAAAAATCGTATACCAATAAAAACAAAAGTTATATCACCAAGAGGGATTAATTCTGCTTATACAAAAATGAAAAAAGAAATGAAAAATGGAGGCCAATGTTTTGTTGTTTATCCATTAATAGAAGAATCTGAAAAGCTTGATTTAAGTGCTGCAAAATCAGGTTATGAAAAATTAAAAGAAATATTTAGTGACTTTAATGTAGGCTATATTAATGGGAAAATGAAAAAAAATGAAATTGATGAGCAAATGGAGCTAATGGCTACAGGCGATATTGATTGTTTAATTACAACTACTGTTATTGAAGTAGGTATTAATATACCTAACGCAACAATGATAATTATTGAAAATGCAGAGAGATTTGGTATGACACAATTACATCAATTAAGAGGTCGCATAGGAAGGGGAATAAAACAAAGCTATTGTATACTAGTTCAGCATAAAAAAACCCAAAATTCAAATAAAAGACTATCGATTATGGAGAGTACATTAGATGGTTTTATTATATCTGATGAAGATTTAAAAATGAGAGGACCGGGAGATTTTTTTGGTACAAAACAACATGGGTATATTAAATCAAAAGTTGTAGATTTTAGTACTGATGGAACAATTATAAGAAGAGCTAGGCAACAAGCCTTTGATTTAATTAATAATGATCCTTTACTTAAGAAAAAAAATAATGTGGGCATTAAGTCTATTTTTAAAGAAAACTATAATCATATGTTAGAATTTGTAAAAATTGGTTAATATGAAAATAAAAAAAATAAATAAAATATTAACTTGGCTTTCCTTTTTATTGCCATTAATTATTTATTCATTTACAATGGCTCCAACAGTATCGCTTTGGGACTGTGGCGAATTTATTGCAACATCAGTTATCTTGGGAATACCTCATCCACCAGGTACTCCATTATATTTAATAATTAGTAATTTTTTTTCTCAACTTCCTTTATTTGAAAATTTAGCTGCGAGAGTTAATTTAGTCTCTCCGATTACAAGCGCTCTAGCAGTAATGTTTTTATATATGATAATTGTTTATCTATTAGAAGAAATTAATAAAAAAACTAACACAGAACTCACTGTTTATAATAAATCTTTAATTATTTATTTGGCTTCTTTTATTGGAGCAATGACATTCGCAGTAACAGACTCACATTGGTTTAATGCAGTTGAAGCTGAAGTATATTCATTATCAACTTTTTTCACTGCAATTATTATTTGGCTTATTTTAAAGTGGTCACGAGAATTTGATACAAAAGACCAACTTAAATATTTAATTTTAATTTGTTATCTTATTGGTCTTGCTATTGGTATACATTTATTAAATTTATTAGCTATACCATTTATTGGCTTAATCATATATTTTAAATATATAAAATCTGTTAAATCTATTAATTTTCAAAATATAATTTATTTAATAGCAAGTACAGGGCTTTCTTTTTTAATTATATATAAAGGGATTATAAAAGGTCTCCCATCAATATTAAATAAAACTAATAATCCTATTATATTATATATATTTTTTGCTATAGTATTAATTGCTGCGATTATTATGAATATTCCTTGGAAAAATAGAAAATTTAGTCATCTAACTACGATTATATTTTCTTTATCAGTTTTATTTATTACAGCAAATGAATTGTTAGTAGAAGATTATGGTAAAAAAATAAATGACCAAAAAAATTATATGCAGGAATATTCATACTATCTTTTAAATTCTCAAGAATCACTTATTCAAAATATTGAGAATTCTAATACTCAAGAAGCTGCTATGTATAATAGAATGAATTTAATAAACAGCGGAATCAAACTAGAAATTAGTGAATGGATTATGGAAAATCAGGAAGAAAATATTCTTCAATACACTAATTTACACAATCAAGGGTTATCATATCTTTCATTACTAATGAAACAATCTACTTCTTCAATTACAATACTATTTATACTATTACTAAGTAGTATAATGCTATTAAATTATACTTACACTAAAAATCCACAGCAGTATAACAAATTATCTCGTTTAGTTATAAATTGTGTGTTCATGATATTATTAGGTTATTCTAGCTACGTATTAATTTTTATAAGAGCGCAACAAAATCCACAAATAAATTATAATAATCCTAATACAATCAAAAGTGCATATGAGTATATTAATCGTGACCAATATGGTCAGTGGGACATTACTGATAGGCGTGCTTCATTAGTTAATAATAGCCAACAAAATCGTCAAAGTTTTCTGAGATATACTGAAGCCATTGATAATAAAATTGTTGATGGGCGCGTAGTAGCTCAAACTATTAAAGAAAATGAAGTAACTGATAAAGAAGTATCTAATTTTGTTTGGCAGTACCAATTTGAAGAAATGTATTTAAGATACTTTGCATGGCAATTTATTGGAAAGGAAACATGGAAGGAAAGAAGTTGGGAACGTAATTCTATTACAAATCAACCACTAGCAAGTATGCCACCTCTACAAGGAGTTAATTGGTTTAGATATGGACTTCCTTTAGCCTTCTTATTAGGTCTAATAGGATTATGGTACCATACAAAAAATGATATTTTACGTTCATATGCTGTATTTACATTATTTATACTAACAGGCATTGCAATTGTTGTATATTTAAACCAAAGTGACCCTCAGCCTCGAGAAAGAGACTATGCATATGTTGGTAGTTTTTTTGCATTTTCTATATGGATTGGCATTGGCACATTTGCTTCAATGAAATTTTTTCAAAAAAAATTTAAGAGTATACTAATCCCTGGAACGATTTTATTTGTACTTACACCATTCAATATGTTTGTTAATAATTACTATGAGCATGATAGGTCAAATAGATACGAAGCTTGGGATTATGCATATAATTTACTTAACTCTTGTGAGCCAGATGGAATATTATTTACTAATGGTGATAACGATACTTTCCCACTTTGGTATTTACAATATGTAGAAAAAATTAGAACGGATATTAAGCTCATAAACTTAAGCTTATTAAATTTTCCTAGTTATATAAAACAATTAGATCAGCACAAGCCTTCATTAGGTTTATTTCAAAATGAGAGTATAGGAGAATTGGGCAATACTAAAATAAATGAATACTTAAATCAAAATCAATTAGAAAGAAATATTTTTTTAAACTTAATTGAAAATCTAAAAATTAATGAAGTAATAGAACTATCAATAAGTAAATGGTTTAATGAAGGGTATCCAAATGTTCAATTAAAAGCAGAAAATGGGGTAGTTTTTGATTGGGAATTTTATGGAGGTACTTATGGACTTGGATTAACTAATATAGCAATATTAAATATTATAGAACATTGTTATGGTAATAGGCCTATTTATTTTTCAGTGACTACTGGTGATAATAATCTTGGGCTTGATGACTATCTTGTACAAGAAGGATTGGTATATAAATTAACGGGAGAAAAATATAATGGTAATATGGATATGCATTTAAATCTTCCTAAGACATTAAAAATGATGAAGCGCGGTAATGAAGAAAGAATTATAAAAACTAAAGAGGATTATATAGAACATCAAAATTTATTACTAGATAATCCAAACCTAGGGACTTACCAATATAGGAATCTAAATAAAAATCATGTTTATTATGGACCGCATATAACTAGAGTATCTGGGGTTTATAGAAATTTATTTCATACCGTTTCGCTTCATTTAGCAAATGAAATAAGCAGTAAAAATAATATTGAAGAGAGTTTTGAAGTCACTCAGTTAGCAAAAAATTACTTCCCTGAAAATGTTCTCCCTGAAATTACTCCTGATTTTGGCTTGTATAGAGAAGGAGAATACTATAATAATATCTTACGTATTATAGCTTATATGAAACAAGCAGATATTGATATCCCAACAGAATTTATAGCAGAAAATATGCCGGAATTATTCGAATATATAATGCAAAATTATCCACAATTAATTAATTAATTCTAATAATATGGTTTCGATAATTATACCTCACCTTAAAAATAAAGAAATTATTTATGAGTGTATTGGTTCAATCGAAAAAAAAATTGGGAATATTAATTACGAAATTATCATCGTGAATAATAACTCTATTGATCATAGCTTAGATACAATAGAAAAAGAATTTGTTAATATAAGTATAATTCATTCAAAAATAAATAAAGGCTATGCAGGTGGCTGCAATTTAGGTGCTAAGCATGCAAAAGAAGAATACTTATTATTTTTAAATAATGATACGATAATAGATAGTAATTCAATTTTAGAACTAATCAATACTATTAAAGATGATAACCTAATTTCCTCTGTACAACCAAAAATAAAAAATTATTATAATAAAGAATTTTTTGATTATGCTGGAGGTGCTGGAGGCTATATGGATTATTTAGTTTATCCGTACGCAAGAGGTCGTATTTTAAATACTTTAGAAGAAGATATTGGACAATATGATACAAAGAAAAAAATATTTTGGGCAAGCGGTACAGCATTTTTAACAAAAGCATCAATCTTTAAAGAAATAGGTGGCTTTGATGAAACCTTATTTGCTCATATGGAAGAAATTGACTACCATTGGAAGTGCCAATTAAATGGCTATAAGATATATATTAATCCAAAATCAGTTATATATCATAAGGGAGGACAAACACTAAAATATGGCTCTTATAAAAAAATATTTCTTAACCATCGAAATAGTCTGATATTATTATTAACAAACTATAAAAAGTTTAGTCTGATTAGATACACTAAAAGATTATCACTAGAAATAATTGCATTTATTTATTATTTATTATTCTTAAAATTTTCTGCAGCTTGTGCTGTGCTAATGGCCAATATATGGGTATTTATAAATATCGCATATTTGATAAAAAGGAAGAAAGACAATGATAGATACAATAATAATCAGCCATTAATTAGTAATTATTCAATAATTAAAAAATATTATTTAAATAATAAAAAAAAATATAGTCAGCTTAATAATTAAATTTTAATTATTTCATGATATAAGCTTTTAATAGTCAGATTCTTTTCATGCATAAAGTAATAAGCACCAATAATAGTATAAATCATATAA
>Ga0209091_10004694_pt1 | contig 10581 bp, 8 predicted proteins | sample ArcticOcean_MG_C_6_FD_187438 | JGI IMG/M metagenome (GOLD analysis project Ga0209091, IMG submission 187438) | Marine microbial communities from western Arctic Ocean - ArcticOcean_MG_CB8_128 (SPAdes) (version 2) | ecosystem: Environmental > Aquatic > Marine > Oceanic | place: Arctic Ocean... | reverse complement strand
ATGAGCAGTTGAAATCACATCGGTTTCTACTTCACGAAGAAGTTGTTGGACGCCCCAACCCGAAGCCTCCATCGTTGCTAATTCCTGCCGAGTTCGAGTTTTCAATCGCTGGTGAATATCCCCTGACACAATCGAGCCCCCCATGCTTGATGCGGAAACTGAGGTGCCAAACCGGCGTATAAGCCCGATTTCATTTTCAAATTCCAACAGAGTGAAACTCGAGGTGGGAACGGTGTCATCCGCTTTTCCTTGGGAGATTAATTGACGCCAGTCTTGCTCTAACATTCGGCGATGTCGCGCGCCTCGCTTGGCCAAAGTTTCAATCATTTCACGAGTATTTTGTAAAACATCCAAATCGACCTCAATCTCTTTCAATACATCAATCCGTGCATCAACATCTTCTCCCCCTCCGAACGAAGTATCGAGATTCAACAAATCTTCGATGCAACTGAGGCGCTGTTCAAATCGATGTTCGTTCTTTTTCAGTTGTTGTAACGCACTTCTTGGGTCTCGCAGGATTTCATCACTCCAATCACTCATCACAATACCCATGCCATCATACCGTTCAACAAGCATCATGGCTTCTAATTCGTATTGTTTCCATTGTTGATCTAAATGGTCGACATGGTCGATAAATTGCTCAGTTTCTTCAAGCACCCCGGCAGATTGGGCACCAGAATTTACCCCGGCCCCCCACAAAGAAGTAATCTGATTCCAGCGTTCAAGGGCCCTCAAATGAATATGGATCGAAGCCTCGATTTCGGGTAGGTTTGTTTCCCATTCAAGCAATTCAATGGGCAGTACGCTGTCTCCATGTGGAAATTGAATTCCCGACCCCCTCCATTGATTTAACACATCATTGAGGTTTGCAAGTCGTTGATGGAGATTATCCGCAATAGCATCTATTTGCAATCGAAAATTATTCAACTCAATGTGTGAAGTTTGACTGATTAAATCCTGTCTTCGTTGTTCGTGGTGGATGGCCAATTCAGGGTCGAAAAGAGCAATCTGTTCGATGATGAGTAGCCTCAAATCTTCGTGCAGACTATGCAGGTCATGCAACTGAGTAATCCAATCAAGTGCCTCGATAATGGGCATTCTCTCAACCCTGCCAACATCAAACCCTGCTTCATTCAGCATGGTAGCAGCATTATTGATCGCCGTTCTTTGCCGGTATTCATCCTCTTCGAGCAATGAAAGGGCGTGTTCTATTTCATCCACATCATCAGGATGTGCAAGTAAAGGAGATACGATTGCCGTCGAAGGTAATGATGAGGCATCCAACGCATCGAAACGTGCAAGCAAAGAAGCATATTCATCTTCTTTGTCAGCATCTCGCCAGTCTAATTCAGCATTATGGAGTATTAATTCCCAAGGCCGCCAATCCTTTGCCCAAGCGTGGTATTCTACGAGTACACGTTCAGCATTCATCGGATCTCGCAACTCTTCCTCCCAGAGTTCGCTTTGATTCAGCGACCGTTGGTCAGCAGCATCACCAAGATAACTCGTCCGTTCCATCAAATCTTGGGCCAGTTCGACAGCAAAATCAACATACACCAGCCGTTCACTGGCTAAATCTTCATCTTCAGCAAGATAGTCTTCGATGGAAACAGTCACCCATCCTTCATGCTCTAAATCTACCACCCGTTCATGGTACCAGGGGTGGTTTGAATCGTCATTGACTTCATCCATAACCTCGACCCCAACCACTCATGAACTCCGAGAGCCTTTCAATGTGAGCAAAGAAACCATCTAAACCATGGCGATTTAAGCCCCCAAATCGACCAACCATGGGGGGAATTTCACATGTATCGGAAAAAACACCGAGGTGCCAAAAACCCCTCCACCCCCCTCAAATCCTCCGCAGACCATAAAGAGGCAAAGTTCGGGTGGACTGCAATGGACCCTCTAACTGCCGCATTTGGACTCGCTTGTATTGGTGTTGGGGGAGGTGCTGGATTTTGGCTCAAAAAGGCCGACGCTCGACTTCAACGTCTATCGGAAACAGCAGTTGTTCTTCAAGAAGGCCAAGCGGCGCATTTTTCCCACCTTAACACAGAAGTCAACACACTTCAACAACGCTTCTCTCATATGACTGGATTGGTTGAGGCACTTCGTGCAACCCACCCAGAAATCGACGGAGCCTTACTCGTTCACTCTGTGATAGTTCAGTATGAAAACTCAACAGAGATGGAGCAAGAAGTATCTCGTTCAGACGCTCTTGAAGCTCTTGAAACCCTCATCTCACCGCTCTCGACAGAATCAGAAATAGGTGGAGAATCGTTGCTATCTTCAGCAACCGAGAGTCTGTTGAATCGCCTCCTTGATGTGTTCCAATCCCGGAAAATCACAGTCGAAGCATTGGGCCTCAACCCCGTTGCAGCTCATCGTCTTGGCCATGCAAGTTTACTACTGCGTCGCTATGATTGGGCAGAATCATGCTTTGGTGTAGCATACCGCTCGTCTCCAGGAAATCAAAATATTCTCGAAGCATTGGAACATATTGCTTTGCTACGAGGCGATGAAGAACTCCGCCGGCATTGGCTTGAAGCTCGTATGACCGTGACCCCCGACCAACCAGAACTGTTGCGGGCACACGCCCATTTGTTGGCTAAACTTGGTGACGCTGAAGCAGAACGCGATATTCGCCGATTGGAAGCGTTGGGCGTTGATACCGCTGCAGACCGTTCACTTTTGTCAGGTCTCAGAGCACGTGCAGGTTCGCGCTCAGAGGCCCTTGAGGCGATAGAATTGGCCTTGGCCGATGACCCTCAACGTTCAGACGATTGGTACAGTTATGCACATTTATTGTATGACGACGGCGAACAAGGTAAAGCCCAACAAGCGGTTGAGCGATGCCTTGACCTCGACCGGCAAAACGGTGAGGCTTGGGGATTGCTTGCCAAGTTATTGGCTCCGATGGCAAACCGACTTGAAGAAGCCCTCAAAGCTGCAGTTCATGCCGTTGCTTTGGAAGCCGGCGGAACTCAATTGGTGTTCTTGAAATCAGACTTGTTATTGGCAAGCGGTAAAGTTACGGAATCCGAAGAAGCGCTTGAACGCGCATTGCTTGTAAGCCCAGACAATGCAGAATTGCGTGCACGAATGGCAAGCCGTAAACTCCTCAACGGATACATTTCTGAAGCACAAAAAATCCTTGATGAAACCCCCTTAGGAATCGACCACCCCCTCCTCCATGTTATCGAAGGGCGTTTACATCTTGCCCGCGCAGACAGAGAGAGGGACGGCACAGGGCAAACTGATGCATCTTTACTTGCTGAAGCCCTTGCTGCTTTCAACGATGGATTACGATTAGACCGTGAATCCGGAGTTGCATGGCTTGGCCTTGCCCGAACAAAGCGCCTGCTCGGAGATTTAGAAGGTGCTGAGGAAGACATCGGACGCGCACTTCGCCTTCTGCCTGACCAAGACCCATCATCTACATCTGAAGCAGCATTACTGGCTTTGGACCTTGGGGACATTTCTGCTGCAACAAAACATATTGAGGCTGCTGCGATTCATGGAAATTCAGCAACCATCCATTACGTTCGCGGAAACATTGCTGCACGAACAGGAATCCTTGACAAAGCATTGATGCAATTCGATGAGGCACTCTCTGCAGATCCTGCACATATACGTGCACGTTTGAACCGATGCAGTATTTTAATGGCGATGGGTGAAGGAAGAAAAGTAGTCGACGATGCAGAAATATTGCTTGACTTGGCCCCTCTCCTCACCCTTGCTCGTCTACGACGGGCAGAGGGGTTCATGCTCTTGAGTGAATGGGAAAACGCCCGAGACGACCTTAAGATGGTGCTTGAAAAGGCTCCACACCATTACCATGCTTTGACGCAACTCGGCTCATGCTACCTTTCACTCGAACGACCAGAGCGAGCAGAAGGCCCATTGAACGAAGCCATCCGCCTTAACCAGAATCACGCACCTGCTTGGCACCAACGAGGCCTACTCTATTTGGAATTGAAAGAAATCGATGCGGCATACGATGACTTCCAAGCAGCGATACGATGCGATGCCAACCATCTTGATGCACGTCTCCACGTCGCAGCAACGCTCCATCAACAAGAACGGCACGAAGAAGCAGCAGCCGCTTGGCGGGCTGTTCTCACTATCGACCCCGACCATACTGTTGCCCGAACCCGTCTCGGTGAATGTGAAGTCATTCTCCTTTGATGGCGTAAATTGATTACTTACCAATCCAGAGGTCCTATTATGCAAGGCACCCCCCCTCCTCAACAGATTCTAATTCAGCCAAGCAAAGTTGCCGCCAAGTACGGTGATGGGCCGGAAGTTTGGAACCAAGCCCCGCATCAAATACCGCTCAACCAAGGCATGGCAATGGGATATTACCCGGCGACTCAGGCCACATTAGCACTTGTTCTTTCTATTCTCGGAATCGTGGCGTGTAGTATTTTTACTGCAATACCGGGATTGATTTTAGCAAATGGTGCTTTACAAATTACAAATTCAACGCCCAACCACCCTGATGCAGGAATCGCAAAAGCCGCCCAAGTAGTTGGGTGGATCGGCATCGGCCTGTTTACTTTGACCATTTTGGTTTATGCTGGCATGGGGCTTCTTTTTCTTGCTACAAGTGGGTTTATGTGATTTTAGTTTACAAAATAAATTGACCTTTCCCCAACTATGAGTTGCTGTTCATACAATGCAATGACTTCAATGGAACAACTTGTAGAACACACATCGACGCCGTTCTCCTGAAGCGAGATCGTTTCATTCGCCCCCCAAACTCCATCGCCGTTATCGATGATTGAACAAGGCGAGATCTGCACCATCGATTCATCAACCATGGCGGGGATTATTGCATTTCCCAATGGTGCTGCGAGGATCGTAAGATGTCGGGAATCATCATTTACATCGTAGTAACTCACGAATTTTATTTTGAAAAACACCCCGCGGTCTTGAACGATGTAGACTTCCGTGTCGGGGATGATTCGATGAACAGAAAGGTCGTATGAATACCATTCAAGGCGTTGTTCAGAAGATTCATCAAACACAAGATCCTCCTCAAAACCAGCGTTGTCAAAACTTGCACTGACGGTACCTCCCGTGACATTCTCGCCCAGAAACACATCAGTTTTTTGAACGGTTAAGCTTACGGAACTGTTGTTGGTTGCACTCATCGTAAAAAGATCGAAATACTGAATTCCTTCACCCGTCGTATCGATGTTCACTGTAAATGTCCGACCATCAGCATTCAGTTTTGATTGAATTGTTCCATTTGATTGCTCAATCGAACTCACCCCTCCAACCATACATGGGAATTCTTCTCCACCGATGCTTAAACTAAGTTGGACAGCATTCCATGACAGGTTTTCAGCACCATCTTCGAAAGACAAATTCGCCAATATATCTTCGAAGCCTTCGGTAGAATTGCCCTTCTCCACTTGAAGAATATTCTTCGTGCCAAGTTGTTCATCATAGGCGGCAATGTTGGCGTAATACCCCACCGAGCCAACTAATAACACAAACAGGACGAGGATTTTGATACGCCAGTCAACCCGGGCCATGGGATGTTGGTGCCGGGGAACTACTTGAAGCCGAGGAGTCTTTCTTGCAGTCGAATTCTTGGCGAGGGTTCATACGCGTTTGAGCAATGTCTCCTACATGGGCGTTCGAACACACCTTATGCCGGTGGTTTTACTCCTTATCTTTCTTCTTTTAGCGCGTGAAATTTACCCTTATGCTGAACCATTGAACAGCAAGGTTATCGATGGCTATTCTCTTGAGAAAGTCGCCACTGGCTTTGGTGGGCCAACATGCCTTGAATGGGCAGATGAACACCATCTCTTGATGTGTGACCGAGATGAGGGGCGTATTCTTTCACTCAATGCTTCAGATGAATTTAGCTCCACCACTCTGCTTTCAGGCCTTTCAAATCCACACGGGCTTCATCTGACTGCGGAGCATATTTTCATTTCAGAAGAGGGTAAACTCACCCGTTATGAACGAACAAACTTCACCTTTACCAATCCTTCAATTCTAATCGAAGGCGTTCCAAGTGGGAACCATCAAACGAACGCCATCAACGCTTTTCCGAATGGGACTTTAATTTGGCACAGCGGTTCAACATGTAATGTATGTTCTGAAGACGACGAGCGAAATGCAGCTTTACTTTGGGTTAACCCCGATACCGGTGAGCATGGAGTTCTTGCCTCTGGCGTTCGGAATTCTTTTGACGGCGTTTGGGTTTCAGGGATGGGGTATTTGTTTTCTGATAATGGGCGCGATTTGAATTTCGACCCCCCAAACGAAGAAATTAATCTCTTGGTAGCAGGTGCATCTTACGGGTGGCCCGATGACGACGCTGACAACCCGATTCCAGCGGGAACGCTTGGCCCAGTCGCACAGTGGACGCCCCATACTTCGTTGAATGGTATTGATCTTCGTCCAAACAATTCACCGCTCCCCGGTTTAAATTCAAGTGCAGGCGAAGGCTATACCGTGTATGCGACCGTATATGGTTCATGGAACACTCTCTTACCCCAAGGACATGAAATAGTTCGAATTGATTTCACGCCAAGCCCGACAAACAGTTCGCTGCCGACTGAGCAATGGGACAGTGAAATAACGCGCTTTGCAACTGATTTAGGAACGCCATTACCAGTTCGATTTGGACCAGATGGTAATTTGTATTATGCTACCTTTGGCAGTGGCGGAACGTTATATCGCATCACAGCGAATTGAGCCATTCACTTAATCTGCGAATGCCTTCATGGATATTCTCAGTCGAGGTTGCATAGGAAATCCGAATAAAACCCTCTCCTCCAGGCATTAACGAGCCCGGAATCAATTGGACGTTTGCTTCTTCAAGCGCACGCGTGGCAAATTCGATGTCATCCATTCCAGTTCCGGTGATATCGCAAAAGGCATAGAAAGCCCCTTCGGGCTCTGGTACAATAATTCCCGGTAATTGCTTCAAAAGTTCATGAATAATACCTCTTCGTTCTTTGAATGAGGCCGCCATCATTGCCGTTTCTTCGTGAAGTCCCAAGGCTACAGCAGCCGCTGGCATCAGGAATGTTGGAACATGGGTTGCAGAACTGACGTTAATTTTCTTGACACCGTCCATGAGTTGCTTTGGCCCAGTAATCCATCCTAATCTCCAACCAGTCATTGCCCAACCTTTCGACCAACCGCCAATGGTAATTGTCCGATCAGCACCTCCTTCAAGAGAACACGGCGAGGTGTAGGGGTAATCTGTCCACGCCAAGGTAGCGTAAATCATATCATCGAGAATCCACAGGTCATGCTTGATAGCAAAATCAACAAGCTGACGAATTTCTTCAGGTGTGTAAACTGCCCCTGTGGGGTTGTTCGGAGAGTTGATGAGGATGGCTTTGGTTTTCGTCGTCACTGCTGCTTCAAGTGCATTAAAATCGGGATGGTAATTATTTCGCAGCACTGGAACATGGACTGGTTTGCAATTGAGAAGTTTGAGCATACCGTCATACGAAGGCCACGCTGGAGAAAGCAGCAGCACCTCGTCCCCGGCATCGAGGGTTACCATCATTGAATACAGGAGAGCCTGTTTACAACCAGGGGTAATCAGCACATCTTCGGGGTCTACGGGAATATCGTAGCCTGAAAGGTGATGAGCCACTGCGTTACACAATTCTACTGAACCTTGAGTTCGAGTATAGGTCGTCTCGCCACGGTCGAGGGCCGCTTTCGCCTCATCAATCACGGGCTGGGGAGTATCAAAATCAGGCAACCCCACTGAAAAGCGAATCACTTCTGGACCCGGGGGTGCAAGGAATGCGGCAAAGCCCGTTCCGACGTTTTTCAAAGAACGGTTAATTTCAGGCATAGACACTTCCTCCAAATAGACAACATCTAGGGATAAGACAGACCAATCGGTCATTGAATATCAAGACTGCGCGTCAAAACAAAGTTGAAACTCAATTTTTTGAAAGAGCACAGACTGGGATTTGAACCCAGGTGAGAGGATTTGCAATCCCCGACGTAGCCGCTCCGACACCCGTGCAGTATTCCATCGCATTGGCTGGTTCTATTTCAACGCGACCGAAGTACAGATGCCCTCTTATCCCCTCCACCCAAAACCTTCATTATTTTAAAATCCGGCAAATCTATTATACGCTAAACAAGGAACCACTCTTCATGACTCGGCCACCGGACCATGAACCCGAAAACCATTTCAAAAACCCTCCCCCGCAAACGATTATTTTGGAATCGACTCCATCGATTACTTCTTTTCAGAGGCAGGATAGAACTGTAAGAGCCCCCCAACATTCTTCCTTTCAACTCCTGGAGCCGATGCCTGCAGAGACCGCACAAAAATCTTGGCCAATGTTTTTTCTTGGATTTTTCATGCCTTTTGCCGTGTGCTTTCTAGCCTACGGCGTAATAGATATGCTATGGCAGAACTTTCCAAGAGCGAGTGATGAACTCTTTGATGCTTCATGTTGGGCCCTCCCCCTCCTCTATATCGGTACATTGATCTACTCATTCGCCAAAGGCAGCAGGTCTTTCGGAAAGGGATTATTAGCGGCAGCAGCGGTGCCAGTGCTCTTAATCGGAGGCTTATTCCTCATTATCTATATTGAATACGGAATGTAAAGTTTTGAAAGACCACCCTCGAATATCTCTTCCGAATTCTATGAAGGGTATATTTCTAAAAACCCCCGTGCGAAGCATACACCGAGGTGCCTGAATGGAACATGTTTTGATCCCACCCGCGCCCCCCTCAACACCGTACTATGATTGTAGATACGCTGTACTTCGAGAACCCATCGGATTTCCGAGGGGTGCAGAGATGCTCGATGATGACGAAGAGGCCATACATGCTTGGGTTGAGCATGAAGATTTAGTTGTGGCCGTTGGCCGAGCACACCTTATTGATGCTGAAAGCGATGGTTCTGCAGCCGACCACGCAGGGCCAGATGCTACCAAATGCCCTGGCTTTGGGCCATTGGCCGACCCATCAAATCGACCAGCAATTCAAATTCGACAGATGGGCACACGCCCCGAGGCACGACGACAAGGACATGCGGCAACGGTTCTGCAAACGCTTGAAAAAGCCTCAAAGCAGCACTTTGGCGCCAAAACTGGACTTTTACAAGCCAGAGAAATCGCCATACCATTTTACCTATCGCAAGGATGGTCACTCATCGACGAGCCTTATTCGATTGATGGAATCGGGCCACACCGTTCGATGATGAAGCAATTATAAACATGAATTGTTCATATACCGTCGGAATTTTTTATATTCAACAATAAATGATTCCCCGGGGCGTTCGCTCCATAAGAACTAATATGAATACTGCAACGGTTTTCCGCCATTATTTTTGAAAAAGTGCAGAAAATACGCCAAAAGTGAGGAGATACAATGAAATCTAAGCAAATCAACAAGAAAGAACCTTATTATGTAACTACGGACAACATAATTCTAATGCCGCCTGAGCAGACCCTGCAAAAAGCACGGAATGAAAAATACTTGAAAGCCCTCCAAACTCTTGCAGAAAGAGACCCTGAAGGATTTTCAAACGTGGCACCAGAACTCATCAAAAGAAGCGTTTGGAATTGGAGGGGTGCAGACCCCTTCTTTGCTGAAAGGCTTTCAAATTGGATCGATACAGCTCATAAATGGAGCGAATTCAAAGAAATTCTTCCAAAAGACGCCCACCTCCCTCGTCGAAAAACCGCCGAAGCGATTTCATATGAGAATTTACCAAAACAATACAGTGGATTCTTGCAGCACATCACGCAAAGATTCGAGGGAGATTATACTCGCTGGGACGCTTCAAAGAGGGACCAGTTCACGATTCTTGGCATGCTTGCACTCGAAGGAAAAGAAGGCGTACGGCAGGGCAGATTGATTCATCACCTGGGCCTTGATAGTTCAGGCAGTGTTGGATTGCCAGGCTCAAATGCAATCCGTGCAGCAAAGATCGCATTGAGTCGCTCAGCCAAACCCCTGCACCTTTGGGCTCCTGCATCAGGGAACGGCAGTGAGAGACTTCATGCATTCGACGATTCGAATTTGGCAGATCTCGTAGCGAGATTTGTGTTAAATCAGCAAGCAGCTATTTTACTTCCACCCGCATATACGCTTGAGGGATAAATGAAACACTGCATCGCGCCCTTCATATAGGGTCGGTGTGTTCCAATATGTAGAGGGAACGTTGGGTTCCCTAGAACTAACCCGTGAAATACGATGCATTTGGAGGAACAATACAAGGAACAGGACAAGAGACAAAAAAGCATGCTTGCTAAGCAATTCATGCTTGCCACAACCGTTGAAGTTGTCGGTCAAAAGTCTCTTGTTACCGCCTTGAAAACTACACGCATTCAGTGCGTAGCACCGTTAACATCCCAAAATACCCCTCCCACCATGTGGGCTGGGCATTTGGAAAGAGAGAACAGCGGGTTCTCTGTGTAAAACAACCAAAAATATAGGAAGTGAAAAAACATGAATGATAAAAAAATAATGAGCGTGCTAATTGCAATGTTCCTCGCTCTCTCTGCAGTTTCTGCAGTGAGCGGTGACGGATCTGATCCACTCGACCCAGCCGATGGTGGGGC
>Ga0209091_10004693_pt1 | contig 10581 bp, 6 predicted proteins | sample ArcticOcean_MG_C_6_FD_187438 | JGI IMG/M metagenome (GOLD analysis project Ga0209091, IMG submission 187438) | Marine microbial communities from western Arctic Ocean - ArcticOcean_MG_CB8_128 (SPAdes) (version 2) | ecosystem: Environmental > Aquatic > Marine > Oceanic | place: Arctic Ocean... | reverse complement strand
TTCAAACAACTAATAATTTACCTACTTTAGGCTATCTAAATTTTAGGGAATCCTCGATATTTAAAATTTGTTATCACTAAATCATTATTAATTGTGATACCTACTTATTAATTCTACCAGTCAAAATGGACACAAATTACAATCAACATAAAGTTCCGAAGATTTTATTTGATTACCCGGTCCTCATGAAAATTATTCATTGGTGGAACAATTTAATTTTACTAAGAAATTGGCACGTAAAACATCACTTAAATAAAAAGCTGCGGGGAAATAATTTCAATGTTCTTGATTCAGGCTGCGGGGAAGGTCAGCATTTATTTTGGATGAAGGATAAATTCCCAAATCACAAGTACAATGCAATTGATAAAACTCAAGACAATGCTGATTTTTGCAACCATGTTTTAAAAGAAAACACTTGCACTGTTGCTGACATTCATACTTTTAAATCTCCAGATAGATTTGACCTTATATTACTAATAGGTGTTCTTCAATATGTAGAGAATGATGAATTGGCATTTAAAAACTTAATCAACCACCTCACTCCTAATGGAGAAATTTTGATCTATTGCCCTACCAAACGCAAAGATGTACTTCCATACTATGAGAAGGTTTTAAATTCATTTTCTCATTACGAAAAAGTTCAAAATAGACAGAGAGAATATAATCTTGATCGACTTTTAAAATTAATAAACTCCTGTGGTGGCAAGATTACGGAAACGAAGAATACAGTTGGAACTCTAGGTAAAATAACTCAAGAATATTACTCTCTATTTTTGGCAATCTTTGGAAAAGCAAACTCCAATGTATTAGGAGTACTCTTTTTAGTATTCTTCCTATACCCTGTTATTCCTTTACTTTTACTTTTTAATTTTCTAGACTTCCACTTTTTAAACCAGAAAGGGAATGGAGTTTTGTTGAGCGTACAGAATAATTGATTTTAAAAATCTCAACTTATTCTAATCAGTTAATTAGACTTTCCTAAAGTAAAAGCATAATTAACTATGTTAGCTCCCATTTGCAAAGCCTTAGTCCTTGCTTCTTTAGTGTCATTATGAACCTCAGCATCTTCCCACCCATCACCTAGGTCACACTCATAAGTATAAAACAAAACCACTCTCCCCTGGTGAACAATCCCTAAGCCTTGAGGCGATTTGTTGTCGTGCTCATGAATTTTCGGCAATCCTTTAGTGAATTTATTCGGCGTACTATATAAATCATGTGAAAATGGAATTTCCACTAATTTATACTCAGGGAAAACCTTTTTTATTTGAGGACGAATGAACTTATCCATTCCGTAGTTGTCATCAATGTGCAAGAATCCTCCACTTAATAAATACTTCCTTAAATTCTGAGCGTCCTGATTCGAGAACACAACATTGCCATGCCCGGTCATGTGAATAAAAGGATACGAGTAAATATCTTTACTGCCTACACTTACTTTATCCGTATCTACATCAATACTTGTCCCTAATGTTAAATTACAAAATTTGGCCAAATTTGGCAATGAACTTGGATTCGCATACCAGTCACCTCCGCCACTATACTTCAGCACCGCGATCTTATAATTGTATTTTGCTGTATAGCTGGAACTAACTAATAAAACTAAGAGCAGGAAGAATGATACTTTTTTCATCGATCTGATAGGTTAAATATTGAACAAGCAAATATACCTGCAGTCTCCGTCCTCAATCTTTTTACTCCCAAAGATATTGCTTGGAAATTATTCTTGGTAGCTGCCTCAACCTCATCTTTTGAAAAGTCGCCTTCAGGACCAATTATTAGTAGTGTTTCTTTATTTGAATTAAAGCTCTTTAAATGGGGTGTTTCGTGAGAATAGCAATGAGCAATTAATTTTTGTTCAGCTTCAATTTTAATTACTTCTGAAAACTTCTTAAATTGGTTAATTACCGGGAAATGCAACGTGTAGCTTTGCTTGCAAGCTCCAACCATTTTCTTGGTCAGTTTTTCCACGTTTAAATGCTTCCTTTCAGAATTAGAAGCCAACAACGGAGTAATTTCCTTCACACCCAACTCACATGCCTTCTCAACAAAAAATTCAAACCTGTTCATGTTTTTAGTTGGAGCAATGGCTATGTGTAAATTAGGTAGATCAAATGCTTTATGTTCAGTTGAAAGTACTTTATACTCACATTGCTTAGCACTACCGACAGTAATCTCAACAAGATGGTTAGCACCTTCTCCATCAATGACATTAACCTTGTCACCAATTGTCTTCCTAAGCACCTTTGCACAATGTTGTGATTCTTCTGGAGACATCACCCCATTCTTAACATCTAATTTTGAAGCAAAAAACAACTGCATATGACCTATTTTAAACAAAACTAAACAATTTGAGTAGTTTGACTTCATTTGACACTTAAACCAAATAGCTTTTTAGGATTTTTGGTTTAAGTATAATCCACCAAATCAAATCACATTTACTACTTTTACAAAGCTTATTATATTAACTCTGTACAATGAATATTTTCAAGTATCCAACTAAGTCTGAATGGCCTAAAATCCTTTCGAGACCAGTCAAAGAAAAAGCTAATCTGGAAGAAGTAGTTAACGAAGTGTTCGCAGCAGTTAAAAAAGATGGTGACAAAGCTATAGCTCTTTACTCCGATAAGTTTGATGGCAGTTCGCCAGCAGAAACACTTGTTAGTTCGCAAGAAATAAGTGAGGCTGCTAACCTAGTGTCTCAGGAACTAAAAGATGCTATTGAAATTGCACACAGCAACATTCAAAAATTTCATCAAAATCAAATTTTTGAGGAAAAAGAAATAGAAACAACTGAAGGAGTTACGTGTTGGAGAAAAGAAACTGCTATTGAAAAAGTTGGTTTGTATGTTCCAGGAGGAACTGCCCCACTATTCTCTACAGTTCTTATGTTAGGGGTTCCGGCTATAATTGCTGGGTGCTCAGATATTATTTTATGTTCACCACCTGATAAATCCGGCAACATTCATCCAGCCATATTGTATACAGCGAACAAAATTGGGATTAACAAAATATTTAAAGTAGGTGGAATCCAAGCAATTGCAGGAATGACCTACGGGACAGAAAAAATACCATCCGTTTACAAAGTTTTTGGACCGGGGAATCAATACGTAACAGCTGCTAAAGAAAAAGCTACTACACAAGGAGTTGCTATTGACATGCCTGCTGGGCCTTCTGAGGTGCTAGTTTACGCTGATAAATCGGCTTCTCCTGCTTTCATTGCTTCTGACTTACTTTCTCAAGCTGAACACGGAACCGATAGTCAATCAGTTCTAATATGTACTGATGAAACAATCTTGCAAAAAACAAAAGAAGAAGTTGAATCGCAATTAGAACAACTTTCAAGAAAAAGCATAGCAAGTGAATCTTTAAAAAACTCAACGTTAGTTCTTGTTAAAAATGTTCAAGATGCCATGTTAATGATTAATGAGTATGCGCCGGAACATTTCATTGTGATGAGTGAGGACGAAGACTACATAATTGACAACATTAAAAACGCGGGAAGTGTCTTTCTCGGGTCATACACACCTGAAAGTGCTGGTGACTATGCTTCGGGTACAAACCACACTCTGCCAACTAATGGATTTGCAAAAGCTTACTCTGGAGTATCCTTAGAAAGCTTCAATAAAAAAATAACTTTTCAAAGAATTTCAAAGCAAGGCCTTCACAACATTGGACCAGCTATTGAAGTGATGGCCGAAAACGAATTATTGGACGCACATAAAAATGCAGTCACTATTCGACTTAATAAAGACATCAACAGTAATTACGATTCAAAGTAATGAGTACTATTCAACCACCTATCACTTCACATTTCACTCCTAGCATCGCACAGATTAACACTGTGCAATTTGGCCAGGTACAGGTTCATTACTTGCATGATCACAATTGTGAAATATGTAAAATTGAGTGGGTTTTTAAAACAGGATCGAGTAATCAAAGTAAAAGCTTACAAGCTAATTTTACTGCTAATTTAATGCTGGAAGGAATTCGAGGATACAACTCGAAACAATTTGCTCAAAAACTTGACGAATTAGGCGCTTACTTTGGAATTGAGTGCGGTAAAGATTACAGCAGCTTTACATTACACGTATTGGCAAGTCATATAGATGAAGCTCTCGATTTAATTTGCCCAATATTTATTGAGCCTGCATTAACACAAGGTGAATTTGACAATCTTGTTATTGAAAGCAGACAGGAATATGAACATAATTTACATAACTCAGGATTTCTCGCCCGTCAAAAATTAAGAAAAGACTTATATAATAATCATCCGTATGGGAAACTTGCTAGCAAATCTTCTTATGATCAGATTAACCTTCAAGACGTCAAAGATTATGCGAATAATAATTTCCTAGGAAAGCAATACTCGTTATTTTTAAGCGGAAAGGTTAGCGAATCGGTACTATCATCTATTCAAACAAAAATAGCGGAAAGCGGAAAATTGACAATGATTCCAGCCATTGTTGGTAGTACTGCCAAATCAATTACCGGGCTTACTCGAATAAATCACAACACCGCAAAACAAGATGCTGTTAGGATGGGAATTAATGTCCCTGGGCAATCTCATAAGGACTTCTTAACTCTTAATTTACTAAACACTATTTTGGGCGGTTACTTCGGAGCGAGGCTTATGCAAAATATCAGAGAAGAAAAAGGTTGGACGTACGGGATAAATTCATCAATTACCCCTGGAACTCAAATTTGCTCCTTAACTATTGGGACAGATGTTCTGAACGGAAAAGGAGATGAGTGTATTGACGAAATAAAAAAGGAAATTAAAAAATTACAGGAAGTCAAAATATCATCTCAAGAACTTGAAAAAGTAAGTGCCTATACTAAAGGGAATTTACTACGAAGTTTTGATGGTGTATTTCAGCAAATGGATAGGTTTCAATCTGCACATTTATTTGGACTAACCACAGAGCACTATCTTGATTACATGGCATTACTCAATGAAGTATCAAATGATGCGATTCAGAATGTAGCCAACAAATATCTAAATATTGACGACTTCACTGAAGTAATCGTTTCCAACCAATGACAAATCAGCAGCATAATAAAACAAAAATGAGAATTAAAGCATCGGCTTTAATTCTCATTTTTGTTCATATGTAAAATATCAACAGCTATTTCTAAACATAAATTAGTTAGCTACATAACATATACTCTACTTCACTAACGTAACAGTACCAGCTCTCTTGTGCACCTTACCGGTGTATATATTAGCAACGGTTATCTTCCACACGTATACGTCGTTTTGAGCCAAACCTCCTGAAGCACCACCTTGAACAGTCCCATCCCAGGAATCTCCAATTGTTGTTGTGGAAAAAATCAAATTCCCCCATCGGTCCAACACTACAAATTCAAACTTATCTGGTGACCAATTTTTACCAACCGGTTTAAAAGTATCGTTCAATCCATCTGGTTTTTTACCTGGAGTAAATGCATTAGGTACAAATAGCTGAAAAATATCTTGTACAATTACATTCTTTATGATTGTATCAGTACAACTCACATTCGCTCCTTGTGTAGTTAAAAAGTTATCTGTCACAATTAAACTTACAGGTATTGTATCATCACCAACTACTGTATAAACAACATTCGGTTCAGTGATTGTACTCGTAGCTGGAAAGCCTTGAGTAGTAAAGTCCCATTGATAACCTATATCTGTTGCAGCTGCATCTCCTTGACTATAATTCACAAATAAGATACTAGGATCTAGGACATTAGGAATCGTTGGAGACCAAGCAAAGTCAGCTGCTGGCAAAGGAAACACCTCCACTACTAAACTAGCAGTTCCGGTACAACCGTTTGCATATGCGTTGCTTAGTGTCACAGTATATTGACCTGCAGCCGTATATGAGGTACCATCAGAACCTTGATCAGTACCTGTTGTTCCATTTCCAAAATCCCAACTTGATCCACTTAACGCTGCTAATGTGTAAGTCGAGTTATCTGTAAATACATCTGCATACGCTACACATGAATCTTGATTAGATCTAGAGAAATCCACAACTGGATTATCAAACACATCCATTTGTGTCGATTGTGTCGATACGCATCCATCAGGCGCTGGATCAGTGGTAGTAAATGTATAAGTCGCAGATACAGTACCCCCTGCTGTTACACCAACACCGGACCAAACACCTGTAGCTGGATCAATACTTCCAATTGCAGGAGCATCCAATGTCCATACGCCACTTCCAGCTGCTCCACCATCTGTGGCAGTAAATGCACTAGGAGTAGTTACATCTCCCACGCACCTGTCAACAGGGGAAGTTGCGGTTAAAGTAGCTGCTTCAGTTACGGTAATTGTAGTCACTTCAGTAGCAGAACAATTCGTACCCAATGAATAAGTTATTGTATGTGCTCCTACTCCAGCGGTTGATGGGTCAAACAAATTAGTTGTACCATTATAACAACCTCCACAAGATGCAAGATATGTTCCTACAGTCGCAGCTGGGGTACTGATTACTGCCACCACGGAGGTTGCAGCGTCAGCAGAACACATTCCAAAATCAGCTGGCATCGCTACCACAGCTTGTTCTTCAACGACAACATTAATTGTTTGAGTTGCTGAACAAGTTTGACCATCACTAGTAACCGAAGCCCCATAACTAACAACATTTACTGCGCTAGTGCTAGCCAAGGTTGGGTCAAAATTAGTACCTACAACACCTCCTTCAGCAGATGACCAAACTCCACCTGGATAAACATTTGGTGTAATTGTTAAAGGAACTGAAGCTTCTATCGAACAAAATGGTCCAATAGGGTCAATCGTAAACATTGGTGTATCTACTACAATAATTGTTGCAAGGTCAGTATGACTGCAAGTCCCATCGACCACTGTGTAATCCAGCACATAAGTTCCTGCGGTAGCGGTTGCAGGATCGAACACAAGTGTCGTTTGATTAAGTCCACCATTAGTAGTAGGTGTTTCTGTCCAAGTCCCTGCAGCTGCAGCACTGTTAGCAGGAACAGTTAAAGTAATTGGAGCAGCATTAATACACAAATTACTTTCTCCAGAAATTGTCGCATCTGGTTGGGCATCCACAACGATGTCCATAGTTTTAGAATCACCACAATTACCAGGAATTGTGTAAGTAATTGTAAATGGACTTCCCACCGATGTTGCTACGCTAGGATTAAATGTTCCTAAATTAGCATCAGTAATTCCGGTTCCAGTCCAAGTACCTCCTGCATCAACTGCAGTTAATGTATAATCAGTGTTATCAGATTCACAATAAGGCCCCGCCTGAGTGATTGTAGCATCTAGTGCAGAAGTTGTCGAAACAATTATTTGATCGACGTCCCCACAGGGTGCAGCATGCGTGTATGTAATTACCAAATTAGCAACTACTCCCCCTTGAGAAATAGTTAAAGCAGCTAAATCAATTGTTGCTGTATTCCCTACCATTAGTATTGAAGCATCACTCCACGTACCTCCAGTCTCTGCAACTGTCAGGGTCGGATTAGGATCGAAAATACAAGCATTAATTATTGAATCTGATAAAGTAGCATCCTTATTAGCGTTCACTACCACTGTGATATCGGCAGAATCTGTACAATTGTTTTCTGTAGTGATATACCTTACAATGTTGTTTCCTATCGAAGCAGTACCAGGATCAAAACTTCCGCCAACATTTACTACATCATTAATTTTCCATACCCCAGTTACTGCTCCACCAGTCGGTGTACCAGCCATGGCTGCAGCAGCATCGTTGGCGCAATATGGCCCCATTGCCGTAACGGCTGGCGCAGGTGTTGTATTTACAGTTAAAGTTCCACTACCACTAGTGACACAGTTATTGTCATCAGTAATTTGAACAGTATATGCACCTGCTGTAGTTCCTGTTGTAGTAATTGCGCCTCCGGTTCCGTTGACACTCCATAAATAAGCAGTTACTGTGGCAGCAGTAGTTGCAGTAAAAGTAGCTACTGGATCACCAGTACATATTGTGCTATCATTAACAGTAACTGTAGGTAAGGCATTGACTGTAAGAATTCCAATTCCAGAAGAAATACACGTATTGTTATCAGTAACTTGAACTATATAATTCCCAGCAGTAGTACCTGAAGTAGTAACAAGTGTTCCACTTCCTTGGTCACTCCATGAATAACCTGTCCCTGTGCTATCTGATGTTGCAGTAAAAGTTGCAGCAGGATCCCCTGCACAAATCGCAGCATCATTTACAGTAACTACTGGTGTTTTGTTTACTCTAATGTAAAGTGAATCCTGACATCCACCATTGGTTACCGTATACATTACCTTATATAATCCGGGAATAGTTCCCACTGGTGCGTTAAAAGTTGTATCAGTGCCATTATCCGTAATTGTTGCTGCTGTTCCAGCACCGGTTGGAACTGAATCCACCGTCCAAACACCATCATCACTTGAAGATATATGTAAAGGATTCAGCTGCACGTTAGTTCCTTCACAAACTTCTGCGTCTGCACCTACATCAGCAGTACAACCACAAGTACCCACTGTAAAGGTTAATGTGTCCGAAATTGTACATATGTCAAATCTAATTCTGAAGGTACCTGGTGCTGTTGAATTAAAAACTCCTGTTATCGGATCGATTGTACATGTGGCACATGGAATATCCATTGAATACGCATTTTCATACAATGGTGTATTTTCAGCATCAGTCGCTTTACATTTCCAATTTGTCGAAAAATTGTATGGTAAATCACACTGCGTTAGAGCTCCTGGATCAACAATTTCTAACCAATCACGAGGAGGGATAAACATGTTAGGTAGTCCCCAACCTACGGTTCCAGCAGGTACTGCAAGCGCAGTTGCATTATAAGCAGGAGTACCGTCAGGAGCGGATATCCGACCAATACTACCTCCATATCCCCAACCTCCACACAGCTTAAAGTTTCCTGTATAAATATTTCCATCACCCCCAACCTTTAAAACACCACTTTGACCATTCGGAAAATTGCCAACCGCCGTATACGCATTTCCTGCAGTTAAATCATAATATCCAATTTCTGCCCCAACATTACATTGATTACTAACGTACAATCTGTTTCCGGATGGAGAAAACTCACAATCATATGGTGCAGAGTAGTTAACATTGTTAGCTGAAACTCCTACAGCATTTGAAAACACCCCAGTCAAATTATTAAAATTCATTATTTCAACCGATTGTGCAGGAAGCCAATTTCCACTTCCACAATGATGTGTTTGCGCTGCTTTTGTTCCAGCTTCATTAAACTGCAACGAAGCTCTTTCGTTATCATGATCACCTCCAGAAAAAGTAGCGAATCCCGTACTAGATGTTACAGCTGTTTCATTTAAACCAGAACACTGTAAAAGAAATGAATGAAATGTTGCTGAACCTGGATTAGGAGAAGAAGCGTGTGTTGAAATCCACACATCTACCCCATTCGCATGCCAAGTTGCAGCTACTTGTTCAGTAGACCTAAATGTTCCTAACCTCGTCGCCCCACTGCATGTATTAGTGGATTTAGTATATACAAAATAATTAAAACCAAGATCAACCCCTAAATCCCTACCATATATAGCATCATCGGTAGTAAATATGTAATATCGGTTTGTATCTAGTGGATGTTTAACAATAATAACTCCCTGAACAGCACTACCCTCAGTACCTGCAAGATTTTCTGTACCAGTTAGCAATCTCCCTCCAGGAATAGCAATGGCTGCACCATTTGCATCCCATAAATTAACACCATCACTAGTAAGGACAACGTTTCCGCTTTCATCACTTACCGAGGCACAAGACTCGTACGACCAATATGGTGATCCGGCACCTGCAACAACTGACGTGGTTGGAGCAGCAGTACCTGAGGCTCCAAAACTCATCATGTTACTTTTACCCGAGAACCACGAAGAGTGTGTTGGCCACTGATAGGAAGCATTTGGATTAGAATTTGCCGGACAGGTCTGTCCAAAAGAAATTGCTGTAAAAAGTAAAAAAATAAGTAATAAAGAGTAGCATTTTTTCATATTGTCAAAATAGCTTAAGTCGTTGTTGTGTTGGTCGTTCAATCTATAAAACAAGGATGTCTCAAAATAGTTACACCCTTTTAGTTTAAATCGACGTTAAAATACTAATTATCCGTAAAATTTAGTCTTTAAAAGGCCTTTTTTTAATCATTCCACCTTTTGCATCTTTGATGCTGTTCATGATCACAAACGCCTCGGGATCAACTTTATCAAGCTCCGTTTGTAATTTAGCAAGCTCTAGTCGAGTGATCACTGTGTATACAATGTCCAGGTCTTTTAGCGGAACCCCTTTGGGCGCAAACCCATTTTTCCCTGAATACATGGTACATCCTCTTCCTAAATTTTCAATTATTGCTAACCTGATCTCTTCGCTTTTTTGTGAAATTATTGTCACCCCTAAATATTCTTCAATGCCATCTATGATGAAATCAACTGTTTTTGAGGCAACCATGTAGGTAAGCATAGCGTAGAGTGCAATTTCAACAGAAAGCACATAGGCTCCAAAACTGAATATAATCACATTAAAAACTAGGATGATATCACCTATTGTGGCACTTGTTTTTTTACTTATATAAATAGCCAAAACCTCTGTCCCA
>Ga0209091_10004691_pt1 | contig 10585 bp, 8 predicted proteins | sample ArcticOcean_MG_C_6_FD_187438 | JGI IMG/M metagenome (GOLD analysis project Ga0209091, IMG submission 187438) | Marine microbial communities from western Arctic Ocean - ArcticOcean_MG_CB8_128 (SPAdes) (version 2) | ecosystem: Environmental > Aquatic > Marine > Oceanic | place: Arctic Ocean... | reverse complement strand
CCACGCTTCACTCTGGGCTGCGGGAGGTTCTCGGGAAGGCCTATTAATTTGCGCACCTTCGCCAACGCCTTGGCAGGGTTGCCAGCCCAGAAACGTCGCCGCCTGGTTTCCAACCGGCTGGCCAGGTGTAGGCTGATATCGGCGACGTTGGCTTCGTCAGGGAAATCGTTGCAGACCTGCCCCGTGCGGGTTACCTGCAGTTCAGCGTCGGTGAACAGTCGGATGTTCTTCGGCTCGGTGACTGGGCTTGAATCGTTGTAAAGCCATTGGCGCATCCAGCGAGCGGCTTCCTGCCGGTGCCCGACATGCATGCCATGCGTCGTGTCGGATTCGAAGAACGCGAACCTGTCCGCTTGGCCAAGGGCGCCAAAGACTGCCTTCGCGTCACGCACGGTCTGGCGGGTGGAATCGATTTCAAAAAAGTCCTGGGTCGCAGCGAGGATGGCCGTGGGTCGAGGGAACCGCATCAAGGAGTAATCGATGTGGTCGATTCCATTAAGCCCCTCGCCTGCCAGGTGCTGGCAACCGTCCGCCGGACCGCTTTTGCCGTGGAATTTATCGGTGCGCTGCATGGTGTAGCAGGAAGGCGCCGCGGGCCCGATCCGGTCGTCGAGCGCCATCAGGAAGGTTGTCTGGGTGCCTCCCCCACTGGTACCGGTCATGCCGACCGGCTTGGAGCGATCCACTTCCGGTCGTGAGAGGAGATAGTCGATCGAACGAATGCCGTCCCACGCGGAATACCAAACCACGCTGCGCCCGGTGAGCCTTGCCCCGTGGTTTAGCAGCGTATGGGTGGTGGTGCCATAGCGCGCCGCCTTGGGCAGTTGTGTCCGTTCGCCCTGCGAGATCGGATCGTAGCTCAGCACCACAAACCCATTTTGTGCAAGCAACGCACAGGCGGTTTGATACGGCAGATACGCCTTGCCGTTGGCTGAATGACCGCACGCGAACAATACCCCGGGCCAAGGTCCGTCGCCATTTGCCGGCAGATAGAGCAGGGCGGTGACATGATGATTCGGTAGACTTTCGAACAAAACCTTCTCAACGCGATAACTGCTGCCGTCCAGTTTGCCGGTGACCTTGGCATTAAGCGGCGATTTCTTGGGGAAGGAGCCGAAAATATTGCGGTAATCATCACGAAGCTTGGTCAAGTGCTGCTTCAATGCGGTCGGCGACTTGAGAGCCTTGGCGAGGCGCTCGACACGTTGTTGATCCAATCGGTCACATTGAGAGATAAGATGGCTCCAGAGCAACTGCCGCTGATCCCCCTCCAATACCTGAAGGTCATCCAGTGAATTCACCTTTTGGCCAAGAACTTGAGTAAAAGTAACAACCAAGCCAATCAGCAGACAAAAGAACCTGAAATTGCAGGAAGGCATGCGCTGAACTTATGCCACCCTTGACCCTAGGCCAAGCAGTCAACAGGGCCAATGCCGTTTGGCGTTCAATTCTGTGATGATTCTTTTTAAGATTCGACTAACCAGTGTAATGAAGCTCATTCTAAAGATTCACCAATTAGACAACTTGGCCAAATCATTTCGTTGGCTTGGCTTGGTCGCCCTTAACCAACCCGATGCTGCCAAGAAGCCAAACATCCTCTGGATCGTTGGCCAGAATTTCTCCCTAGACTTCGCCTGCTACGGACAGGAGAACGTAAGCACACCCAACCTCGACCGTTTGGCCAGGTAGGGCACATAATACACGAAAGAGTATTCCATCCACCTCGCCGGTGTGCGCGCCTAGCCGGTCGGCGTTGATGACCGGCTGGTACGCCACCACCACCGACATGCATCACATGCGCAGCCATCGCACCGATGGCTTCCGGTTGCTGGCCGGCGTGCGGCCTATCACGCACCTGCTGCGGGACGCCAGCTATCACACGGCGAACATCACGCATATCGGCGAGCGCGTGGTGGGCACGGGCAAACTGGATTTGAATTTTGCTAAGGAAGGCCCCGTGTACGCCGGCAGGGACTGGGACGATTTGAAAAAGAAACAGCCGTTTTTCGCGCAGAACAAAATGCCCGAGGTCGAGTACGGTATTTATGACCGTAAGTCCGCCGAGAAACCGCGCGTCAAATGGGTTGGCGAGGAATGGCATCCCAAGGTGGCTACGCCAAAGAACGTCACGCCACCGCCGTATTATCTCGACCACAAAATCACCCGCGAGGAATGGGCGCGCTACCTCAACTCTATCACTGGCACCGACGTGCGCATCGGCTGGATTCTCGACCAGTTGAAGAAGGACGGCCTCAGCGAAAATACCATCGTCGTTTTCTTCGCCGACAACGGCCGGCTCGATGCCCGCGCATACACTGGTGCTGGGACAGCGGCCTGCATGTGCCGATGATCATTCGCTGGCCCAAGCGCGTTACCGCTCCCGCACAGGTCGCCCCCGGTCGCGTGGATGAACAGGTGCTAAGCCTGCTGGATCTCTCGGCCACCACGCTCTGGATGGCCGGCATCCCCAAGCCGTTCGGCATGCAGAGTCGCGTGTTCCTTGGGGCCGACGCCGAGCCGGCGCGCACCTATGCCTTCGCCACGCGGGATCGCATCGACGAGACGGAGGTGCGCCAGCGCTCCGTGCACGACGCGCACTTTCATTACATTCGCAACTACACCCCCGGTGCCGGCTTCCTCCCATTGGACGGCCGTCGTTGGCGTGCCAGCGGCGTAGCCACTCGTGGTTGCCGCTGCAACCGTTACCAAATACGAGTCACCGTCAGCGGCTGCGCTGAAGCTGGTGGCGGTTGCGCCGTCCTTGCGCAGATAATACGTGGAGAGTCCGTTCACTGGCCAGATGGCCGAGATGGGCTTCTTCCATTTCCATGTGACACCGCTGGTCAGTTTCTCTGGCTCGTACGCTTGAGGTTAAGCCTTCAACCCTTACTTTCACTCTCTGGAACAAAGGAAATCTCCCCGCGAAGAAAGAAGCTGAATCAATACCTTTGTTTTCAGAGCTTGCCGGAATGAGTCAGTTTCCGGCTTAGTCTGGGTCGTTAGAGGATCTCCGCGGGCTTGTTCAAGTTTGCCACATGGTAGCTTGGGTCGTCGGGCAAGACGATGACATCGACCATACTACCGGCCTTTCTCAAGAGATCCTTGCAATTACTGCTTATGTGCTGCAACCGGACGGTCTTTCCGACCGATTGGTAACGAGTTCCAAGTTTGTGAATTGCCTCCAACCCGGAGTGGTCCCAGACCCTAGAGTCCTTCATGTCCACGATGACCGATTGAGGATCGTCGGTAGAGGAGAAGCCAAGGTTGAAGTCGGTAACCGAGCCGAAGAAGAGTGGTCCGTGCAAAAAATAAACTTTGCTTCCGTCTTCCCTAACTTCCGATTCGCGATGAATGTGCTTGGCCGATTCCCAGGCAAACCCGAGAGATGATACAATGACCCCACTTATCACCGCTAAGGCAAGGTTGTGCGTAAATACGGTGATGGCCGAGACCATGATTATCACGAAGGCATCCGTCTTTGGAATCTTTCGGAGGATTCGAATACTTGACCATTCGAAGGTTCCCAACACCACCACAAACATGACCCCCGTGAGGGCCGCCAAAGGGATTTCCTCGATCAGGTCACTGGCAAAGAGGATGAAGGCGAGCAGGAAGAGCCCAGCTGAGATTCCCGACAAGCGACCCCTTCCTCCCGAGCGAATGTTGATAAGGCTTTGCCCGATCATGGCGCATCCGCCCATGCCGCCAAAGAGGCCGGTTACGATATTTGCGATTCCTTGACCTATGCATTCACGCGTGCTGTTGCCACGAGTTTCCGTTAATTCGTCGATTAGGGTGAGGGTCATTAAGGACTCTATCAATCCGACTGCCGCCAAGATAAAGGCGAACGGTGCGATGAATTTGAGCGTATCCCAATTCAAGGGGATCGAAAAATCCACTAGGCTAGGAATTTCTCCGCCGATCGTGGCCATGTCTTTAACGACAAATGTATTCAGATTGAGCCCGATTACGAGAAGGCTGACGGATAGAATGGCGACGAGCGAAGAGGGGATTTGTGTAGTGAGCTTTGGTAGAAAAAATATTATCCCCATGGTTAAAATGACCAAGCTGATCATGAGAAACAACTCGTTGCCGACCAGCCATGGTGAATCTGGAATTGTCGGACTTTCCGTAAACATAGGCAACTGCGCTTCGAAGATGACGATTGCAAGCCCGTTGACGAATCCGAACATGACTGGTTGTGGTATAAGCCTTACGAATCTTCCGAGTTTGAGACCTCCACATCCGAGTTGAATGACACCCATGAGGATGACGGTTGCAAAGAGGTACTGGACCCCCATGTCAGTTCCGAGCCCCAATGCCTCTCCTCTTTCATTCCCTAAAATGACCAGTGATATCATAACTACAGCAAGGGCACCCGTTGCGCCTGAAATCATTCCAGGTCTGCCTCCGGCAATCGAGGTGATGAGACAAACCATAAAAGCTGCGTAAAGGCCTATGATTGGGGAGACTCCGGCGATTATTGCAAAGGCAACCGCTTCAGGAACCAAGGCCAATGCGACGGTGAGGCCGGATAAAAGGTCGTCCTTGGTATGTATTCTGTTTCCGAATTTACGATAGATTAATTTAAACACGCTTAATATAAGTTAAATGAAAGAAGGAGTTGGGGCCGAATTGGTGTTATTCCAGATTCGAGTATGACAAATCTTAGCAAAGCAACCACTCAACGCCCGTTTGGGAATGCACCCAAAGGATCATACAAATAGAAGTTGCCTCAAGTGAACAATTAGAACTTTGGTAGGTTTGCGTTTGAAAATAATTTTCAATTCGACAACGCAAGAATCGAGATTCAACGTTTATCCTAAATGATCAATTATATTGTTAATCATCATGGAAGCGCCCAATCAGAGAGACGAATTTCTGCCTGCTCTGTTCTTCTAGCTGTAGCTGAAAACTCTTGTAGCTGTCCTAGACAACCACAAAAAATAGAATAAGGCTAAAGGCTTTTGGATGCAAGAGTTAAAATAGATTTAGAGTTAAACCAGCCTGGAAACTACTCTCAAAAAGCTGACAGGAGAGGTGCTTCTAAATCAATAACCCTTTCAATCGGCGCAACCGTGCTGTTGGTGGAGGGTACGATTTAAGCGGGGTGTGCTACGACGTAGCAACAAGAACAGGCAAAAGGTGACCCTTATTCGACACCTTAAAAGAAGCAAGTAAACAGGCGACAAGGCCGATATTCTGAGCAAAAAACAAGTGCCGGAAAATTTCGAATAGAATGATCACTCCGCCCTCTAGCGCTTTCGAACTGCGCTGGACAGCCGGATGATTCCCACCAACGACCGGGGCCTCATCCCGGAGCCCAGGGTAGTCGTTGATCCTTTTATCGAGGAGATGCACGACTGGTTCGGCACACCGAATTGGGTCAGGGAGTAGGCAGCACTTGGCCAGCCTCGACTTGTCGGCCACTGTTAGTTCCTCCATCATACTGTTCGTCTTCCATACCCGCTGACTGTTGAGGCAGGGGGCCCTGTCGACCGCCTGGCGCACTGCCGGAAATGTTCGCATTGTCAACGTCACCACGATTAGTAACTCCACAAGTTTCCATTGGCCCTTGATTAGCGAGGGTTTATCGTTTTTTTAATCGGAAACGCTTGAAAACCGATCGCAATTGATCAATAAATATGGCATGTCGGATTCTAGCGATCTAACTAAAAAAAATATGAGTTGGTTCCCTGATTGGGTATCATTCTTGTTACTTGTCACTTGGCCCATTCCCCTGGTTATTATTTTAATAATCTGGAGTTGATTATAGCGCTGACTTCTTCCCGAACGACTTCTCCTCGTTTTCTCCTCGGGCAATTCAAAACCAATATTGTTGGTCAAACCAATCCTCAAACCTGTTGCAGCCAGCAGGTGTAATCCATTTGGAAGCAGTTGACCGTTAACTCGCACTGGCTTTTCATCCCCCTATTATGAGTTTGTCATTATTAATGATGGGAAGCGTGGTGGTGGCCTCTTTTTTGGCTATTGTTGCATTCTTAATATTCAAAAGTCTCGGGCAGTTTTTGGTCCTCCGGTACCTGACACCACTTTGGACCGAAAGTAAGCTGTCCCGCCCTCTCATAGCGATAAGATCGTGATCTGCCGGGGGATTCTGGCCGCATCCGTCTTCCCCAGTGCGTTCGTCTACCACCCGCTTTTTTCTGACTACGGTATTTGAGGCAAAACCAGCGGTATCGACTGGCACATTTCTCTAGGGTATCTCCCAACTCCAAAAAGGACAGGTGCCATGTGGTCAGCCGGTCATCTCTCAGCTTGGCATAGATGCCGTAGTTGCTGTAGCGGTAGATAAAACTGCGGGAGTGGGAACAGTCTGCTGCTGCGACTCCCCGCATACCGCCAACAGCATGGCTACGATGACTGTGAGTGGTATTTGTATAAGCCTGACGTGCGTCAAACGCTAGAAGAGCCCCGATAACCATCCAACATCAATCAGGCGTCTCGGCGCAGGCACGGTTTGAATTGGGAAGAATCCTTACTTGTAAAATAAGGCATGGCACAAGATGTAGCATAGGCAACTGTTAGCCTCCTTAAAAGATACCGGACTAGTTGGCCTTATGGGATTCATTGAACGTGACCATGATGTTAGGCAAGTAAAGTTAGAGAGGAACAGATTTTTCTAGGGTCTGGCTGTGTGTTGGGCTTGACCGGAGGGTGTTTTTTTGAGGGACTCCGGCACCCAATCAACTGCCATTGGCAAATCATGACTCACTCAATCCTGGCTCAAGCCTCAGATCCCGTCTCGTACTGGCCGCTGGGCATCCTGGCAATTAGTGTCGGCTTCATTGTATTCACGATCATCAAGCTGAAGTTGCATCCGTTTTTGGCACTGATCTTCGCTGCGGTGCTGACCGGTCTTTTGGCGGGGGATTTGCCGGGGATGACCACGGAAAACGTCGGTCTTTTCAAGAGCCGCGTGACTCTGAACGATACGCCAGGCGACGCCGCCAATGACATGTTGCTGGCGGTCAACTGGTCGCTGCTCGGCTTCGGCAATACGGCTGCGGGGATCGGGTTTGTCGTGGCGCTGGCGGCGATCATTGGCACGTGCATGCTCGGCAGCGGCGCGGCGGATCGCGTGGTGCGATGGCTGCTGGGCATCTTCGGCGAGAAGCGGGCCGGCTTGGTGCTGTTGATGAGCGGGTTTCTGCTGTCGATCCCTGTTTTTTTCGACACCGTTTTTTTTCTGCTAATCCCGCTGGCGCGTGCGCTCAGTTTGCGCACGGGCAAAAGCTACACACTTTACGTGATCGCGATGGCGGGCGCGGGGGCGATCACGCACTCGATGGTGCCGCCGACGCCGGGGCCATTGATGATCGCCGATGGTCTCAATCTGGACTTGGGCATTGCGATGATGGCGGGCTTGGCCTCGAGCCTGTTGCCGGCTTGGCTCGTGCTGTTTTTGGCCAAGCGGTTCGACACCAAGTTCAACATCCCGATGCGGGAGGCGGCCGGGGCATCGACGAGTGAGCTTCGGACGATCGTGGATAAAAAAGATTCCGAGCTCCCTAATCTGTTCCTGTCGGCCTTACCGATCGCACTGCCGTTGGTGTTGATTTCGCTGGTCTCGATTTTAAATCTGGTTGCCAAGGACACCGTGAGTGGCGCGCCTTGGTTTCAGTATCTCGAGTTTTTCGGCTCGCCGAATATCGCGATGCTGCTCGCTGCGCTGCTGGCGATCTACACCCTGGCTGCGCAGATGATTCGTGAGAGTCGGCCAATGGAGGGTGGGCTGATGAGCACCCTGGCCAAGGCACTTGAAGATCCGCTGCAGATTGCAGGGGTCATTATTCTCATCACCGGTGCGGGTGGCGCGTTTGGCGGGATGATTCGCCTGGCTGGAGTCGGCGAGACGATCGAGGCACTGGCCCGGAGCTACAATATTTCTCTCATTCTGCTGGCCTGGGGCGCGACGGCGATCATTCGGATCGCGCAGGGTTCGGCCACGGTGGCGATGATCACCGGGGTGGGCTTGATGGGAGCGATTCTCGGTGACGGCAGCGGGCTGGACTATCATCCATTCTACATTTTCCTCGCTATCGGCTTTGGCTCGATCACGTTGTCGTGGATGAACGACAGCGGCTTCTGGGTGGTACAGCGGCTCAGCGGCTTCACTGAAAAGGAGACGCTCAAGACGTGGAGCGTGCTACTGACGGCGATCTCACTGCTCGGGTTGGTGCAGACACTTGTCTTCTCAAAAATCCTCCCGTTCAAGCCGGAGGCCATGCCGGCCGAGGCGGCGGCGCTCGTCGTGCAGCAGAAATAGGTTGAACCGGCGGGGAATCGCTTTTCTTATCTGTCGCAGGCGCTGGCTGCTTGGCCAAGCGCCATAGGAGTAAAGTGAAGCCGACTGATCTCAGGGGAATCCTACAGTACATACCGAAGTTTCGGGACAGGGTTTTTGTCGTCAGCGTCGATGGCGCGATTGTCAGCGACGAGAATTTCTCGAATCTCCTGCTTGATTTCGCCGTGCTGCGATCGCTGAACATCCGTGTGGCATTGGTTCACGGCGCCGCCAGCCAGATCGCGTCGATGGCGCTGCAGCAGGGCATCGAGCCGTCTGATCTCGACGGCACCGAGCCGGTGGATGCCCCCACGCTGGATCTGGCGCTCACTGCGGCCAACCGGCTGACGCACGAGATTCTCGAGGGATTCGCCGCCAACGGCCTGCGCGGCGTCTCGACCAACGCCGTGACGGCGCACACGCGCGGCATCATCGCCGGCACCGAATGCGTGATCATGGGCAACGATCCGACTGTGGCGGCGGGGGCACTCACCCCTTACGCGTCGAAGAAATGGATGCGGGCGCTTGAAATCGCTCGCGACAACCGGATTCCCTACATCAGCTTCGTCGAATCGGCCGGTGGTGACCTTCGGCCCGGTAGCGGCGCGAAGAAGAGCGGCGGCGAAGACGATGATCATGGCGCAGTTGGCAGCGCTGTCGTACCCGCCCACTTTGCGGAAACGGGCCGGTTCTTTTACGAGATGACCGAGTTGTCGAAGCTGCGGATCCCCACGGTATGCGTGGTGTTCGGGTCCTCAACGGCCGGTGGCGCATACCAGCCGGGCATGAGTGACTACAACATCTTTATCAAAGAGCAGTCGTTCGCCTTCCTGGCCGGCCCGCCGCTCGTAAAGATGGCGACCGGTGAGATTGCCGACTCCGAGACGATCGGTGGAGCACAAAAGCATGCCGAGGTTACTGGCTTGGCCGAGTACCTGGCTGAGGATGAGATGGATGCGCTGCGACTGTGTCGCGAGGTTGTGTCTCATCTGAACTGGCGTAAACCCGACCCTGCTCCAACGCTGCAATCTGACGAACCGATCGAGGATCCCGAGGAGCTACTCGGTCTCGTGAGCAGAGACCTACGCCAGCCGGTCGACGTCCGAGACGTCATCTCTCGTGTGGTAGATGGATCTCGCTTCGAAGAATTCAAGCCGCGCTACGGGACCACGATGGTCTGTGGATGGGGCTCTATTCACGGCTACCCGGTTGGGGTGCTCGGCAACAATGGCGTGATCTATCCGGACTCTGCGCAAAAGGCCGCCCATTTCATCCAACTGTGCAACAAGCTCGATATCCCTCTTGTGTTCTTCCAAAACATCACGGGCTTCATGGTCGGCACCGATTTCGAATCTGACGGCATCATCAAGAAGGGATCGCAGATGATCAATGCGGTCACCAACTCCCTGGTGCCTCATCTCACGGTCATCATCGGGTCGTCCTACGGCGCCGGAACCTACGGCATGTCCGGCCGGGCGTTTGGTAACCGGTTCACGTTCACATGGCCGACCGCAAAAATCGCGGTGATGGGGCCGAAGCAGATTGCCGGCGTGATGTCGGAGGTCCGGCGCGGTCAAGCCGCCCGCAAGGGTGAAGAGTTCGACGAGGTCGCCGACGCGGCGATCGTCGCGGCGCAGGAGGTGGCCCATGACAAGGGTTCCCTGGCGCTTCGTGCGACCGGTGCCATTGCCGATGACGGCATCATCGACCCCCGAGACACTCGAACGGTTCTCGGCCTGTGCCTGAGCGTGGTGCGCAACCGGCCCATTGAAGGGGCCCACGAGTACGGGGTGTTCCGACTGTGAGCATCGCCAGCACGCCCATCACCTCCGTCCTTGTCGCCAACCGCGGCGAGATTGCCCGCCGCGTCTTTCGCACCGCCCGAGCCATGGGCATGCGCACCGTGGCGGTGTTCGTCACCGCCGACGCCGATGCGCCGTTCGTGCATGAGGCAGACGCCGCCGTTCGTCTACCCGACTCCTACATGAATGGTGACGCAGTCATCGCCGCAGCCAAACTCGCGGGCGCTGATGCAATCCACCCTGGCTATGGCTTTCTGTCGGAGAACGCGGGGTTCGCCCGAGCGGTCACCGCCTCGGGACTGACCTGGATTGGCCCATCGCCCGAGGTCATCGAGTCGATGGGCGACAAGATTGCTGCCAAGCGAATGGCGGTTGATGCCGGTGTGGCAACGTTGCCATCGTCTGAGGACCCATCGGCCGACACCGAGATCGGCTACCCGCTGCTCGTCAAGGCGTCTGCGGGTGGCGGCGGCAT
>Ga0209091_10004688_pt1 | contig 10586 bp, 10 predicted proteins | sample ArcticOcean_MG_C_6_FD_187438 | JGI IMG/M metagenome (GOLD analysis project Ga0209091, IMG submission 187438) | Marine microbial communities from western Arctic Ocean - ArcticOcean_MG_CB8_128 (SPAdes) (version 2) | ecosystem: Environmental > Aquatic > Marine > Oceanic | place: Arctic Ocean... | reverse complement strand
TTTTTTGATGGAGACCATGGAGTGATAATATTACTTATAGCGTACAATTAAAAGATAATAAATTTAACATTCCTTATGAGCATTATACAAAATAAAAAAGCCTATCATGACTACTTCGTTGAAGATAAATACGAAGCAGGTATCGTCTTAGAGGGTTGGGAAGTCAAAGCGATAAGAGATAATAGAGTCAATATTAAAGAAGCATACGTCATTATTCAAAAAGGTGAGATCTATCTTTTGGGTTGTCATATTACCCCCTTAGGCAGCGCTTCAACCCATATCAACCCTGATAACATTCGCACCCGTAAGCTGCTCTTAAATCACGATGAGATTGCAAAACTGATCGGTAAGGTTGAACGTTCAGGCTTTACCTTAGTTCCTTTAGATATGCACTTTAGTAAAGGTAAAATTAAGTGTGAAATTGGGCTAGCTAAAGGTAAAAAACAATACGATAAGAGACAAGCTGAGAAAGAAAAAGATTGGAATAGGGAGAAGAAACAGATTCTCAGCGCAAGAAACAAAGGAAAGTAGTATAATAGATTCTTGTTTGGGGCTGACCCGGTTTCGACGTGGGTTACAAAACAGATCAGTGCATACCGAGGCTTCTAGGTACCTCGTTAATAAACTAGAAAAACAGTAATCGCAAATGACGATAACTACGCTTTAGCTGCTTAATTCCAGCTAAACGCTGTCCTGATGAGTCACTCGCTCAGGTTACAGCGTCATAAAGAGAGACTCGGAAATTATTGGGTTACTTAGTAATTTCTTAAACTTAAGGTAGCTCGCTTTTACATTTGCTTGCTTGTTGGTGAAGTAAAAGTTAAACATAAACAACATAGCTAAGTATGTAGAACTGTCTGCAGAGGATTTGCGGACGGGGGTTCGATTCCCCCCAGCTCCACCAATTTAATTTCTAGGGCCCTCAAATAGCATGTATTAGAGGGCTTTAAGGAAATATTATCTAGATTAAATAATCAATCGTATTCACATTGGCATTGGATACAGATAGAGGTGATTAGACAATAGTAAAGAGTTGTCTAAGTGAATAAGGGTGGCTTGGGGATTACTTAGACTTCATCAGACATTAAAAGTGAAAGGGTAAAAGAACCCCAACTCCACCACCATCCCTTTATTAGTTACACTCTATTTTGTTATAGTATAAAATAATACAAATAAATATTTTTATTCTCTCAAATCCAACAATAAATAATAATATAAATGATTGATGACATAATAAGTATTCTTAAAGAAGCATATAAAAAAAATTGGATTACGCCAAGAGATGGAAATATTTCATATAAGTCTTCAGGATCAAATAAATTTATCATCACCCCAAGCGGATTAAGAAAGCAAGAACTAAAGGAATCAGATTTTATAGAAGTTGAAATTTCTGATAAAGGATGGAAGCAACTTAATAACTTTGATAAGAAGCCAAGTGGTGAGATTGAGCTGCATTACGAAATCTTAAAATCTATTAAGAATGATACTTGTGTAATCCATTTACATCCAACTCATACAATATCGGCAATGTATGCAGGCTTTAATTTAGCAAAATTAGCAAAATCTTTTCCAGAGTTAAGTAGATATACACAAGTTGCTAATAATACAGAAAATGTCCCTCCCTTATCCAAGGATTTGGCTCTTCAGTGTAGGTCTATGCTTCAATTTGATAATGAACGATATGAGTTTGCAAATGATATTGTTGGGATTCCAAGTCATGGCACCGTATCAATAGGTTCTAATGCTTATGATGCATTTGAACATGTTGAAAGATTGGAACATATAGCAACTATTGTTTTATTATCTAAAAACAACCTTTAGAAATTAATTAAATAACACTTATAGTTGCATAGGAAGAATTGCAGCACCAAGTACACCCGCTGAATCCCCAAGTGAGTTCTTAACTATTGGAGTAATTTCTTTATCACAATTTAATGAGCTTAAAATAACTTTTTCAACGCCTTTGCTATAAAGGTCATCATGATTAGATAAGCCTCCACCGATAATAATAATATTTGGATCAATAATATTAATAACGTTTGAAATTGCTTTACCAAAATCACTATAAAAATTATTTAGTATTTCTTGCTCATCGCTTGTGTATACCTTTTGATTTAAAAATTCTTCAGACGTAATTTCTTTTTTAAGTTTTTTTTGTAATATATTTTGTATGCCAGTTCCAGAAATTAATGTGTTGATACAGCCATTTTTACCACAAAAACATGGATAGCCATTTACGTCAATAATACTATGTCCCCACTCTCCTGATATTCCATGAAGTCCTGACCATAATTTATTATCAAAAACAATGCCACCCCCACAACCTGTTCCTAAAATAACACCAAACACAACTTGATAGTTTTTCCCAGAGCCTAATTTTGATTCAGCTAATGCAAAACAATTCGCATCATTTTCAATTACAATGGGGTGGTTAATTTTATTTTCTATTAAACTCTTCAACGGCAGATCATTATGACAATAGATAGTAGAGTTTCTTAATAACCCAGTATGTTTTGAAATAGATCCTGGAGAACCGATACCTACTGTATGCTCTTTATCATAAAACATCTTGATAGATTTTTTGTATAAAAAATCAATCTGATCCAAAACATGATCTGATCCTTTTTCACTCTCAGTAGAAATTCGCTCTCTATGTAAAATATTAAATTTATCATCAATGACTACCAATTCAATTTTGGTCCCACCTAAATCTATGCCAAAGTGTATTTTCATAACCTTACTTTAACTCTGACCAGTGCAATACTCAACATACATAAAAATTTTTCTTATTAATTATAATAAAATTAAGTGCCATACTTACAATGATTAAATAAATAAAGGTATGTCACTTTATTTTTTTGCTTGTATTTTAAATATAAAATATAGTTAATTAAATATTGATGACTTTACAAATTCACTAAAGATAGACAAAGATACCCTTAAGCAATGGATTAAAGAAGGTAAGTTCACAACTTCAGTGCGAATGGTTGATAGCGTAACTTTATGAAGTTATGCGGTGATTGAAAACTGGATAGCGCAACAAAAAAATACGCAAGATTTCATTGATTATTAAGATTTACGATTTGTAAATTTAACTAAAAAAAAATTCTATTGCCAAGTTAATTTCATTCGCGACTAAATTTATGAATTATTTTTTTTAATGTTATGCATTCTAGTTTATCATCTATTCTAAATGAGCAATCAATTTAACAATTTTTTAAATAATAATAAATTTGAATTTAGGAAAGATATTAAGGTGTTTATACCTTACTTTCTTCCTTTTCTCCTTATATTCTCAAGAAGTATTGCAGATATTACAATTGTACTTATAAGTAGTTTATTTTTATATAAATCCTTCAAAGAAAAAAACTGGGAATGGGTAAAAAATAAATGGTTTATTTTCGTATTAATTTTTTGGTTATATTGCATAATAATTAATTCGTATCTGAGTATTGCTCCGCTTGAATCTCTTGCTTATTCAATATTTTTTATAAGATGGCCACTCTTTGCAATAGCATTAGCATATTGGATATTTAAAGATCTAAAGGATTTGAAAAGATTTCTATTTTCTATGACAATAGTTTTGATTTTTATTATTTTCGATACTTGGTGGCAGTTTTTTTTTACTAGAGACTTATTTGGATTTGAACGTTTTTCTCCTGGAAGGCTAACTGGCCCATTTGAAGGAAATCCTCATGTTGGAGCATGGTTAGCAAAACTCGCTCTGATACCGCCTTTAATACTAGTCATATACAATCATTTTAAACTATCAATTAATCAAAATATTTTAATTTTTTTCTCTTTTATAGTCACCACTATATTGTTCCTAACAGTTTTTATCTCTGGCGAAAGGATGGCACTTCTTTTAATACTGTCTTGTATATTTTTTTATTTTTTGGGGTTGGTATTCTATAAGAAAATTTCTAAGTACAAAATACTAACTATTCTCATTTTGAGTATTTTTTGTGTAGGGATATTTGCTAATTTATCACCTGAATCAAGTCAAAGAGCAATTTTTTCAACTATAGATAAAATAATCAATTGGAAAACTTCAGATTATGGGCTAGTTTGGAAAAGTGCATATGATGTTTGGATGCAATCACCTTTTTTTGGAGCTGGACTTCATAAATATAGGGAGGCATGTGTAAATCTGGGTATTTATGGAACTTCGCATTTAGAATCAATTGGCGGAGGAGTCTGTTTTCACCCACATAATATTTCATTAGAGTTATTATCGGAAACTGGAATATTCGGTTTTTTACTTTTTTATCTTATGGTAATAAGTCTTTTAATATCAAACTTAAAAAACTACTTTCTTAAGCGTGACTGGCTATCTTTTTCTTTAATATTTAGTGTAATATTTACTTGTTTTTTACCAATCGCTTCAAGCACAAGTTTTTTCTCGAATAAGTATGGAGCTATTATTTGGTTATTGGTGGGTACAGTGTTAAGCATAAACAAGATTACAGGTAATCTAATTACCTCAAATAATAAAAAAAACACCCCGAAAGGTTTGGTATAGCCTAGTAAGAGATGATTAATTTTAAGTTAAATTTTTTTGTAAATTGTTTTTTAATTTTAGGTTTTATTTCTTTTATTTTCTCCTTTTACCTTTCAATAATTGAGGTTCCTTGGGGAGATTTTTTAGTAATTTCCACTGATTATTTATTTCTCTCATATAGTGAGTTTATATTTCAAACATACGCGAACCACATACTTATTGTTCCACACTTATTAGATTATATTTCATTATATATTTTTAATGGATCGCTCAAGTTTTTGGCATTTATTTTCTTAGGATGCTATCTAATAAATTTTATTATCATGAAGAATATTATTTTTAAGAAACAAACAAAATCAAATTATTGGGTTTTAGCAATATTATTTATTTTATTTTTTACTAATTATAGATTAAATAATTTAAGTAACGCTGTAAATGGTGCCCATTATTTGGTAGGTTTTTTTTCATTCTTATCAATCTATTTTTATTCATTTGTAAGTGGCCCAAAGTTAAAAGAAAGGATAATTAATTTAACTGCATGTTCAATTTTTTTGATACTTGCTTGCTTAACTTTTTCAAATGGTTTTATACTATTTATAGTAATTCCTTTTCTTTATATTATTAAAAATTATCCTAACGTTTTTAATTCTAAAAAATTATTCTTTCTTTTTTTAGTTAGTAGTTTTTGTTTAATTATTTTTATAATATTTATTTTTAATAAGCATGATTTATTAATGATATCCAATTTATTTATTAATGTTTTAGGCTTACCTTTTACTGCTATTTTGGGAGTCACCTTTTTTGGTAAAATTATAAGTTACTTAACACTTCTAATTTTATTTGTATATTTGAAAGAATTCTTTTCACTAAAAAAATACAATTCTGAAAATATATTCTCGATGGGGATCATCTTATATGGTTTTTTTTCAATTCTTCTTGTTGCGATTTTCCGATACGATGAATACCAAAATCTTGTTTGGCATGGTCACCGCTATAGTATATTTAATTTATATATTTATGTTGGCCTAGTCTTATTTTTTAAACAAAAATTTAATTCATTTCATTTTAGTTCTATGTCTATTAAAAAATTTAAATTTCTTTTTCTTAGTATTGTTATTCTTTGGTTTATTGCAAATCTTTTTGGTGGAAAATATATTATAAATAGGAAGATGGTTTTTGATTCGGTTGCTACTGAAGTCATTTCGGGTAACGTTGCTAATAAAGATATTTTTTATTCAATTAATTTTTACCCAAACATTGATGAGGCTATAGAAAAATATCAATTGCTTATGGATAATAATTTATATAACTTAAATAAATATAAAAACAATACCTATTAAAATCTGATAGGTCATAATTATTAATTAAAATTTATTATGATTCAATTTAATCCTTTGCAATTACAAAATAGCTATGTTGATTTACCTTCACAGTTTTATACGCGTATAAGTCCAACGCCAGTTAAGCAACCCAAGCTAATCATTTTTAATCAGGAATTAGCAAAGGTTCTTGATATGGATTTACCTTTCGATGATAGTGAAATGCTTGGAAACTTTTTCTCCGGGAATAGATTACCTTTAGAACTCATTCCTATCGCACAAGCATATGCGGGACATCAGTTTGGTCATTTCTCAATTCTTGGTGATGGTAGAGCCCATCTCATTGGTGAGCAAATTATGCCAAATGGAAAGCGTTTTGATATTCTGCTTAAAGGTTCAGGACAAACACCTTATTCAAGAAACGGTGATGGGCGAGCTGCAATCGCTCCCATGCTTCGAGAATATCTTATAAGTGAGGCTATGCATGCCCTTAATATTCCTACTACTAGAAGTTTAGCTGTAGTTTCAACGGGTGAATCTATAATGCGTTCATCCTCAGTTGAGGGTGCGATTTTGACACGTGTTGCCTCTAGCCATATTAGGGTAGGTACTTTTGAGTATGCAAATAAAATGCTTGGTCGTGAAGACCTTAGGGCGTTGGCTGATTATGCGATAGCACGCCATTATCCTAAGCTTATTAATCAAGAGAATCCTTATTTAAGCTTTCTTAATTCCGTCATTAGAAAGCAAGCCAAACTCATTGCTTCATGGATGCATGTTGGTTTTATCCATGGCGTTATGAATACCGATAATATGACAATTAGTGGAGAAACAATTGATTATGGACCATGCGCTTTTATGGATATTTTTTCAATAGAAAGGGTATTTAGTTCAATTGATCATCATGGGCGCTATAAGTATGGAAGTCAGGCACAAGTTGGTCATTGGAATTTGACGAAGCTTGCTGAAAGCCTTCTACCGCTTTTACATAAAAATATTGATGAAGGAATAAAGCTAGCAGAAGTTGCGATCGATCAATATGCTAATGAATTTAATTCTGCTTGGATTTCAGGAATGAGATCTAAGCTTGGACTATTTGAGGAGGAGGAGAAAGATTTTACGCTGGCTCAGGGCCTTTTAGAATGGATGGAAAATTCCAAAGCGGACTATACAGAAACTTTTCGTGACTTAGCATATGAAAACTTGACCAAAAATGAAATTTATAAATCATTAGCCTTTAAAAAATGGCACTCATCATGGCAGGAAAGATTATCAAGAAACTCAAAACCAATAAAATCTGCATTAAGTATGATGCGTAAATATAATCCAGTCATTATTCCATACAACTATTTGGTAGAAGAAGTATTGTCGACGGCAGAAAGAGGGAACATGCAGCCCTTTTTTGCGCTGCTATCAGCCCTAGAAAGACCGTTTGAATTTTCTTCATCAAATGAAGTTTTTCTTAATTCATCTGAAGGCCCAAACCCCAACTTCAAAACATTTTGCGGAACATAAGGTAAAGGTGGTATCTGAGAAGTATCAAAAAAAAATTCACTTCAAAGGCCTTTAACTTTCTTAATAAAAACTAGGAATTAAAGAAACCTTTTCTTGTCTTAACAAACTTGTTTATAAATAAAAGGTTTGTTTGTTGAAAATTTTCTTTATATTGTCTATGTTTTTTTGTTCATTTGCCTACAGTGAAGATTTCAATTTGATATGTGAGGGCGAAAGAAAAGTTCGCAACTTAGGTGGTAAAAAATTTAATGTCACCGACTTTGAATCGGTCCTCTTAAAAATAAAAAATAATTCAATGGAATATATAGGAGTAAATTCGGGTAGAAGTTATTTTTTTAGCAATAAAGAATATACCGCCCCCAAAAGACCACCTCACGAAGATATCAAGATTAAAGAGCAGTATCACTTCACACCAAAAATAATTAAAGCTTCACAGATAATAACTGACACTGGAGATAGTGAAGAATCAAGTATCAGTCAATTTAGTCTTGATATTGACCTTTTGACAGGCGAGTTAAATGAAACAGAAAGTATTAGCAATAAAAAAACAAGCGAGAAAAGTGTGAGTAATAATTTTCAAGCCTTATGTAAAAGAGAAGATAGGTCTTATTAGGTAAGGTATCAGAATAATATGAAGACAATATTAATTTCATTATTATTACTTCCTTTAATAACCCTCGCTGATAATCTCAATTTGTTATGTAAGGGAGAGGAGATTAAATATCTTGAGGAAGATCCTAGTTCAAAAGAAGTTACAACAAAAGTCATTGGTATTCAAATATATCAAGAGGGTATGAGGTTAGATGGAGAATGGTTTGATAATAAGAGTGATTTAACAGAAGATTATTTACTCGAAAGGAGCTATGTTAAATCAAAAGATAATATTATGGGAGCTAGAAAATTCTCAACAAACTCCCTCATTGAAGGTCGACAAATTCAAACGGTCAAGGTTGATAACGTAGAAATCAATATATTAACAAATAAAATCTATTGGATGCATAAATTTAATAGATTTGATATAACAGACACTAAGCCAAGTGATATTTATGCTTTTAGAAAAGACTTCAAAGGTGTTTGTAAATAAAAGAGTAAGGCTTAATTTTTATTTATTTCGGATAGTGTCTTTGTAGTACTTAAAAATCCAATAAAAAAACTTATAACCAACAAGTTTTTCCCTGAAATTTCAATCTCATTTGCAATATACCAATAGCCTGTTGAGCTAATCCATAGATAACTGATGGATAAAAGAATAATCGCCATAAAAATACTAGACTTTTTTTGATTATTATTTTCTCTATTAAAAGATGCCCTAAGACCGGTTCCAGCAAACCAAGCTAATATTGGAGCAACAATACCAGATATACTTGTATTGACTGAGTCGTGGCCAAAAGTCAAAACTGCACCATAAATAACAAGGCCGATAAAAATAAATTGTATATACGCTAGAAATGTATTCATTTTAATTTATATTGCATATCACCTATTGGAGTCGGACTTTTGAGGCCAACCCAATTCATATTTTTATCGTACCATAAGTGCACAAGCAAATTTTCTTCAGTACCTTTTGCTTCAATCTGCCATAAGTCCGTAAGAACATCTTTACCCTTAACCATATGATTCTCTTGTCTTAAGAATTGAATATCGACATCTAAATATTCACCATTTTGTGAATTCATGAGTTTTTTTTGATCAAGAATTTTAGGATTACCATAGGCAAAAGTCATGACACATGATGGAAGTTCAGTGGTTTTATTATTAGTAGTGACCAAGAACTTATTAGTGCCACTGTGACCACTGACTTCATATAAATCCCCATCATCATCCGTCTTACTTGAAATAGTTTTTAAACAATCGCCGTGCCAAGTCTCAGTTGATTTATGTTGATAGATAAAATCCATAAAAAGGTATTCAAATTTAAAATTTGCATTACTTATTATCTTTTCATTTTCGTAAATAAAGGTATGTTGACCAATCACCTTATCATTGAGAACGGCATCAAACTTCCACTCTTCAGCATAAGTAGAATTTGAAATAACTAAAGCGATAAAGAATAGAATTTTTTTCATTTAACTAATTTTTCCATAAATGAAGATATTAATAGTAGCAATAATCCCGCTATCACCGATGTGACTGTTAAAAATGAAAATAAATCCAGATTATTAGACTGTAAAATTCCAGGCAGCTTCCCGGCCATAAAGTTGGCAACTGCGGATGATAAAAACCAAAAACCCATCATGAGTGATGCAATTTTTTTAGGCGAGACCTTTGATACCATTGATAAACCAATAGGGGAGAGGCATAATTCACCTAAGGTATGTAAAAAGTAAACTCCAACAAGCCACCAGAGGCTGATAGCCGAATCGCTAGAATTGTTAACAAGCGTAATCAGAAAAAACCCACCTGCTAACAAAAGTAAACCTAACCCCATTTTTTGGGGCGTATTGATATTATTTTTACTTCGATCAACCCTTAACCAAAAATTGGCAATCATGGGTCCAATTAAAATAATAATTAAGGGGTTAATAGATTGAAAAAATGAGGCTGGAATGATAAATCCAAGCAAATTCCTATCAACGGAATTATTTGCAAATAGTGTTAATGATCCACCTGCTTGCTCAAACCCAACCCAAAAAAATATGACGAATATCGAAAGCGCGCCGATATACACAATCTTTTTTAAATCTTCCTTTACCGATAGTAATTGTTTTTTTCTTGTAAATAGGTATGAAAAAATCACAACAATTACAGCTAAAAGAATTTCAAAAAAGTAGTTATTTATCACCTGATTTACTTCGAGGATTAGTAAGATAAGAGGGATATTAATGATGGAAATTATTGTAATTAATCCCCAGTCTGCGGACTTTAATTTTCTTGATTGATGAGTTGTATCTTCTTTGATTATCTTATTCTGGCCATGATAAAATTGAATTAGGCCAGCCAACATACCAAAACCCGCGATTGCAAAACCATAATGCCAATTAATTGTTTCGCCAACATAGCCTACAACAAGGGGGGCTAAAAATGCCCCTACATTGATACCTACGTAAAATATACTAAATCCACTGTCACGCCTTACATCATTTAATTTATATAGCTTCCCTAAAAGAGAGCTAATATTAGGTTTAAAGTAGCCATTGCCGATGATTAGCATTCCGATTGCTAGATAAAGGTAGTCAGGAAATGCCATTAGGAAGTGACCAATCATCATGGTCAACCCACCTATAAATATAGATTTTTGTGTACCTAGAAAT
>Ga0209091_10004687_pt1 | contig 10587 bp, 14 predicted proteins | sample ArcticOcean_MG_C_6_FD_187438 | JGI IMG/M metagenome (GOLD analysis project Ga0209091, IMG submission 187438) | Marine microbial communities from western Arctic Ocean - ArcticOcean_MG_CB8_128 (SPAdes) (version 2) | ecosystem: Environmental > Aquatic > Marine > Oceanic | place: Arctic Ocean... | reverse complement strand
CCATACCTCTAAAGCCTTTTTTTAATTCGTTATAAAACTTATCTTGTTTATTAATCCAATACTCTTTCATATCAACTCTCTCTTTTGAACGAGGAGATATTCCTTCGTTGGTAGAGAATGATGATTGATTCCATTCACCATTAGTATGGTAATGTTGTATTACTTCGTCAGCCAATGTATGACTGATAGCATTTGGATATGCCTTTATGTACTCCTTTACCTCCATACTAGATAGCGCCAGAAGTAAATCTTTGCCACTCAACTGCATTTTTGATGGTAAAGGTTCTGTTTGAAATTTGTCTGATTGTTTTATCTAAGTAGTCAACAGTAGTTGATAGATAATCCACTTTCTGTTTTGCCTTAATGTAGGCTTCGTCTGAATAGATGTATTGGTCTACGTCTGTTCTAAGTAACTTTATAGAGAATGGTCTTTGTTGATATACTGAGGCGTCAGCCTTACCTGTATAATATTCCCATAAAACTTTCTTAACATTCCATAGTTCACCTTCAGCTCTACTCAACATAAGTTTATACTTTGTTAAGTGTTTCATAAACTCGTTATGTAACTGTGGTGTTTTGATTGACTCTAGGTCAAGTTCTGTGTTGTTGATTTTTAACTTGGTATCAGCAAGTTCTTGTAGTTTTTCTAAATCCATAATATCTCCATAATTTAATAAGCATTATAACACAAAACCCTTTGGAAGTAAAGCTTCTAAGAGGTAGTAACGCTTGTTTTACTTTCGCCTTTAGAGGCAAACTCATATCGTTTATATTCAAAATCTACAGTGGCCGATAGGTATTGAACGTCTGTTGCTTGTTGATTAAACTCTAGTCCACTTAATGTTGTAGGGAATACATCCGAAAATCTAACCTCTACAATACCATTATTCTTACTTGATAGTATATTTAAAGTTGCGTCTGACATAACAGCGCCTGTAGGTGTTGCACCATACTTGACCTTACCACCGTCTGTCTTAGGAGCAACGCCGGAAGACGTAGGAAAGCGGTCATTTCCACTTTGTACTAAGTTTGCAAACTCTTTATGGTCTTCTGGAAAAGCAAGGCCTGTTAACCAACCATGTATCTCTCTATAGTTCTCTAAGTTTTCATCTACCATGAATGACATACGTAAAGTACCATAAGTTAACTTCTCTCCTGGTTGTGGTATATCAGACAATGGTGTTGTTTGTTTTATTACACCAAGTGAAACTCCAGGTAAATTGACTGCTGTACAAAAATACTCTGTCTTAGGTATTTTATATATCTGAAACCTAAACTGAGTAGGACTACTGTAGTCTAACTTAGTTGGTTGTCTTGCTAATGCGTTTGTGGTTGTCATACTATTATTTATCCACTTTGGTGGTCGCTGGTTCCAAAGTGTGAGTGTTTTTGTAATCTGGTTTCATAAAAATTGACATGAAACATAGTGCTAGTATTAAGAATGCTGTAAACCAATGGCTATTAGGATTCATAATAAGTCCTCCTCTTTTAGTTTAAACAAAAAAAAGGGCGACACAAAGGCCGCCCTAATTTATTTCTGTACTGTGACAGGTATTACATCAAGTTAGCGATTTTAACTCTTTGGTAATATCTGTTAGCGTTAGCAGAACCAGCGTCATTAACCGGAGTAGCTGCACCAGACTGAGCGCCTGTTTCAGCAAATGGGTTCGCTACTAGACCATATCTAGTTTTGAAACCAATTTTCGGTTGGAACGTGTCCTGACCAACTGCTCTAACCATTTGTAGAGGCACATATGGACAGTAGAACATACCAGCGTCATAAGGTGAAGTACCTTTATAACCCACAACATAATATTGTGAAGCTGATGAGTTCGCACTGTACGGGTCAATGTACACTTTGAATCTACCGTTAAGAACGCCGGCAAAAGTATTACCAGTGTCATCAACGTTTAGGTTGTTATTTAATGCAGGTGTGTAATCTAAAACACCAGCCATTTGAAGTGCTGAAGCAACATCAGAAGAACAGATAATCATATTACCTTTTCCTCTTCTTGTTCTTTGAGCGATTCTGTTTGCGTCACGTTCCAGTTGGAACATAAGGCCTTTGAATCTTTCAACTGACCATCTACCGTTTGAGTCAGTATCTAAATCGAAGATACCAGCAGTAGTTGTGTTTGTAGCTGCACCTTTTTCAGCATTGATATAGATAGTTCTTACAACTTCTCTGTTGATTTCCGCAAGGATTTCAGCAGATAAGATATTTGCAAGTTCTGTCTCAGCGTCTAAACCGTGGATTGCTTTAAGGTCTTGAGCAAGTTCCATTGTGTATTCAGCTTTTAGCGCTCTTGATTTAGCAGTAACAGTCGATTTCTCGATTGAAAATGCCATTTCAGCAAACGCATTACCTGAATCATCACCCAATGCTTCAGCCGCAGCTGTAGACATTGCAGTACCTTTAGTAAAGGCACCAGCAGATGGTGAGTCATTTAATACACCAGGATTTGTTCCACCTTGAGCAGTTGTAGAATAACCATCTACAGCTGAACCAGCAGCATTTCTACCTGAGTAGTCAGTATCAGCTTCGTCAAACATAGCTTCGTTGCCAGTTTGTGAAGTGTATCTGCTTCTCATAGCAAAAATCAGTCCAGTAGGACCAGTCATTGGTTGTACGCCAGCGATATCGTATGCGATAAGGTTAGGCATTGCTCTTCTAACTAAAGAAATTAGGATTGGATCCCAATTCGCAACAGATGAACCTGTTGAGTTAGTTGGAGCTGCTTCGTTAAGAAAAGCACTGTCTTCTCTTGAAGCTCGTTCTTGGTTTTCCAAGATTACAGATGTTACGGCACGTCTATAGTTGTCCGTGATTTTTGGTAAATCAGGATGTTCTAGGACTGGCTGCCATTTCTTTTCATGTGTTTCGGATAAGTACATGTTTGTTTTCTCCCTATATGTTACTTAGTAGATATTTTCATATCTTTTGTTTTGCTTATAGCGGCGGTGTAAGCAGCCATGCTAGAAGACAAATCCTCGTTCAAAGAACCAGAACCGTCTGTAGCCGCCACATCATCTAAATCTTCACTAACTATACTCTTTCCAAAGTAAGACGTTTTAACTGTCTCAACCTTTTTCTTAAAGTCTTCGTTTGATGAATACTCAATTTCTTCAACAAGTTTCACAAATTTTTCTTTACTAGTATCTGCTAAGTCACTTGCAGCTTCAGAAACGATTTCTTTTCTCATCAATTCTTTAGCGCCTGTGTTTAGTTCTACGTTCTTGGCAATTTGCTCATCTAGTGCCTTTTGTAAGTCTTCAACCTTAGTAGCTTGTGCTTCTAAGACATTATACTTTTCATCTGGAACATCAATGTAGTGGTCTTCAAATAACTTTTTAAGTCCACCAATAAAGTCTTCAGCGATTTCCCCTTTGATACCTCTTTCGAGAGCAATTTCATTTTCTTTCATCCATTGTTCTACAACGTATGTTAGATATGAATCTACTTTTTCTACCAACTGGTCTTTTGCTTCTGACATTTCTTTGTCAAATTTGTTATTATAGTCAGCTTCAATATGTTCAGCAATCTCTTTAACTTTAGATTTTATTGCTGTTTCAAATATCGTAGCTGCCTTATCTTTAAACTCTTCCGATAAGTCTGTTTCTCCAGCGATTAAAGCGTCAACGTGTTCTTTTACGTCAATGTCTTTTTCTTCCTTCTTAGACTCTTCCTTGTCGTCTGACTTTTTACCGTCTTTCTTGTCAAGATATTTTTTAAGTCCGTCTGGCATATCACCTTCTGAAATTTCCTTATCTTCTTCTTTAGTCTCTGTAGACTCCATAGCTTTAGAAGGATGTTTGTCATCTAACTTTGGCATGGCGTCCGGAGCACCCTCTGACTTTTGAGGTGCTTGACCAGAAACTTCCTTTACTTTCTTAGTTGCGTCTGGATTGCTGTCTGTGGGTTTTACCACGGCTGCGCCTAAATCTTCTGCCTCGTTAGACAAGTGATTCGGTTCGGCTGCAACAGCATTCTTTTTCGGAGCGTCTGCCATAGAGTTCTCACTCACAGCAACTGCTTCTAACGCCTCTAAATTTTTATCTGTATCGGCCATTAAGAAATCTCCTCTTTTTAAAATAAACGTTTATTTTCTTATTAGTATAAGGTTATTTATAAGATTAAAGCTTTTTAAGAAAGGACTTGAACACATCTGCTTTGGCTTCTGCCAATGCATGTGATTTTGCCCTTTGAATAGAAAGCTTCCACTCATTAATATCCTTCTCAATTATAACTGCACCATTCCAAATCCACTCACGTTGTTCCATAATACCTTCAACGAAGGCGTCTGGTGCGCTTGGGTCTGCAACAATGTCGGCAGCAGTAGCTAAGTAGAAATCATTTCCTACATAATTAGCACCACCTTTAGTCACTAAGCTGCCCATACCACGACTAGAAACACCCAGCTGGGCGCCCTCGTCAATAAGACCTTTAACAATCTTACCATACGGCGTTGACATTATCTTAGCTTCACCAATAAAATTTTTACCATCAGGAGTAAGTTTCGTAATCATATGCGATACTCTCTCCAAATTCACAGTTGGTCCATCAGGATGTCCTAATTCGCCAAATGCTCTTTTCTTATTGATAAATTCTTTGTTGTATCTATTTACTTCCTTAGTTAATATCTCATTTTCATAGATTCTTCCGTTTCTATTTTTGATATCGGACTGTAAAAAGACACCACGAATTAAATATTTCTTTGCGCCATTACCTGTCTCTTCGATAATGTATTCTGCGTCTTGTACTTCTTCTGAAATTAGTTTCATATGTTCTCTCTCTGTACTATTTATACAAACTATTATCTAAACTCTACGATAATAGTATAATTATCGTCTTTAGAGAAATTTTTAGTTGATAACAGTACATCTCCTGTTGGTGTAGTTGCGTTATTTGGTATTCCATTACCATTTAATCTAAGGTCCCACTCACCTTGTCCACTTAATATTGTTGCTAACGTGTTTGTTGCGCCTGCCCAATATAACTCTACAGCACTCTTTGTATCTGTAGTGTTAATAGACCAGTATATTCTAGCAATCTTACGAACACCGTCCTCACTCATAAAAGTTAATTCTGAAGCGTCAACCTTATTTACTAGGTTTTCACCTGTACCATCTGAAACGTTAGTTAGTTTAACTACGTACTTAACACCAGATGTATCTGCTATTGTTTGTGTTGTTACTGTATCAGCCATTTGTAAATCCCGTTTCTTTGTGACACTCTAAGGCAATTGAAAATTCATCTACGTTTACGTCACTTGTAATGAATACATCATTGTTACCGCCCACTGTGCTCTTTTTTAAATCTAGTTCATCTGGTTTAAGACCAAAATTCCCTACACCATTTAAACTTATAACATTCTCTTCATCAATATAAACTTTAACTTCACCACTTCCAATAATATCATAATATAAATTTGCTACTGCGATTACACTCTCACTAGTTGCATTTAATAACTTAGGAGTATCTACAACTTTTTGAGATACTTCATTCTTAAAACCTTTTACTCCTACAATAGTCTTAAAACTATCGTCTAATTTTTGTTCAACTAATAGTGTCATTAAATGTAACTCGCTACAGAAGTAATAATAAGTTGCACTGTTACTATAAGTAATATTGTACTGACCATATTAGCCGCCTACTGATACTGCATGTGCATGACTAGTAGCTGATGTAATTTCGTCTGTTGGGTCTTTACTGATAATAATTTCATCACCAGCTGCATGTAAATAAAATTCACCAATCTTTGTGTCGTCTGCAAGATTGACTGTACCTGTTACAGTACCAGCTGTTGCAACTATTCTAACTGCTGTTGCTAAACCAATATTATTTGCACTAGGGTCATTTACTACATCTCCCAAGATTTTAAATGTTGCCATTTTACTTTTCTCCTAATTGTTCTTCTGTTTCTGCTTCTATGTAATCATAGATAACAGAAGTGTTAATTTCATGGAAGTCTGCAACTTTATCAATCTCCTCTTCCACATTCATAACTATATTCTTACCGTGCCTCAAACCTTGGTCTTTTTCAACAACTTTAAAAAAGTCGGTCACCGCCTCTTTATGTAGAGGTGGTAAACCCACAAAAGTTTTACTATTTACTAATTTCTTATTCTCAAAGAGATTAGATATTTTCATCGCCACCAACCTCGGCTGCCGGTTCAGAAGATACCTCAGGTACGTCTGCTGTAGGTTCTGGTTGAGTATTACCGTTATCAGTAAACTCAATTTCGTTACCTTGTGTATCGTGTATCGTATCCGTTCTTTCAGCAGGACTAAGTACAGATGGTTTAGCGTCACTAAATGCTGTCGCTTGGTCACCTTGTCCTGGTGTATTAGTAAAGATATTCTTTGCTACGTCTATTCTTTGTTGGTCTAAAGCAGAGGCAACCTTGTCTCTTAATGCGTCTTTAAAAGCTTCACCAGCTTCTGCATTTGCTCCCTTACCTAGACTGTCAATAAAACTTGCTACTTTTTCTGTCATTATAGTTCTCCATTATCTTGTGATGGCACTTGTATAATTCCATCATCAACTTCTTGTTTAATTTGTTTATCAATATCCTCAATTTCTCTTGCGTTTTGTTTAAGGACATTCTTTCTAATATACTCAACTGAGTAATATTTACCTACGTAATCTCTCATCTCATTAGCCAATCTCAATCGTTCCATTAACATCTCCGCATTTTTAAGTTCTGCGAAATGGCCGTCTTGTAAGAAATCATATTGTAAGTGGTCTTTTACTAAAGCCCAATCTTCTTCCGCAATAACAGTTTTTAATACTAACTGTGTATGTAGAATATCATTAAAGAGTTCAGTAAATTTCTTTCTTAACCTTTGAACAAACTTTGTAAATTTAAGTTCATCTCTAGTAATCTCAGTAGAACGACCCATGTTAAAACCTTGGTTCGCTTCTAATCTACTAGCAGGAACATTCAAACTTCTATAAAGTTTACTTCTAAAGTATTCAATGTCTGCAATCTCACCTAAGTTTTGACCACCAGGTAATGTAGTAATATCTGTACCACGACCACCTTCTCTACTTGGTAACCAGAAATCTTCCAACATAGACATATAGTTTCTGTCGTCTCTGATTTCACCTGTTTGTGCGTCATAGACAAGTTTATTTCTATACTTGGCCATAACATCTCTTAGGTATTGTTCTGCCTTTTGTTTAGGTAAATTACCTACGTCAATCTTAAAGATACGTCTTTCAGGTGCTCTTGCGATTCTGTAAATCACAGCAGCGTCTTCAATCATTCTTAATTGATTAACTGGTTTAATTGCCTTATGTAAATAAGACAAGACCATATTTTTATTTTGGTCTACTAATCCAGATGGTACAAAAGCAATTGCGTCTGTAGCAATCTTAATTCCACCAGATGTAGTATTTGTAATACCTTTTTCGTTGAAGATAAAATACTCTTGCATTTGGTCAACAACTGATAGACCATATGGAGTAGGACCGTCAGGTCTCATCTTCCTAATTTCTCTGATTTTTTTAATCTTACGTGGGTCAATGTATCTTAACTCTGTGATACCTTTGTGTGTGCTTTCTCTATCAATTACTTTATGATAGAAAATACGACCATCAACGTACCAACGTCTGAAAATATCATGCCCTCTAGTATTGAAGTTCATAAGACGGAGGACTTCTTTAAACTCTTCCTCTATCTTTCTTCGAACATCTTTACCAAATGGTAAGTCTTCTAAGTTTAACTGCACGGCGTCTTTAAGTTCATTCGCAACGATAGCTTCGTTGATAATGTCCTCTACTGCCATGTCACACTCGGGGTGTAATGCTATTTCTCTATAACGTCTGATTAAATCCTGCTCATTTTTAGCAGTGCCTTCCATGTCAAGGTACTGACCAAAATAACCACCAGCGGCGACAGTTGATGTACCGTCATCCGCTTGTGGTGTTGTAAAGCTTTGTTTTGGATCCTGCTTGGGAGCAGTTCTTGTTATAGAAAATCCAAATAAATCTGCCATACTATATTCCTTTACTGTTCATTATCTATTTATACTACTACTAAGTAGTCGTATTTGATTCAAAGTATTGGTATGCCATAGTCACAGCAAATTCTTCAATCGCTGTAGCTTCGTCATAACTCAATTCAATCGGAGCAATTATTGTTGGGAATACACCTCTAAGTGTATAACTTTTAATCGTTGCACCGTTTCTATCTAACTGGTCGACAAATGCGTCAACTTGATAATCCGCTGGATTAGTTAAGCCTTCGTTATCTGTCATGTTATTGATACCATTTGACCATCTTTCAAACGCATTTCTTAGTTTGAAATCTGTATCATTGATAACAGTAATAGACCAATCTTCTATCGTTCTATCTCCAGCAATCTTAATGCTTCTTCCTCTGAAAGGTACATTAAAACTAGGTACTGACATACCTGGTAATGATGTTGCCTTACATAAGAATGCTAGGTCTTCTATTTCTCCACCAACTTGTGCGTAACCTGGAAAAGGCATTGTAACCTTAAACTGGTTGGCTCTTGCGCCACCGCCTGCAAGTTTAGCTTTGAAGTCATTTATGTTAGCCATGTTATTATTTCTCCTTTTCTAAACTTAACCGCCTGCTACTTCGTCAAACGAAACACCAGTACGAGTTGCTATGAATTGTAAAGTAATGAAGTTAATGCTTCTAGCAGGTTTAATGAAAATCTCCGCTATAAACTCATTTCTATCAATTACTTCACCTGTGTTGTTAGTTTCATCACAGACTACTAAAAAGTCTGTAATACCTCTTCTACCTTGGACTTCTCTAAGGAAAGGCTCTACGATATTTCTAAAGTTCGCTCTAGTAAATTCATCATTGAATTCAAATAGTTGGAATTTAGAAGCAGTCGCAATTGCTTTTTCTAAAACAATGAACAATCTTCTAACATTTATTCTGTCAAATGCTGAAGGTGCTGATAATCCAGTTTTGTCACCGAAAAGAACCGTACCTTGGCCTGGGAAGGTTGCAACAGGATTAATTCTTGCTCTGTATAGTTCGTCTCTTTGTGCTTTAGTTGGATTAAATGCTAACTTAACTGCGCCTCTAACAATACCTCTGTTAAAGCCTGCTGGTGAATACCAAGCGTCTGCGATTAAGTCTGTTCTTGCTGATAGACCAGCCATGTCACCGTTTAATGGTACATATCTATATACGTCAGCGTATCTGTCGTACATGTATTTGTAACCACTGTCAAACAAAACATAAGAAGATGATTGGATAGTATTAAAAAATCCTACCACGTTATTCTTTTGTTGGTTTGCGTCAGCAACATTAACAACATCACTTCTTTCAGGAGAAGCAAATACGATTGCGTCTTTTCTGTTTTCTGCGATTGTGATTAAGTTACCAATGTGAGTTGCGTCACCGGCTCCGGCCATAATTAAACCTACGTCAACTGTCTCTGAGTCTGCAAACTTTTGGTAAGCAATCATCTTTTGACCTGTAGTTGAAGCAGAACCATCTGAACCAGATTGTAAACTAACATTTGATACAGCTGTTACGTCTGTAAATACAGTGTTAGCGGCCGCTTGACCCCAAGTAGAACCAGCTGCGTTGTGGTCCATCCAGTAGATGTAGTTTGATTGTGCGTAAAGAACATCAGGATAGTAGTTAGTAGAACCTTGTGCTGTCTTACCATTAGAAGCTTTTGAAACTGCTCCGTATGTTTCTAAGATAGTACCTTTAATTCCGCTAATTGCTCCATCTTTATCAATTACAGCAATGTGTAGTTCGTCATTTGAACCACTTAATGTTGCAACGAATGGTGATGTTCCTGGTGCTTTGTTGAATAGGTCGTAATGTTGCCATCTTCGTCTTACAGCTGCACCGTCTGTGATAATTTGGTGTAGGCCTGAAGAGTCAGCCACACCGAAGTATGCTGGCTCATCTTTTCTAACAATATTTAAATCGTTAGTTGAGATAGATATTACTCTGTATTCGTAGTTGTCTCCAAAATTTACTATGTCGCCTGCAACTATACCAACTGCTGAAGTTACAGTAACAACTGTGTCTCCAATAGCCGTAGCTGAGTCGTTAACAGTAGTCTTAGTTGCTTCTTCGTAAGCTGTCGCTGAAGGACATGTAGAAATTTCTATTGAATTTCCCCATACTCCTGCACTTCTAGCTGCCCAAAGGCCAACTGAGCCTGAACCGTCTGCATAGTTATTTGTGTAGTCTGTCGTATTTTTTATTACAAGCGCTGAACCACTTTCGGTTGCGTTGCTTACTCCTGAGTTCTGAACACGGACAACTCTTAGAGCATTAGAATATTGTAAATAGTTTGAGGCTGTAAACCAATCTTCAAAGTTTGAAGTGTCGGGTTTACCAAACATAGATACTAATTCTTGCTCGCTAGAAATACTTACCACTTCATCTAATGGACCTTTAATTGCTTTGATAGCAATAGCGCCTATAGAAGTTGAAACGGCAGGAATAATTCTAGTTAAGTCTTTTTCCTGTACGAGAACACCTGGTGATACTTGAAATGCCATTAGGTTGTCTCCTTTTAATTACCTTTTAATTTTAAAATATTCAACATTCTTATTATTCATAAGTCCATAG
>Ga0209091_10004686_pt1 | contig 10587 bp, 5 predicted proteins | sample ArcticOcean_MG_C_6_FD_187438 | JGI IMG/M metagenome (GOLD analysis project Ga0209091, IMG submission 187438) | Marine microbial communities from western Arctic Ocean - ArcticOcean_MG_CB8_128 (SPAdes) (version 2) | ecosystem: Environmental > Aquatic > Marine > Oceanic | place: Arctic Ocean... | reverse complement strand
AAGCGCCCAGACTTAAAAATTATTATTACTAGTGCGACAATTGATGTAGATAAGTTTTCATCTCATTTTAACAATGCACCGATTATTCAAGTTTCAGGCCGAACATTTCCTGTTGAAGTTTTATACAAGCCCCTAAGAAAAAAAAATAATGAAGATTTAGAAGATATTGAAGATGCAGTTTTGTCAGCAATCCATGATTTAGATAAACAAAAAGGAGATATTTTAATCTTTTTGCCTGGCGAACGAGATATTCATGATGTCAAAAGATTTTTATCTGATCAGCTAAATAATCAATTTGAAATTTTGCCTTTGTATTCTCGGCTTGCGATCAAAGAGCAGCAAAAAATATTTAAAACTAGTGGGCTTAGGCGCATTATTTTAACTACTAATATTGCAGAAACCTCTTTAACAGTTCCTGGTATTAAATATGTGATTGATGTTGGACTCGCAAGAATTGTTCGTTATAGTCCGAGATTGAAGATAGAGCAATTATTGATTGAAAAGATTTCACAAGCTTCAGCAAACCAAAGGGCAGGCAGGTGTGGGCGAGTTGCTCCAGGAATATGTATTAGACTTTATGAGGAGGAAGATTTTCTGGGACGACCTGAATTTACAGATCCTGAAATAATGAGAACTTCTTTAGCATCCGTCATTCTTAAAATGTCTTCATTAAATCTAGGAGCTGTGGATCAATTCCCATTTTTACAGCCACCCATTTATAAATTTATTCAAGATGGCTATCAATTATTAAATGAATTAGGCGCTGTTGATAATGAAAATAAAATTTTACCCTTAGGGAGGCAGCTTGCAAAAATGCCACTTGATCCATCTTTAGGGCGAATTTTAATAGAATCAAAAAAACAAAATTGTGTGAAAGAAGTTTTAGCTATTATAAGTGCTTTGAGTATTTCAGACCCAAGGGAGAGACCCTTTGATAGGGCAGAACAAGCTGATAAAGCTCACCTTATATTTCATGATCCAGAATCAGGTTTTTTAAGTTTTTTAAGGTTATGGTATCTATTTATAAAAGAAGCAAAAGGTCAGAAAAGTAAATCCCTTAGAATTTTTTGTGAAAAGTATTTCTTATCTTTTAGCCGAATGCGAGAGTGGCAAGAACTTTATAAGCAACTTTTACAGATGACAGAAGAACTAGATTATAAACTTAGTAACCAAGATGCGAATTACGAACAAATTCATTTATCGTTTTTATCAGGGTTATTAGGAAATATTGGATTTAAAGATTCGGAGGGTTATGAATACCTTGGAACACGTGGTATTAAATTTTTGATTGGCCCTAAACTATTTCGTAATAAAAATTATAAGTGGATAATGGCTGCTGAAATTATTGATACAGGAAAGCTTTACGCTCAATGCATTGCAAAAATTGATATTAAATGGGTTGAGAAATTAGCTTTTCATCTAGCTGACTTTGAATACAGTAATCCAAGATGGAATAAAAAATTAGGTCGAGTGGACGCTACTAAAAAGACATTGCTTTACGGATTAGTTATCAACCCAGGAAAGACTATTCATTATGGCTCAGTCAACCTTGCAGAATCTAGGCAAATATTTATTAGGACAGGCTTGGTTGAGATGGAGTATGAAAGCGAGGCTCCTTTTTGGAAGCATAATTTAGATTTAATTGACCAAATTGAAAAATTAGAACACAAGTCTCGACGTCAAGATATTCTAATCAATCAAGATGTTCTTTATCAATTTTACGAAAAAAAAATTAGTACAGACATTATGAATTCAGCAGGGTTTGAGTTTTGGAGGCAAAGTGTTGAACAAAAAGACCCTAAATATTTATTTCTAAGTAAAGAGTATTTAATGCAAAAAAGTGCTGATCAAATCAATAATATTCAGTATCCAGATAGGGTCAAAGTAAATGAAATACCTGTAACACTTAAATATCGTTTTGAGCCTAACCACCCAAATGACGGACTAACTGCTACTTTTTCATATTCTGCATTAAGTCGGATGAAGAAAGAGTCGCTTGACTGGCTTGTTCCTGGAATGATTCGTGAAAAAGTATCAACTTTGTTAAAAGCTCTACCAAAACCATTGCGAACTCAGTTGGGGCCGGTGCAAAAATTGGTAACAGAATTTTTATCAGAAGCCGATTATGAACTTAACTTTAATGATGCTTTAACATATTTTATTAGGAACAAAACAAAGACTTCTTTTCGGGTTGAAAATGATTTGATTGATACTTTACCTAAGCATTTGAAAATTAATTATGAAATTATTGATGAAAAAGGTTACGAAATAGATTCATCAAGAGATTTATTAAACCTTCAGCAAGCCAATAAAGAAAGAATTTCAGAGGTGATTGAGGAGGTTGCTTTTGATATTGAAAAACAAAATTTAACTTATTGGCCAGATTTTGAAATTCCAGAGACTGTAGAAGAAGTTTGGCATGAAGAAACCGTCAGGGGTTTTCCAGCACTAATTAGTGAGAACAATTTTGTAAACTTAAAAGTGCTAGACAATTATGATGATGCATTAATGAGTCATTATGAGGGAGTAAAAACCCTAATTCAGTTACAAATGAAAGATCGAATTAAGAATTTAAAAAATTCCCCACCACAATTCGATAATTTTGCATTGAAACTCAAAACTCACATTGAACCAGATTTATTGAAACAGAATTTCCTTAATGTTGTGATGGATGAATCTATGGCTTGGAAAAAATCAATTCCAAGAAGTCAAAAATCGTTTGATGAGTTAGTGAGCTTTGTAAAAAATAATATAGGTAAGGTGGTAGTTGATTACTCTAATATTATGATTGAGGTTGCTAACTCATATCAGGAATTATCACTTCTACTTGATCGTATGAATTTCTTACCTAAAATAATCTTAGAGGATGTAGAAGAACAATTGGAAATTTTACTTCCGCCTTATGAGAAGCCTTTATTTTTGTTCGAACAATTTAGAAACTATCCAAGATTTCTTTTGGCAATGAAAATTAGAATTGAAAAATATAGCCAACGGCAAAGTAAAGACCCAGAGCTTTTTAGGGATGTTGGTCGGTTACAATCAAAATGGATTGAAAAAGTAAGTGTATTTGTAGAGTCTGATCTTGAAATACCGAAGGCTTATATTGATTTTCAATGGGCGATGCAAGAATTAAGAGTGTCTTTATTTGCCCAAGAATTGAAAACACCTTACCCTATTTCTATTAAAAGACTTGAGAAAAAATGGACAGACCTAATTAATCAATAATGTTATTTATAAAAAAAATTATAGGAAAAATTTTGCTGGGTAATGAAGTGCTAAATAAATTTGAAGATATGCAGGTTGAAGTAAGCGAGCAAGATGGAGTTATTTCGATGCATATAGGTTCGGTAACTATTCAAAGCTCAATGCGAATCGAAAATCCTTTTCACTTGGAACTTGACTATACCCAAGCAATGTCAATGGCTGCATTATTCTTGGACAATCCTAAAGAAATTTTATGTATTGGTCTCGGTGGAGGTACGATGCCGAAATTTTTTTATAGATTCTTTACTAAAGCAAAATTAACAATTTTAGAACTTAATCCAAAAGTAATACAAATAGCAAAACATTTTTTTAAATTACCAGTATCAAAAAGATTTAATATACTTCAAGGTGATGGTATTCAATATATAAAAAAAATAGATAAAAAATATGATTTACTTATGTCAGATGCTTTTGAGGATTTTGGTCTTCCAGAAGAATTTTGTACTATTTCTTATTTTGAATCATGTAAAAATGTGCTGTCAGAAAAAGGTATTTTTATGATTAATCTTTGGGGCTCTGACCCTAAAACACCTCTGTATAGAGATCGTATTAGTTTGGTTTTTGATCAGCAAGTTCTTTATACTGAATCTAGTAAGCCAGGCAATGTAATTGTTTTTGGTTTTAATGAAAAAAATGCTGAATACCCAATTAATATTTTAAGACAAAAAATAAAGTCTTTAGAAGTGCATAGTGAGTTGGATTTAATGGTATATTTCAGCCGGCTGATTAAAAACAATAAACGAGGCAACTCAAATCAAGTTCGCTTCAAATAGGAAATAGATTGAAATCACAATACTTTGCATCATGCCCAAGAGGTTTAGAATCCATTTTATCCGATGAATTATTAGCTTTGGGGGCTATAGAAATTAAAATTGTTGACGGTGGCGTTAAGTTCGAATCAACAACTGAAATTATGTATAGAGCAAATCTTACTAGTCGAATTGCAACAAGGATTCTTTGTCGGGTTGCAAACGGTAGTTATAAAACTGAAGATGATCTTTATAATGCAGCACTTAATGTTGAATGGGCAAATTTATTTGATGTATCTCATGGAATTAAGGTTAGTACTACAGGAGTTAAGTGCCCATTAAAAAGCCTTGATTTTATGACACTGAGAATCAAAGATGCAGTTTGTGATCAGTTTCGAAGCAAAGTTAATGCTCGACCCAATGTTGAAATTAGAGATCCAGATATTAGAATTCACCTTTATCTAGAAGCCGATTATTTCGATTTATATATAGACACATCAGGACAACCTCTTTATCAAAGAGGATTTAGAAAGTCGAGTGTTGAAGCCCCAATAAGAGAAAATCTAGCAGCAGGTATATTAGCCTTAAGTGGTTGGCAGCCTGGAGATACATTATTGGACCCAATGTGTGGCAGTGGCACATTTTTAATTGAAGCTGCAATGATTGCTTTGAATCAAGTACCAGGACTTAGAAGAAGTTTCGGTTTTGAGTGTTGGAAAGATTTTGATCCTATACTTTTTAAGAATATTAAGTCTGAATATCAAGCACAAATCAAACCTCTAGTTTTTTCCCATATTTATGGATCAGATGAAGATTTAAGAGCTATTCGAGTTACTAAAAGTAATCTTGCTGAAGCTGGTTTAAAAATTGCTGTAGAGTTAAGTTGTAAAAGTTTTAGTGATATTGTAGCCCCTACAAAAAAAGGAGTCTTAATTACTAATCCCCCATATGGGGTTAGAATTGGAGAAGATGAAGATTTAGCCAAAGCTTACCCATTATGGGCTTCAACAATGAAGAAAAAACTTTCTGGTTGGCGTACTTATTTTCTAACTAGTGATTTAAGGATGCCGAAATTAATGCGTCTCTCTCCAAGTAAAAAGACACCGCTATATAACGGTGCCTTAGATTGTAGATTATTTGAAATTAAAATGGTTGCCGGTAGCAACAGAACTTAAATTATTTTAAAACATTTAATGCTGCATCATAATTTGGCTCTTCAGTTATTTCAGGAGCTAGCTCAGAATGAATAACTTTATTTGATTCATCAAGAACTATAACGGCCCTAGTTGTAAGTCCTTGAAGTGAGCTATCTAATATTGCTACACCATAATCTGTCGCGAACTTTTCAATATTCCTAAAAGCCGAAAGTGTTTCAATATTCTCAGTCCCCTCAGCCCCACAAAATCTTTTTTGTGCAAAAGGAAGGTCTGCTGATATACATAGAACAACTGTGTTATCCAGATTAGCAACTTCATCATTAAATCGTTTGACTGAAAGTGCGCAAGTAGGTGTATCAATACTTGGAAATATATTTAAAATTTTTCTTTTTGAGCCAAAGCTAGCTAAATTAACATTCTCTCTTTTATCATTTGCTAAGCTAAAATCTTTAGCCATTTCTCCTATTACGAGAAATTGCCCTCCAATACTTACTGGTCCACCTTTAACAGTTACTTGACTCATACTTTTCTCCTTGTTCTAAATAAATTATATAAAATAAATTACTATTTCTATCCATTCTAACAAAGCTTCTAAGGTAAAATAATTTTTATGCAGAAATTAGATAAATCCCATTATATCCATCTTCGCTGTCATAGTGAATATTCAATCACAGACGGTATAGTAAAAATTGGAGATTATGTAGACCAGGCAGTTGAAAAAAATATGCCGGCAATAGCTTTAACCGATTTAAGTAATTTATTTGGAGCAGTTAAATTTTATAAGAAGGCAGTAGGTGTCGGAATAAAGCCTCTAATTGGTTGCGACCTCTGGCTTGAGAATGAAGTTAAAAGAAATGAGCCTTATCGAATTCTTGCACTTTGCCAAACCAAAGAAGGGTATGAAAATCTCTCAAAATTACTTTCCAAGGCTTATTTGGAAAATCAATATCGTGGACGTGTTGAAATAAAAAAATTTTGGTTGCTAAATGAGTTTAATAAAGATTTGATAATTTTATCTGGGGCTACTTCTGGAGATATTGGTCAACTTATACTGCAGGAAAAATTAGAGCAGGCTGAAGATGCATTAAATCAGTGGAAAATTTCTTTTGGAGATAGATTTTATATCGAGTTACAACGAAACGGAGAGGGTGATTTTAGGGCGCGACAAGAGCGATATATTAATCAAGCACTTCATTTTGCAGTTAATAACAAGGTTCCTGTAGTAGCCACTCATCCTATTCAATTCATGAGAGAGGATGATTTTAGAGCGCATGAATCAAAATCTTGTATATCTGAGGGGTTTGTTCTAGGAGACAAAAGAAGGCCAAAATCATTTACCTCTGACCAGTACTGTAAGGACGAAGCTGAGATGGCTAAATTATTTTCAGATATACCATCAGCTTTACAAAATTCGGTTTCTATTGCCTATCGATGCAATTTTAGTTTTAAGTTAGGTGAAAATTATTTACCAAACTTTCCAATACCAAAAAATATAACAATTGATAAGTATTTATTAAATGAAGCACAGAATGGATTGAAAAAGAGACTTGAAGTTCTTTTCTTAGATAAAGCTATCCAAAAACAAAAAAAAGTCGAATATGAAGAGCGTTTGAACTTTGAAGTGGGTGTCATAGCTCAAATGGGTTACGCGGGATACTTTTTAATTGTTGCTGATTTTATTAATTGGTCTAGGGAGAATGAAATTCCAGTAGGCCCTGGAAGAGGTTCTGGCGCTGGCTCAGTTGTAGCATATAGCTTGGGAATTACTGATCTTGACCCTATAAAGTATAACCTTCTTTTTGAAAGATTTCTCAATCCAGATCGAGTTTCTATGCCTGATTTTGATATTGACTTTTGTATGGATGGTAGAGATAAAGTTATTGGCTATGTTAAACAAAAGTATGGGTCTAATTCAGTTTCACAAATAGCTACTTTTGGCACAATGGCAGCAAGAGCAGCTATTGGCGATGTTGGAAGAGTCCTTCAGCTATCATTTCCTTTCGTTCAAGAAATTGCAAAATTAATTCCTAATGAATTAGGAATTACTTTGAAAGCAGCAATAGAACAAGAGCCAAGAATTAAAGAGAGGATTGCAAAAGAAGAAGATGTTAAAGAGTTATTTGATTTAGCTATGCGACTTGAAGGGTTAGTTCGAAACGTCAGTATGCATGCAGGGGGAGTTTTAATCGCTCCAACTGAGATTTCTGCTTTCTCGCCTATTTATTGTGGACCTAATGGAGAAGGGGTAATTAGTCAGTTTGATAAGTACGACGTCGAATCTGTTGGGTTGGTAAAATTTGATTTCTTAGGGCTGCGAACTTTAACGATTATAAATATGGCTTTAAAAAATGCAAACCATCTCCTTGAGGAGGCTAAGCTTACTTTTCTTGATTTAGATGAAATTCCTATTGATGATAAAGCGACGTTTGATCTGCTAAAGAACTCAAACACTACAGCTGTCTTTCAATTGGAATCAAGCGGTATGAAAGACATGTTAAAGCAAGCAAAACCAGATTGTTTTGAAGATATTGTTGCATTAGTTGCATTGTATAGACCCGGCCCTATGGATTTAATTCCAGAATTTTGTCGAAGGAAACTTGGGCAACAAAAAGTGACTTATCCGCACCCCGCAACAGAATCTATCCTAAAAGAAACCTATGGGATTGCCGTATATCAAGAACAAGTAATGCAAATTGCACAAGCAGTGGCAGGCTACAGTCTAGGCAGTGCTGATCTTTTGAGAAGGGCTATGGGTAAAAAAGATAAAGAGGAAATGGATTCCCAACGTGAAAATTTTGTAAGTGGAGCAATTAAAAATAACTTAAATAAAAGCCAAGCTAATGAGCTGTTTGATTTATTAGAAAAATTTGCTGGCTATGGTTTTAATAAATCCCATGCTGCCGCATACGCAAAAATTGCCTATCAAACTGCTTACCTAAAAACCCACCATGCATCCTCTTTTTTAGCCGCCTCAATGTCTGCGGATATGAATAACACAGACAATATCCATCTTTTGTTCGATGATTGCAAGGCTAATAGCGTGGAATTATTACCGCCAGATGTTAATGAAAGTTTGTATAAATTTGTGCCATTAAATAGCAATCAAATCCTCTATGGATTAGGGGCAATTAAGGGTACAGGGGATTCGTCTATTGATCTTATATTAGATGAGAGAAATAATAATGGGGCATTTAAGTCACTCTTTGACTTTACTTTAAGACTTGACCTTACAAAAGTGAATCGACGCGTGGTTGAGTCATTAGTTCGTTCAGGAGCATTTGATAAAATTGAGCCTAATCGATCATCTTTATTAGCTAGTGTTAGTTTAGCTATAAAAATGGCTGAACAAAGTAAAAATGAAGCTGGGCAAGAAGGATTATTTGGTGGATCTGATATTGAAGCTATAAAACTAGTTGAAATGGATTTATGGGAAGAAAAAAATAAATTATTAGAAGAAAAAGCTGCATTGGGATTTTATTTTAGTGGACACCTCTTTTCTTATTATAAAAAAATAATCAAAAGTTTTATCTCGACTAGGTTGATTGAGCTTAAGCCTCGACAGCAAAGTTATTTAATTGCAGGTATCGTTTCATCGGTTAAATATAGACAGTCATCGAGGGGTAAAATTGCAATTCTTACTATTGATGATGGAGAAGGGAGAATTGACGTTATTTTGGGAAATAATTTGTTAACTCAGTCATACAACTTCATAAAAGATGATGAATTAATAATTATTGAAGGCAGAGTGAGTCTTGATGATTATAGCGGCGGTAATCGTTTGAGCGCTCTCAAGGTTTATGATTTGATGACATTTCAAAGCTTAAAAGCTAGTTTATTAAAAATTTCATTAAATGGCCAGACTGATGCATTTAAACTTAAAGAGTTACTTAAACCTTATTGTGATTTAGATACCCCCCATAAAAAATGTAAAGTTAAAATTGATTACCAAAATACTGAGGGCCGAGTTGAATTAATTTTAGGCTCTGAATGGGAGGTCTCTCTTCATGAAGATTTAATTATGGGACTTACTGAATCCTTTAATGATGATAATGTAAAAATCCTTTATAATTAACTCCTCGAGTTTTAAGTTAAAAATAATATGAAGTCTACATATCTGGAATTTGAAAAATCTATTGAGAGTTTAGAAACTAAGATTGCCAGTCTTAAAAAGGCAAACGATGAGCATCCATCTTTAGACATAACAAAAGAGCTTAAACAACTTGAAGTGAAGTCTGAAAAATCTCTACATGAAATTTACGATAATTTGACAGCGTGGCAAATTTCCCAAGTAGCAAGACATCCTCAGCGACCTTATACGCTTGATTATATTACTAACTTATTTACTAATTTTTATGAACTACATGGCGATCGTTCTTATTCTGATGATCCTGCAATAGTTGGAGGTATGGCAACTTTTGAAGGTCAGTCAGTTATGGTAATTGGTCACCAAAAAGGTAGAGATACAAAGGAGCGGCAATACAGAAACTTTGGCATGCCGCGCCCTGAAGGCTACCGAAAAGCCCTCCGACTTTTTAAACTTGCAGAAAAATTTTCGATCCCGATCGTTACATTTATTGATACTCCAGGAGCCTACCCAGGTATAGGCGCAGAAGAGCGGGGGCAATCAGAGGCGATTGCAAGAAATTTGTATGTTATGTCTGAACTCAAAACTCCAATTATCGGTATTGTGATTGGGGAAGGTGGGTCAGGCGGCGCTTTAGCTTTGGGAGTTGTCGATTCATTATTAATGCTTCAATATTCAACATACTCAGTTATTTCTCCTGAAGGATGTGCCTCTATTCTCTGGAAGAAGGCAGAGGCAGCTGAGGTTGCTGCTGAGACATTAGGTATTACTGCAGATTTTTTAAAAAAATTAGGATTAACTGACTATGTTATTCAAGAACCTTTGGGCGGCGCTCATCGAGACCTAAAAACGACTATGAATAATGTAAAGTATGCTCTAAAAAAAGAGCTGAATAAATTTAAAAAAGAACCAATTGACTCGCTTCTTAATAATAGATACTTTCGACTTATGAACTTTGGGCAGACCACAGAGAGTGAAAAATAAATCAGAAATAATTCTATCTGAGATTATTAATTCATTTGATTATTTTTTTAGCAAACCTACAAAAAATAAATTAGATTTTAGTATTGCATTAAGTGGGGGCATCGATTCTATAGTTCTTCTTCATGCACTAAATCAACTTAAAACACAGCTTAAATTAAAAATAAGCGCAATTCATGTCCATCACGACCTCAGTCCAAACGCAGATGATTGGCTTAGTTTTTGTCATAGCGAATGCAAAAAACTAAGTATACCAATCAAGTCTGAAAAAATTAATATAAAACAAGACCTATCTATGGGTATTGAAGCTGCAGCAAGAAAAAATCGATATCAAGTTTTGGAGGCTTATAGA
>Ga0209091_10004683_pt1 | contig 10589 bp, 11 predicted proteins | sample ArcticOcean_MG_C_6_FD_187438 | JGI IMG/M metagenome (GOLD analysis project Ga0209091, IMG submission 187438) | Marine microbial communities from western Arctic Ocean - ArcticOcean_MG_CB8_128 (SPAdes) (version 2) | ecosystem: Environmental > Aquatic > Marine > Oceanic | place: Arctic Ocean... | reverse complement strand
GTGACTCAACATTGCTGTTGGGAGCGCGCAGTCTAGCGTCAAAAAAGTTCCTGTCAACCGCTAAGTGAAATTAACTGAACTCGTTGTATTCACCCGCTATCGCTGACTATTTCGTGCCAGCTCACCCTTGCAGGAGCGCGCATTCTACAGATAGCCCGTCGGCTGTCAACCACTTATTTGGGATTATTTAAAGAGAGCATAAAAAGGCTCTAATTACTGCGCTTTATGCCCCGCTTACAGGGTGCTTAGACACGCTCAAAGATGTGGTATTTCTTTTTACCCAAACGAACCAAAAAGAAACGCCCATACAGAGCCGCATTAACGGCAAAGATAGACGGACCATTCATATTATCTGCGGTACCTTTCGGCCGGCCGTTAACAAACACAGAGTTGCGCCCCAGCGCATCCTTTACCTCGCGTCCCGCACTAGCCATCCCGCACTCGGCCAGAAGGCTTGTGAGCGGATTCTCCTGTAAGTCTTGATCCGCGAGTACCGAGGATGGCAAACCATCTTGACGCAGCTGCTGAAAGTCTTGCTCTGATAGCGCATTGGGGTCGCCACTAAACAGGGCCTCAGTAATACGCATCGCCGCGCTTAGCCCCTCCTCACCATGAACTAGCCTAGTCGCCTCGCTGGCCAGGATCCCCTGAGCCTGAGGGCGGGCTTCGGCCGCAGCATCAGCTGCCTCGATTTGGTCGATCTCGGCTAGAGACAGAAAGGTAAAGTAGCGTAAAAACTTGTACACATCCGCATCGGCGACATTGAGCCAAAACTGGTAGAAGCTATAGGGAGAGGTTTTATTGGGGTCTAGCCAGACCGACCCCGCCTCAGTTTTACCGAACTTGCTACCATCGGCCTTGGTAACCAAAGGCGCCGTAAGGGCAAAACACTTTGCCTTGTTCCGACGGCGACTGAGATCAATACCACTGATAATATTGCCCCATTGATCACTACCACCCACCTGAAGGGTGCAATCATAACAACGATTGAGTTCAGAAAAATCCAACCCCTGCAGAAGAGAGTAGGCAAACTCAGTAAATGAAATCCCTGCCCCTTCTCTACCTAGTCGCTGTTTGACCGATTCTTTAGCAATCATATTATTAACCGAGAAATGCTTGCCGACATCGCGCAAAAAGTCCAGCGCGGTCATCTGCTCAGTCCAATCAAGATTGTTGACCACCACGGCAGCATTATCGCCTTTGTCAAAATCGACAAACTGGCTCGTCTGTCGTTTCAGCTTTTCCACCCAATCGGCAACAACCTCCGGCGTATTTAGCTTGCGCTCTTCGGCCTTGAAACTCGGATCTCCGATTAAGCCCGTCGAGCCGCCCACTAAAATAATCGGCCGATGCCCGGCCATCTGAAAGCGCTTTAAAATGAGCAGCGGCACTAGGCTACCTATATGCAGACTATCCGCAGTAGGATCGAAGCCACAATAAAGGGTGCGAGGCTGATCGAGGTGACTCTCTAACTCACTATCGCCGGATATTTGAGCAATAAGCCCACGTTGACGCAATTGTTCGATTAACTGGCTACCGCTTTGAATCATATTTTTTGAGTTCGCTACTTAGTTAAATTGATCGACAACTCTACAGATTGGCGGGCCAAATACAAGAATTTCTAACCTCTGCCTTTAGCAATACGGCGTTCTGCGCGGAGCTGCTATACAAGGTCTTTACCAAAAAGCCCGAGGTTATCGTTGTAACTTATTAATAAATCAGGCTAAACTCCCATTCATATCATAAAATTAGTGTGTTTGATCGATGGAAAAAATGCAAAAACTCTGGGGGCCTTTACTCTCAGTCGCCGCGGAATTCCCTCGCAAACATCTTATAGCCGCGATTATTGTCGGCTGCCTCTCAGCATTGTTGCTATACCCCTATAGTATTTCCGGTAGCAACCGTCAGATCAGCGAGACTGTAACCCTAATCGTGCTAGAGACGGCTGCTGACAAGATAGATCTGGCCACTGATGACCATGCACTGCAATGGAAAGAACAGACGGTGGGGAATGGCGATAGCCTTTCTCGGCTTTTCAAACGCGCCAAACTAAGCGCTGAAGAAGTGCATAAGGTTGCCTCCTCTAAGGATGGCAGACAGCTGCGTGATCTGTACCCGGGCCAAACCTTTCGGTTTGGCCTAGACAGCAGTGGTCTATTAGCGGAAATACATTATGTTAAGTCACCTCTAGAAAGCTTGGTCTTTACCTATGATGGGCGTCGATACAGTGCGGAGACACGCTTGCGTGAGCCAGAAATACTGCCCGCTTACTCAGAGGGGGTCATTCATGACTCACTCTACCTGGCCGCGAAGAAAGCCAATCTGCCCGACAAGCTTATTATGGAGCTGGCAAATATCTTTGGCTGGGATATAGATTTCGTTTTCGATATCCGCCCAGGAGATTCTTTCTCAGTTCTTTTCGAAGACAGGTATTTGGAAGGCGAGAAGCTTGCGTCGGGGAATATTATTGCGGCCTCATTCACTAACAGAGGCAAGACCTATCAGGCGGTACGCTACCAGAATAGCCTAGGACTAAGCCACTATTACACGCCCGAAGGCCTGAGCATGCGCAAAACTTTTCTGCGTACGCCGCTAGATATTTTCCGCATTAGCTCTAATTTCAATCTGCGACGGAAACACCCTATCCATAAAAAGATCAAGGCCCACCGTGGCGTTGACTACGCCGCTCCTCGAGGCACACCCGTGTATTCCGCGGGTGATGGTAAAGTCATCGCCGCGGGATACAGCAAAGCCAATGGCAACTATGTGTTTGTTCAGCATGGCCACACCTACATAACAAAGTATCTGCACCTCAACAACAAGAAAGTTCGCAAAAACCAGACCGTCAGGCAGCGACAGCTGATCGGCACAGTTGGCGCGACCGGCTACGCAACTGGCCCACATCTGCATTATGAATTTTTGGTTAATGGCGTGCACCGCAATCCACGGACGGTGAAATTACCCAAGGCACAGGCCATAGCAAAGGCAGAGAAGGCAGCCTTTGCAAACAGTACTGCGGTAGCTCTGACGCAACTCGCTGAATATAAAACCGCTACGCAGCTGGCCTCCAACCATACCAACGCTAACTAGGCCAGCCCTATGACTAGCGCCCACATATATATAGGCATCATGTCTGGAACTAGCATTGACAACGTCGATGTAGTGGCCGTCACTTTTCACGCCGATCGACTGAACCTGCTCGACACCCACTCATATCCTATTCCTGAAGGACTGAGGCAGTCTATTTTGATGCTCTCGCAGGCCAACGGTGATACGGTGCAACTCTATGGGGAAACAGACGCTTCACTAGGAATACTGTTTGCCGAAGCGACTCTATCAATTATGAGTAAACTCAGCCTGACAACAGATATGATCGTGGCTATAGGTAGTCACGGGCAGACCGTCAGGCACCAGCCACCTAACGACACAGCGCTAGGCTTTAGCCTTCAAATCGGTGATGCCAATATCATAGCGGCACGCACCGGCTGCGCTGTGGTCACAGATTTTCGGCGTAAAGATATCGCTCTCGGCGGGCAGGGGGCACCTCTGGTTCCCGCCTTTCACCGCGAGCTTTTTACTAGCCCCATTCAAAACAGAGTGATTGCCAATATCGGCGGCATCGCTAATATAAGTATTTTACCCGCCAATGGCCGATGCAGTGGATTTGATACCGGGCCCGGCAATATGCTACTTGATGCCTGGTGCCAAAAAAATACCGACAATGCCTATGATGATAATGGTAAGTGGAGCTCTCGGGGCTGCGCTGATAACACTCTTTTAAACAGACTTAAAGCCCACTCATTTATCAGTCTTCAGGCCCCTAAGAGTACTGGGCGCGAAGACTTTAATTTGTCCTGGCTGGAGCAGCAGCTAACTGGACTGAGCTTAACGGCAGAAGATATTCAGGCGACGCTAGTGATGTTCACGGCGCAGACGATGGCCGATGCTATTAGACATCTGGATACAGATATTGATGAGGTTTATGTTTGTGGCGGCGGGGCTTTCAATGGGCAGCTTATGGCGAAGTTACAGATCAGTTTGGGTGATATCAGAGTACAGTCAACTACAGAGCTTGGCCTAGACCCAAACTGGGTAGAGGCCTGCGCTTTTGCCTGGTTAGCCAAACAGCGCATAGACATGCAAAGCGGCAATCTTGCCGCCGTCACTGGCGCATCTAGACGAACTGTTTTAGGAGCAGTTTACCTGCCGTAAAACCATATTATGGAGTAACGGTTCTGGCGAGACGCCGGCACAGTGACTTAAATCGAGAAGGAAGCGCCACAGCCGCAGGTCGTAGACGCATTAGGATTTGAGATTACGAACCTAGACCCCATAAGGCCCTCTTCATAATCCACGGTAGATCCCGCTAGATATTGAAAACTGAGAGAATCGATCAGCACAGTCACGCCATCTCGACTGACCGGCGTATCATCTTCGGCCATCATATCCTCAAAAGAGAATCCGTATTGAAAACCCGAACAACCACCGCCGGTGACAAACACACGCAGTTTTAGCGCTTCGTTATCTTCTTCGGTTTTAAGTGTTTGCACCTTAGCCACTGCACGATCAGTAACCTCTAGCGCAGTGGGGGTAAATGTTTGAATTCCTGACATGCCTGCTCCATGATGTAGTCTAAACTTTAGTTACTTTTCAACTTTTTTGACAATGCCATCAGGCTGATCAATGCGGCCATCGGCCGGAAACGCCGAGACGTTAGTCTGCGGTTGCTCATGTACAAAGCTACCCACAACATGGGCGCCTTTTTCAATCTCAATTAAGTTGTAATGTATATTACCCTCCACTACAGCTTTAGAGGCTAATTTGGCCTGCTTAGTCGCGTAAATATCGCCTTCTACATGGCCATTAATAACGACCGTCGCAACCCATATTTCGCCCTGAACAGAACCGCCATTTAGCACTCTAACGTGGCTATTTTCGTCTTCTGAAAGAATATTGCCCTTGATAGTACCTTCAATTTCCAAGTTCCCTTTGAAATTCAAATCCCCTTCAACTTCCGTCCCCGGTGCAATTAAAGTTGTCGCTGCCTGGGAGAATGGGCTTTGGTTGTCACCACTTTTTATGCCAAACATTTTTATTCCTCAAGTTTCCAGTCAAACTTACGATCTGATTGCACAGTATCCATCCAGCTGTACTTCAACGTAATCCTTATCTGTTCCGGTTCAAAGCCCTCAGGTAACTCTAAAATGCCCTGATTAATAGAAAAATACTTGAATTCAAGCTTAACCGGTAGCGTTTTAATCTGATCGTCCAGCGTGTTGAGGGCCAGAATAACCGCCTGTCCACCACGCGTGCCCAGCACCCAAATATCAGAGTATACACTCAGAACTTTCATTTTTGCTGATTTCTGACGAGCAACCCAACGATATCTAACGCGGCCATCTTCCATTGCCACTAATTTCAAATCACCTGAAGAGAGCCCATTGGGCTGATCATTGTCCTGCAGGAGCTCCTGATAGAGCTTCAACTCTTCATCGCGCCGGTAAATCTGCCGCTGCAGACCAATCATCTCCACGCGCGCATTTTCGAGGCCAATGGCATCAACTTCAGCGCTGAGCTTGATTCTGCTCAGCTGAAGTTTCGTATCAGAGAGGTCAAGTTCGAGATCTGCCGCCTTGACCTCCAATTGCATTTTGTCCGCAATCTCACGATTAAAGGTCTTGCCTCCCCACAACTTTCCGGCCAGTAGGGTCGAGACGAAAACAGTCACCAGAATCGCTAATAACCAGTATCCCTGCCCAGGCCTGTAGTTAATTACTAAGGGTTTATGCTCAATCATCAGGGCACCAATCCCGGCAGATTCAACCCCGCCATTTCAGAGAGTTTAAACATCAGATTCATACATTGTATGGCCTGACCTGAGGCGCCTTTGGCTAAATTATCCTCGACCACTAGCACCACGACTTTACGACCATTACCGGGACGATGCACAGCAATGCGACAGAAATTAGATCCTCGCACCGACCTGGTTTCGGGGTGGCTGCCAGCAGGCAGTACATCGACAAAAGGCTCATCGGCATAGCGCTCCTCGAATAGCCTCTGCACATCCACATCAGTGTCTATCAGATCAGCATAGATCGTTGAGTGAATACCCCTATTAATAGGCAGTAGATGTGGCACAAAGGTTAGGTTAACCGGGGCTCCAGCTACCTCGGCTAAACCCTGCTCAATCTCTGGCAAATGCCTATGCCCCGAGGCGCCATAGGCCTTAAAGCTATCGCTCGTCTCAGACAGCAAGTTAGCGACATTAGCCTGCCTGCCCGCACCACTAACACCAGAGGCTGAATTCGCAATTATGTCATTCAGGTCGATGCAGCCCGCCTCTAGCAATGGTAGCAAACCAAGCTGAACGCTGGTTGGATAACAACCCGGACAGGCGATTAAGTCCGCACGGCAAATTGCATCACGGTGGTATTCTGGCAATCCATAAACTGCCCTAGATACCAATCCTGGCGCGACATGAGTCTGGCCATACCATTTCTCCCACAACGCAATATCTCTAATACGAAAATCGGCCGATAGATCAATTACTTTAGTACCCATCGCCAATATTGCCGGCACGGTACGCTGGGCTACACCATGAGGCGTCGCGAAAAAGACCACATCACATTCGCTCAGCTTATCAATATCAGGATCGGTAAAAGGTAAATCAACAATACCTCTAAGGTTGGGGTACAGCTGCGCAACCGGCACGCCTTTTTGGGTGCGCGAAGTGATAGTGACCACGTTAGCAGCGGGATGCCCAGCCAACAGCCGCAGTAATTCCGCGCCCGTATAACCCGTCCCACCTACTATGCCAACTTTAATCACTGATGCCTCGCTTTTGAATATCCAGATTCGTTTCAGCCGCCTATAATACCCCAAACATATGCAGTCAGGTATGACAATACACATGTATCGGACTGGTTCACTTGTCAACAAGCGTTAAAACGAGGCCTTAAATGTACCAATGGGTTCTAGCATTCCACCTGATTGCCGTTATTTGCTGGTTTGCAGCGTTGTTTTACCTGCCTAGGCTATTCGTCTATCACGCCATGTCTGAGGACGAAATTAGTATCGAGCGCTTTAAATTAATGCAACGCAAACTCTATCGTGGCATCGCTAACCCATCAATGCTTGCGACCCTAGTACTGGGCGTTTGGCTGGTTGCCATGGCCCCGGGGATGTACCTTTCTTCGACCTGGTTTCAGCTCAAAGCCCTCTTGGTGGCCGTCCTGGTCGGCTACCACCATCTGTGCCTTTTCCATATGAAAAAGCTGGCTTCGGATACGAGCGACAAATCCCACATCTACTTTCGATTATTTAATGAGGTACCCGTAGTATTTCTAGTAGCCATTGTTATTTTGGTGATTGTTAAGCCATTTTAATCTGGCCAACAAAAGTCACCGTATCGTGCATTCGATCAAGCATTTTGCTTATTTTATCGTACCATTTATATTAGGGCTAATTAATGACAGACTCAAACTCCCGCTCAGTAGAACTTTTTCGTGCAGCACAGAAACATATCCCAGGAGGCGTCAACTCGCCAGTGCGCGCTTTTCGAGCGGTCGGCGGCACACCGGTATTTTTTGATCGCGCGGCAGGCGCCTATATGTTTGATGCCGATGACAAACGCTACATTGACTATGTTCTGTCTTGGGGGCCAATGCTTTTAGGGCATGGCCACAAAGACGTATTGGATGCCATTCGCGCCCAGCTAGAAAAGGCCATGACCTTTGGCACTCCCACCGAACTCGAGATTCAGTTAGCCGACAAAATTTGCTCCATTGTCCCAGGCATGGAAATGATTCGCATGGTCAACTCCGGCACCGAAGCCACCATGAGCGCTATTCGTCTAGCACGGGGTTATACCGGAAGGGATAAAATCATTAAATTTGAAGGCTGCTACCACGGCCATTCGGACTCCCTCTTGGTCAAGGCGGGTTCCGGCGCGCTGACACTCGGCGTACCCAGCTCCCCCGGTGTCCCCAAGTCTTTGGCCGATCACACCGTCACACTTTCATACAACGATATTGATCAGGTTAAGCAGGCCTTCGCCGAAATTGGTAATCAGGTGGCCTGCATTATTGTTGAACCCGTGGTTGGCAATATGAACTGCGTGCCTCCGATTCCTGGCTTTCTAGAAGCATTGCGAGAGTGCTGCACTGCCAGTGGTGCACTGTTAATTATCGATGAAGTTATGACCGGCTTCCGTATTAGCCCGAAGGGTGCGATCGGTTATTATGATATCGATGCTGACCTTATTTGCTTGGGCAAAGTCATCGGCGGCGGCATGCCTGTGGGAGCCTTTGGTGGCAAACGGGAAATCATGCAACAGATTGCACCATTGGGCCCCGTCTACCAGGCCGGTACCCTTTCCGGCAACCCCGTTGCAATGGCCGCAGGTTTAGCGACTCTTAACCTGATTTCACAGCCAGGATTTCTCGATCCCGTCTCAGCCCGCACCACTCGATTGGTCGAGGGCCTTTGCGCGCGTGCCTTGGCAGCTGGCATTCCTATGACCAGCAACCACGTTGGTACCATGTGGGGAATCTTTTTTAGCGACGAGGAAAAGATCATTAATTACTCCCAAGTAATGCAATGTGACACCGAGCGCTTTGCAAAATTTTTCCATGGTATGCTGCAGGAAGGTGTTTACTTGGCCCCCGCTTCCTTTGAAGCAGGCTTTATGTCAGCGGCCCATACAGACGAGGATATTCAAAACACTTTAGAGGCTGCAGAGCGTGTTTTTGCTGCGCTCTAAGCATTACCTATTAAGCTAGATCTATACCTTGTAGAATCTCGGTATTGCAGTCATTATCAAGTGGAATACCTATGAGTTTTTCAGCCAGTCGTGGCCCCTACCCCTATACGCGCATGCGTCGTAATCGCGCGACCTGCTTTTCTCGAAGACTGACTAGGGAGACGAAGCTATCTATCGACGATCTGATTTTACCGCTGTTTGTGATCGAGGGTGCCAAGCAGTCGGAAGCCGTGGCCTCGATGCCTGGCGTCAATCGCCTATCGATTGACCTGCTCGTAGAGGCGGCGCTCGACGCAGCCGCACTCGGCATTCCAGCGATTGCGCTTTTCCCCGTGGTGTCTCGGGAGAAAAAGACACTACTCGCCGAAGAAGCCTATAACCCAGAGGGGTTAGCGCAACGAGCCATAGTCGCGATCAAACACGCAGTGCCAGATCTTGGAGTGATTATTGACGTAGCACTAGACCCGTTCACCAGTCACGGCCAGGATGGCATTATTGATCAAGTCTCAGGCTATGTCTTAAATGACGTTACTATTGAAGCCTTGGTCAAACAGGCTCTGTCTCATGCGCAGGCCGGCGCGGATATTGTCGCGCCCTCAGATATGATGGATGGTCGCATTCTGGCCATTCGCGAAGCGCTGGAAGAAAACGGCTTTAGCAATACTCAAATTATGGCCTACTCCGCCAAATATGCCTCTAGCTACTACGGCCCTTTCCGCGAAGCCGTTGGCTCTTCAATAAATATTAACGGTGCCGACAAAAACAGTTATCAGATGGACCCCGGCAATTCTGACGAGGCTCTACACGAATGCGCATTGGATTTAGATGAGGGCGCAGATATGATTATGGTTAAACCCGGCATGCCTTATTTAGATATTGTCAGACGCGTCAAAGATGAGCTCAAAGCGCCCACATTTGTCTATCAGGTCAGTGGAGAGTACGCCATGCACTGCGCTGCATTTAATAATGGCTGGCTCGATCGTGACACCGTGATTTTAGAATCATTACTGGCCTTTAAGCGCGCTGGCGCCGATGGTATTTTAACCTATTTCGCTACACAGGCAGCGATGTTGCTGTCCACTAGAGGTAGTAAGTAACCTTGCGCCTTGATAAATACATTAGCCATGCAACAGATCTTTCACGCGCCGATGCCAAGCGTTTAATCAAAAATGGCGCTGTCTGTATTGATGACGAAATAGCCACTAATGCTGGGCAAAAGATTACTGAGGGCCAAGACGTCGCTGTTGAGGGCTCAACGATTAGCAAGGCCAAGAAACGCTATTTTATGCTCAACAAACCTGCGGGCATCGTGTCTGTCACCAAAGACAATCACAATCCCACTGCAATCAGCTTGATGTATGAACACCGCAGTGAGGAACTGCAAATTGCCGGACGTCTGGATATAGATACCACCGGCTTGCTGCTAATCACAGATGACGGCCAATGGAATCACCGCCTGACGTCGCCGCGCTCTAACTGTTCAAAGATTTATCTGGTCGGCCTCGGGGAACCCGTTACCCCAGACTACCCAGAGAAATTAGCCGCCGGGGTGCTTCTGGAAGGCGAAAAACATCGCTGCATGCCAGCGACTATGGCAACGGTCGACGACCACAGTCTCAACCTAACTATTGCCGAAGGTAAGTATCATCAGGTCAAGCGTATGTTCGCTGCACTGGGTAATCATGTGGTCAGCCTACATCGGTTCCAGGTAGGCGATATAATCCTCGACCCAGCACTCGAACCCGGGGAATACCGCCCCCTTACCGACGCAGAAGTTGCCAGTATTTTATGAATGAAGTCTATACCGACAGCAGTGTTGCACTGCTAT
>Ga0209091_10004682_pt1 | contig 10590 bp, 13 predicted proteins | sample ArcticOcean_MG_C_6_FD_187438 | JGI IMG/M metagenome (GOLD analysis project Ga0209091, IMG submission 187438) | Marine microbial communities from western Arctic Ocean - ArcticOcean_MG_CB8_128 (SPAdes) (version 2) | ecosystem: Environmental > Aquatic > Marine > Oceanic | place: Arctic Ocean... | reverse complement strand
GGTACAATAAGAAATTTATTTGTTGATTTGGATAAAACCCAAAGTCGAGGAGGGGGGTTAGCAGATGTCGAGTCATCCATTAAAACAAGAGGTAATGAAATTGTCTCAACGGGTATTGGAATCGACGGTAAAAATGCTTTAGAACAACTAGAAGAATCGATTGATGCACACATATTAATAGCAAATGAATTATACCATAAACTCGTGGAAGAAGGGGTAGAAGGAAAATCCCTATTGGGCGAGGAAGGTTGGTTTCATAGTACTATTGTCCTAGGTGAGGAGAATAAGAAATATGCCGAGTATGTTTACGCGATTACAGTTGAAGAAAAATACTTTGATGAATTAATTGTAAAAGATATGCCCCTGTATTTCAGAGGATTAGCGGAATTATTAGTCACAGATTTTTTTGGAGACATCATTGGTGATATTATAGATACAACTACATCTACATCTAAACTATTGGATAAAACTTATGATGATGGTACCTCACGACCAATTTTGGATGAAAGTATAGATGAAATACCTGATACAGATACAGGTATTGCCGATTTATTCAACATATTAGAAGAGGTGGCTGGTGGACTATTGGAGGAGGAACTCACAAACATTGAAAGAGGGGAGGCTGAAGTTAATTCAATGTTTGAACGATTTCAACCAAATGCTATTAATAAAAAAATATTAGGTGGTAAATTAAAATTAACAGATATTGGCCACGATCTATATTCTATAAAAGGGAAAAAAACGGAGTTAATAAAAAAACTCAAAGGGTTAATAGAATCCGGAAAGGGTGACTTACTTGACGATGAAGCTTTTGATGACTTACTTAACGACGGAGATTGGGACATACAATCATTCTCCGGAAACGCAGAGGAAAAAGGTCATTCATCGAGCGATGAAGGTGCTTCATCGAGCGATGGAAGTATTATTAAACAAAAAATCGGCGATACAGGATTGGCTGGATTTGCTTCAAAAATAATTTTTAGAAATATAATAAGAGAACAAAAAACACAACGGAGTGGGATTTCTCTATATAGATTTGAAACACCAGTAGACAAAACCTCTAGTGCGAATTCCGATAAAAATCTTCATTGTATTATAGAAGATGTAGCCGAACAGTCTGTTGACGATTTATTTAATATATTTAATCAAATTTGGAATGAAGAATTACAAACATTTGCATTTCAAAGCGCACCGCTTGACGATGAGTATTATATTTTTGGAAATAATAAGAAAGAATTACATATTATAAAAGATAACGCAATAGATATACTTAATAAATGCGGCGGGGATAAAAATATAATTGAAACCGTTGAAACTCTATTTACCGCTGCTAACAGCAAATTAGATGTAAATAGTTTTAAAGCATTTTGGAGATTTGTACTTTTAAATACTCACCCAGATAAAATAAGGAATAAAGAAATGGAGACAGAGGCTTGTCATAGTTTTTATGCTTCGATAACAGATGCGATACAAACAATGAAAGATAAACCAGGTATGGCTGGTGGTGGAATTATAAAAGGTGGTACGAAAAAAGAAAAAGTAACGGATAGCACTGTGTTTTTAGGGTTAAACAAAATATTAGGGAAAAAAATTATTGAAAATAGTTTAACATTAATGAAATGTCTCACCGGTGATAGACAATATGAATATTTTCCCATAATGACGGATGATGCTAAAACAATTATGTCAAATGACCACAGTGACGGTGTTTATGGTGGTTTTGGAGAATCACAAGGAAAAGTAATAGAACAATACAAAGGACGAGGTCGTTTTGCATATTTTAAAAAATTTTTTAAAAAATATAGAGGCATTAAACCCAAATTTGAGAACATATTTAATGGTGAGGGAATAAAAGATTATCTTGAAATGTTGGGTGCAGTATCTAAAGATACATATGGAAAAGTTGTGATTGATTGGTTGAAAATTTGTCCCACCACATCAATAAATACATACAAAGAACCTAATGCGTCGCCTACTAACGGAGCACCTCTCGAATTTAGAAAACTTCTTGCAAGACGTATTTTATTAAATATTCAAGTTTTGATTTTATACAATCAATGCTCTCCAAGTGAGGTTGATATGGTAAAACTTTTAAATGGGCTTTATTTAACTTTGGATAAAACGGAAAGGACTGGATCAGAGGTGATGATAAATAATTATTATGGTAAACCAAAAAATAAAAAACATAAAAACACTATTAATAATTTAATCGGTTGTACTGGTGTTGAAGAGATTAAGGTTTTTATAGCTAATAATAGAACCAGGTGGTTTGGATTTATGTTTGATTATGACAAGCGTGAAAACACGTTTGAAACGAGACCAGATTGGTGCGGGACCGCAAATACAACAGCAGATGATTGGTTGCAAATTTCTTTTAACATTGTTTTAAAATATTTACTGCCTGAATTTATTTATTATATGGGTACCTGGTCATTATATGAAACACCTGAACGTGCAATTCCTACAAAACAATATGGTCAAATAAGCACGGAAGGAAAAGTACCTACTGATTCAAAGGGAGCATATATAATTAATAATGCTGTAGGTATGCTTTGGCCAACTTTAAAAAAAGCTAATCAGGACAGGATGGGGTTTTTCAATTTAACAGGAACTGACGCAAGATTAGTACAGTATTGTCCAACGACTTCAATCGCTGATAATCAAACTCTGTGTTCTGTAACTAGAGAACCAACACGGAAAGAAACATATAACAGAAAACATGAATATGATCTAGAAATGGGTATAGAAGCAGAAGGTCCAGGGGGGGGTACTTATTCATATCTTGTTGAAATGAGTAAAGCATCTGATACTAATTATTTTATTTCGGCGGTTCTTTCTATTCCAGGCCAACCATCTATTATTATTGGTGATAAATCAGAAAAAAATGATCTAAAAAAATCTCCACTTGGAGCAGTCACTACATACTACAAATTATTAAAAATAATGAATAAAGAAATAAGAGTATATTTAATGAGGGAAGGCAACTCAAGAAAAAAGTTTGCCCCAAGAGCAATTTTACAAGATTTCTTTCTAGAAAATATGGAAACCATAACAAAAATGTGCGTGAAAAAAAGCATAGGTGACTACGGTCAAGAACATACTGCGGCGGGTCTATTTGGTTCAGGAGTGCCCGCAGATGTCCTTTCGGATGAGAGTGGGTATGGAAATGTTGTTAAATATGCGGATGACGGCAATAGTCTTAGATTTATGTTAGCAAACGACAGACCATCCGCATATAGAAATATATTTATGTTACTTTTTTCAGAAGAAAATACTGTGAATAGTAGAGCAGTTGCGGGATATTGGAATGAAAATCCTTCAAAGGACGCTAGCATTGCTGGACCTGTGAAATCTATAAAAAATACTATAATAATTTCTCCTTCTACATTATTGGATGGTGGGATTTTCAATACAGACCCAAGAACCGATAGAGGTTTAGGATTGATAACAGAAGTTGGAGATAATATTCTTTTTAAACAAGAAAATCTAAGAAAAAAATTTAGAGCAAGGGGTGGGATTGGTGCTCGTGTGAAAAAAAAGAAAGCCGTAAATAAAATCAGAAGGTCTGGTAGAGGATATGGTATATGGTTAAAAAAACAAGCAGCAGTACAACAAGTTGATTTTAAAAAAATCAACAACTATACAAAAAATGTTTTATTAAATGATTTGCGTAAGTTATATGTTTTACATGGGAATCATTTGAATATTACTGGTCCCCCGGCATTTTCAAACGGTGTTGTGAAATGGCCCACCGACATAAAACAAGGTGGAATGAAAAACAGACAACGTAGTAAAAAAAGAAAAAGGAGAAGGTATAAAAAGAAAACAAAGAAAAAGAAAAAGAAAAAAAATAAAACCAGAAAAATAATAAAAAAGAAAACTAAATTTTATAGAAAAACAAAAAAAAATTGAATATTAAATTTATAATAAAAACAAATTATTATAAATACTATAATGTCTTTGAAGCAACGCAATATAATATCAAAGTTGTTGGCAATAGCCAGCGAATCTAAGCAATCTACTCGAGTTGCAGCCGCAATTTGCCAAGGTAGTAAAATTCTTGCAGTCAGTGTTAATAACCATCGTAATAAATATGGGGCGCATATCCGATGTTGTGGACATGCCGAAGTTGCGTGTATTCACAAGTTCTTCCCGCAAGCTTTCCGGGGAAAAATAAAAGGGTCGTGCGTTTTATGACCTTAAAATTCGCAGAAAAATGAGAAAATTAACCATTTATATTGCTAGACATAGGCATTATACTAACGAATCTGGTCATTCTGAACCATGTTCTCATTGTACCAAAGAAATTAAAAAAATAGGAATAAAAAAAATTGTGTATGTAAATGGGTCTGGTGAAATAAAAAAAAGATTAACAGATTATTATGAAAATGATTATATTTGTCCCGGATACAAAGAATATGCTAAGCAAAACATAAAGGTTGATTAAATATACATTTGTATCCAAAGTAATATTTATTATTAAAATACCTGAGTTTTTTTAAATATTTCAAAATTAAGTGTTTAAAATTGAAGTTTAAATATTTATATTTTTTTAACTAAAAACATAATGGCTTCTACTATGATTGATTTGCTTGAAAAACTCAAACGACAGGAGGAAGTTATCAAACAACAACAACTCCAGCTTTCGGAGGAGATAGAATTAGAATTAGAAAAAAAAAGACGACTTGAAAAAGCTGGGTCTGTAATTAAATTGCGAACGCAATTAGACGAACTGATGAAGATTATTGAAACGCCAAATGTGCCTAATAACTATAAGGTAATCCTACACGATAAACAAATAGCATATCAAAATGATTTGAATAATTGGCATGAAAATAATAAAATTGGAAAGGTAGACAAAGAGAGACAAGATGCGCTTGGCGTTGTAGTAATGAATTTAAGACGTTTAAACGCAGCAGAAGCATTTAGAATAGAAAAATTAAAAAGAGAACAAGGCATTGTTGGTCATCGACCACGTGATACTATAAAAGACAATATTACTATCAAAGAATATATGAATAATTTGTCCGAAATCTCACCATATACTATTAATTCTATTCTGTCACGGGATGGTCGCGATCCTCTTAAAAATCTGGTAAATACTAATTTGAAAGAAAAAGTATATCACGATATTTTGCCTTTGTTTACAACCATAATTGGCATTGTAGAAAAACAACAACTTGAAATCAACGCTTTAAAAACAAAGAAAAATACAACACGTGTTATGACTGGGACATAGCATTAAATTATAAAATCGTATTTATAACTGTTCCTACGCCAGCATTAAATGGGCCCAATACATCGTTTGTTTTCTCCCCTCTCTCAATTTTTTCATGGTCTTCCAACATATCAATATCAATAACGTTAAAACTAGAAAACTCCGTCATATAAGAACTTAGTGCTTTATCGTTTTTAATTGAGTGAGACGCAATGTAATAGCAATTATATAGTTTCATCAATATCAATACTATATAACTCATGTAAGGTGTTATACCTACTTTCCAAAAGATTGGGTCATTGAAAAGAACTAAGTCAGACACTACAAAATTAGCGAGGAAAACCACTACAGTGGACATGGTAACTCTGTAATACATTTTATTATGATAATGTAAATTTGTCAGCAATTTTGGCTTATGTTTTAAAATAATTGCTAAATTATTATCACCAACATCGTGATCTATATCAAAATTATGAACGCAGAAATTTTCTCTCCTTAACTCGATTAAATACGTTAAAAAGAAGAAAAAAATTGTTAAAAAGTTTGTAGACAAAGCTGCCGAGTTCAGAAGGTCATCATTATTATATATATTGTCTTGTATCGAGCATATGGCTGTTGTATTACCATACGTGCACTGGCGGGGGACAAATACAACAAGCATCGAGCCCATAACAACCTTGTAACTTTGTAATAAAAACAATAACATAATCTTAACGCGCTCTTTAGTATCCATGTCAACCTTCATTATAATATATATAACTATAAAAAATGTATAAAACTATAAATATAAATTTATACATTATGGGAAAAAATGATAAGAAAAAACGCATCAAAAAAACAACGCTTTATCGCACCAAAGAAGAGAGAAAGGAAGAAGTTAAAAAAATCATTAAACAACTTTCTCATTTTGAACTAACAATCATTTATGAACCAATTAAACAACTTTATGCTTTATTCAAACAGTATATAGATGAAGGTAATAAACTAGAAATAAATATACCATTTCCCATGATTAGTAGACGAATCAAAGGACTGCTTGCTATTAATGTTAATGAAAAAGTATATGTTAAATTGCAACAGGAAAAATTTTAAAAAGGAGTTTGTTCCTGATTCTCAACCCATTCCTTAATTTTTTGATTTTCACTAACATTTTTTACAATGTTTTTCAAAACCGCACAATTGTTACATGCCGTTGCGACACCTTCTTTGTTATCAAAAAAGTCTACTAAAAATGAATAAATAACAATATCTGCTAACGATAGTTTATGACCAACCGCAAATCGTCTATCGGACGGTGGTGTAACCATGTTTTGAAAATCCATGTTCCCAAACAAAAGTTTATCAAACGCAATGAGTTTTTCTGGTAATGTTGTTTCAAACCATTCTTTTAACGCCTCTTCGCGATTTTCTTTGCGTTTAACAGCCTGATATGCCGTTTTGAAATCTCTGATATATTCACAATAGCTATCAATTAATGCACTTTCTTCCATTGTATCTCCCATCATTTTAAAACGAGCAGCTAGGTATCTTTCAATTGCCTTTGATTGTGAAATTACACCCTCGCCAACATTTAAAAATGGTAGCTTTCCAAGAGATTTCCACAATTTACCTGAAGCTTTATCATCGTCAAACTCTTTCCTTTCCATATTATAAGTAGCCCAGTCAATAATTTTGATGGGATATCTAAAATCTTCAAATTTTTCACCAGCCGCAACCATAATTAAACGGGATGTTTCACCCATACCTTTTCCATTGAAATAATTTAATTTTAACATTTATAGTATTATCTTATTTTTGTTATTATATTGTTTTTTTATAACTTTTATTTATATCAAAAAAAAATTGAAATAAATTATTTTTTTCAAGTGTTAGAAAAAACAAACCGCCAAAATGGAACAAAGTAAACTTAAATTTAAAACTCTAAAAAAAAGAAAAACTAAATTAAAAATAAAAAAAAATACAGATTCAAAAAATAACGAGACGGCATTTGTTGATTATGGTGATAATATTGTTACTTATACTTGGTGTGAATGTGGAGAAAATCATCATGGTAATCAACAAATAGGTCAAATTGCTGACTCTGGTCAAGGATTTATGAGAGCTGATTTGATAGCAGCAAAGACCTTTGCTGAAGAAAATTATAATTGCGACACTGAAATGTTTAACTTAAAAAAAGTGGGTTTAATTAATGATGCCGGAGAACCATTAATTATTAAAAATAAAATAAATGAAATTGTTGATGTAAATAGTGCTCATTTCTTGATTATTCGAGGCTTTATTCCTGCGATTTTGAATAAATATAAATTTAGTATGAATGATTTGATGAAAGAAGTAATGGGACAAAAATGGGATAATAAGTATTGGGATACAAGAAGACAAAAAGTTTTGAATAAACATGCTCGAGAAAATAATGTTGTTTCTGGTAAAGCACAGACTGCTAATTATGCCGAAGGAAAAGGAACAATTCATGCGTTTGAAAATATGACGATTATGGATATTTTAAAAAAAGAGTTTATGAAAATTGGAGAAAAATTCAATTTTGCTTGTGCGGAGGGTAACAAATATATGGATGGTGGGAAAAAAAAGAATGGTATTGGTTGGCATGGCGATTCTGAAAGAAGAAGGGTTTTATCTATGAGATTGGGGTTAAATCCAAGCATGCCGTTTTATTATAGGTGGAAATATAAGCATAAAGAAATTGGACAAATTATGAAATGGGATATTAATGCGGGCGATGTTATGGTTATGAGCGAATGGGCTGTTGGGACAGAATGGAAAAAAAGTAGTTTAGTAACTTTGGTTCATGCGACTGGTGCAAACAAGTATGTGAAACCAAAAAGTGATAATTAGATATGAAATAATAAAAACGTTAAGAAAACATGCAGCATCGTAAACATGCGCAGTATTTTACTTTTGGGTACAATATCACCAAACCCTATCGTAAAATGGACTATTGTTGTATAATAAAGTGTTTCAAATACATTATCAAAATTTTTTTCATCTTCTTCATTACCGCAGTATGGTGAGTATAAATAAAATACAGTTGTAAAGATTATTATTAACGCTATATGAAAAGGCAAAAACATATTTTGTTTTTTTAAAAGTTTAAATAATTTTGCTACATAAAACATTATATATTTACCATATAATAAAATTTTTCAATGAATATAAAAGATAAGTGTTTATATTATGAAATGTCTACTTACAAAACCTTTCATCAAAATACAATCAATAAAATGCTGCATGTTTTTTGTATCCCCATTATCATGGTTACAACATTAAATTTTTTTTCTTATTTAAATATCAGACTATCAAATAACAAGGGAAATAAATTAGGTTCAAAAATAATTCACGGATTTGATGAATATAATTTTGATAAGATTATTGCTTTATTATTTCCTGTTTATTATTTTATAAATTATTCTCTTGAAATAGGAATTTACATGTCTATTTTTATTCTTTTTCTTTACAAATTTGCTAAAATTTGGAGAAATAATGATATACAATGGTTAAAGCACAGTATTGTTTATTTTGTGGCTGCTTGGGTAATACAATTTATCGGACACGCATTTGAAGGAAATCGACCGGCTTTCTTGACAAGTGTTAAAATGACCATATTTGAAGCACCATTATATACATTGAATTATATGGTTTCCTTTTCTAATGATATTTAAAAAGAATAAAATGATTATGTAGCGCCCAACCCTAATACATCTGCGTAGTAATATTACCGATAATTTATTAGTTATTATTGATCCGAAGCTGTAGAAAAGTTAAACCCAAGCCACATATTTACTGGTGTTTTGAGCCATTCTAGATAGCATTCTTCGGTGCAAAAATAAAAACATTTGTCTTTTATTATTGCCTGTTTTATTTTTTTTTTATTTGATGTTTCTAAGCAACAACAGCAATTCCCACAGCAAATATCATTTTTGATTTTATTTTCTTTATCTGGATATTTCTCATTCAAACTCTCTATACTATTTGAACGACTTAGAGCAATTCCTTTTTCTCTGGTGTTATACCAACATGTAATAGTCTCCCAAAAATTCATATATATTAAATATATTAAAAAGTATAAACCATAGTTTTATTAATGAATTGTTATAAACAGATTTTTGTTAAGATGCCCGCAGGGAACACATTAACATTTGATATTGATTATCTAACCACTGTTAGAGACTTAAAAAAATTCATATTCAGGCGCACAAATTTGCCTTCAACATGGCAACGATTCGTTTGTAATGGGAAAGCATTCGATAAAAATCATTTAAATTTAATATACGATCTTGATATCAAAAAGGAGTGTACCCTTCATGTCTTTTTGAGATTTCACGGGGTGGGCTGTAAATGTGAAACATGTCCTTCTAAAAATATTTTACTGCGAAGCGGCAAGAGGATTTAATTTTTTTTTATATAAATATTGGGGTGAACCATTATATGAGGTTGAGCCGTGACTGGTTGCCGCAGACCAAAGCAGTGAAACAAACTCGTCCAAATTAGCAATGGGAATGCTAAATACATTTTCAGGAACACCGTCCGTCCAAAAATTGTCTTGATATTTATTTACGAGATTGTAAACTATGCATATGAATTCGTTCGAATAGTCATTGCTACAATCAGTTAAAAGTTTCCATTTGACTAATTGACGCTGTATAGAACCACTAATTTCAGTTAAATTCGATAAATCGTGTCCTATATTTTCTTTACCGTTCCGAAAGTCTCTATAAAACAATGACTTTCCAAACCACCAAGAACCAACATCGAAACCGTTCACTTGGGAACCTGGTGTACTAATCAACATCGCTTTCAACAATGTATGTGAAATTGTAGTCATTTTTTATTATTTATATATTATAATAAAAAATTAATTATGTTCAATTTTATAAAAAAGTCACTATTTTACGAGATACGTATGTTGTTGATGCGAATAAAATACCTCCCCATAACGTATCAAGTAATATTATAGGGACAGTCCAATTTTTAAACATGACGAATGATGTTGTTTCAAAAACACCGTATATTACCATTCCCAATAAAAAGGCATCGAATATTGATTTATTCTCTCTTATAATAAAATAATTTAGTCCACCAACTAAAAAAATATAACAGAACGCAGCGCTTAAATATGCCGCTGGACCCACCTTGATAGGACTCTTTTGAATATTTTTAATTAAATTTCCGTATGTTTTACCCATAGAGGTTAAATAAACACTGTCTAATGCTAACATGGTAATTCCAGATATTACTAAATTTTTCACATTCATTTATATTTTGATTAGAATAAAAAAAATTTAATCAATAGATATAAATATTAAAGACTAATATAAATAATAACTATATGGAAAAAACTTGTTATTTTATTAGACACG
>Ga0209091_10004681_pt1 | contig 10591 bp, 8 predicted proteins | sample ArcticOcean_MG_C_6_FD_187438 | JGI IMG/M metagenome (GOLD analysis project Ga0209091, IMG submission 187438) | Marine microbial communities from western Arctic Ocean - ArcticOcean_MG_CB8_128 (SPAdes) (version 2) | ecosystem: Environmental > Aquatic > Marine > Oceanic | place: Arctic Ocean... | reverse complement strand
GCCGCCGACCGTGGCCGCGATAAACGCGAAGAAAAACATTTGCTTGGCGAATAAGGAGACTTTAATCGCCGGTGGTCCGGCGATTGTGCCGTTGGCGGTGAAGAATGGCGTGAAAATTTTACCCGCAGATTCCGAACACTCTGCGTTGTTTCAATGCATGCAAGGATTGCCGCCGGGAGCGTTACGCAGAATCATCTTAACCGCCTCTGGTGGGGCGTTCAGAGACGTCGACCTCGCGGAAATGCAACGCATGGCCGAACAAGAGCCGGAAAAGTTACACGCGAAAGCGACCACGCACCCGAACTGGGACATGGGCGCCAAAATCACCTGCGACTCCGCGACGTTGATGAACAAAGCCTTGGAAGTCATCGAAGCGCACTATCTCTACGGTACCTCCTACGATAACATCGACGTCGTCATCCACCCGCAATCCATCATCCACTCAATGGTTGAAACCTCGGACTCCTCTGTCTTGGCCCAATTAGGCTGGCCGGACATGCGTCTCCCTATCCTCTACACCATGTCCTGGCCGCAACGCGTCAACTGCTCCGAACAAACCTGGCCGCGATTAGATTTCGTCAAAATGGGCGACTTAACCTTCAAAGAACCAGACACGAAAAAGTATCCAAGCTTAACCATGGGCTATGCCGCCGGTCGATTCGGTGGAACCATGACTGGCGTCTTCTCCGCCGCCAACGAACAAGCCGTCGCCATGTTTCTCGAAAAGAAAATCGGCTACTTTGACATTTACAAAACCATCGACATGGCCATGGAAGCGCACAAGAACGATTTGATTTTAGATCCATCTTTGGACGATATCGTGGCGTGTGATTTGTGGGCGAGGCAAAACGTGTTGGATAACGTCACTGCTGGGAAGTTGACCGCGAAAGTGCCAGCGTGAGGAGAGAGAGAGATGGAGAGAGAGACTGAGAGAGAGAGAGCATTTTTATTCCAGCATTACAATTAAATTTTCCACCATATCCCGCACATAAATTCGCCTTCACATTACCTAACTTTCGGAAAAAGAACGATGTTGTCGTTCGAGACCGTACCTTCTTTTCGCGCCGTCCTCCCGTCGTCCTCGCGCTCCTCCTCCTCTTCCTCCTTCTCATTCCGCGGCGGAGCAAGTCGTCGTCGTCGCCATCATCATCAAAACGAAAACATCACGCGACGTCGTCAGAACCATCATGTTAGCCTCAAAGCGTCGTCGTCGTCTTCGGAAGAAGAAGAAGAAGTGGAAGAAGAAGAAGGAGAGGAAAAAGAAGAACGCGACGATCCTTCTTTAGAGAAAGAGTTCGAAGAGCGACGGAAACAATCGAACCGAGACTCCGCCGTGGATTGGATTTCCACCTGGAAAACGAATCAAAACGACCCGGAGTTTTTGGCGAAACAAGACATCGAACGACAGGAGAGAAGAGATAAAATTTTAGAAACGGCGCGAAGTTTCGAGTACGTGTTCGTGCACGATTTCATAAGTGGATCGAAACCAAACGATGCATTCGCGCACATGTTTTTGAAAGACGAGTTGGGAAAGTTACAAATCGATGTTTTCGCTCCCGATTTGAGCGGCGTAGAGTCGATTTCTGAAGGCGTGGAGGTGTTGGCGAAAGCGATTGAAGAGAGACAGATGGAGCGCAACGGCGGGAGGGTGAAGAGGCCGCTGAGACTGATCGGGACGAGTGTAGGAGCTTTGTGCTGCGTTCTGTACGCTTCAAAGTGCGATAAGGAAACGTTTGAGGGTACCAATAGTAACGCGAATGGGAGTGAGGTGGATAAGCTTTTCCTCCTGGGACCATGCTTTAACGTCGAAAAATGCTTGTTTAATTATCGGGCGACGTTTAACGTTACTTTTACCGATTCGTTTATCGAAGACGCGAAGAAGATTGACAAATTTCCGTTCGTTACGTGCCCGGCGTATATCGTGAGTGGAGCGGACGATACGATTTCGAATTTGGAAGATGCGGTGCACTGGACGAGGCAAGCGAGTACGCTTTTGAGAGCGACGAACGAAGGCGACGAGGACACGAAAAAGATGAACACGTCGTCGGCGAAGGCAAATAAAGGGAGAGAGGCAGGGGAGAGACGGTTGTTAGAAGTGTCTGGCGTGGGTCATCGCGTGGAAAGCGCGTTACCTCACGCGTTACCTCGGTTTAAAGAGTTTTTCAATTTGCCGAACGTATAGAAGAGAAGGAAAATAATTCCAAAAATAGCAAAGGAGGGAGGGGGTTGACTTGGAAGAAAAAAAGGAAGAGTTTCTGATACATTACGGCACGACGTGCTCGTTCGCGAGCGCCAAAATCAGTACGGACGCGCAGAGAAAGCCGAGCAGATCGAAAAAGAGAGCGCGGTTTCGCTGAGTAAGACTGCGGAGATGTGTTTACAGATATTGCGAAAGACGAAAGATCAAATGCGATTTTGCGAGCACAGAGCGAATAGATACGCGATCGCTAAGGACTACCTAGAGAAATTTTTGGCTGAACACGGAGAGAACAAGCACCGTGAAGAAAAAGAAGATGAAGAAGAAGATGGAGGACGAGAGACGAATGCCACCCCTTGCGACGAATCGCCTTCACCTTCCTCTTCTTCTCTTGTTTCGATCAATCATCATCATTATCGTCATAACATTATCGAACCAGAACAAAATAGCTTGCTTCAATTGCACGCTGAGCTTGAAAACGCGCGTATTCTGTCTTCTCTCGAGAGAGAAAAATCAAAGAAGAAACGCGACGAGCAAATGCACGTATCGAAAATTAAATCCACCATCGCCAACCTCTACGAAAACGTCTGCGCGAAGAGCTCGGTCAATCGCTCAATCGAAACTACGGCGAGCGAGAGATTAGACAACGACAAAACCGACTCAAAAAAACACCGCGAGGACGTCGCGTCGCAACTGCGCCACATATCACACTTCGCTCGCGATTTCAAACGCATACTCACAAATTATTGAATCATCATTTAAATATATTTATGGTAGTCAAAGCAAAAACGCTCTGCGAATTCAAATACTAACACCGCGCTTCGTAACGCTCTCCTACAAAAAATCTAATGCCTGTTACCACCGCTCTTCTGTTGCCGCCTCTCTCGTCTCTCCCGCATCCTCTTCTCGTGTTTGCTCTCCCGTTCCTCCGTCGACTCGTTCTTATTGTTGCTCCTAAAATTCTTCACGTATGGCCCGACGTACCCCCACAACGCGTACGCGCCGTACACAGGGACAAAATACGTCAAGTACCAAAATCTATCGCTCACGAACGAGCTCAACCACATGCTCGCGCACGTCACGTACACGCAGTCGTAATAATACTGCGTCAAACCAGGTTGTGATAAATCCGCGCCTGGGTCGATCAGTTCTTTCGTGTGCACATCGTACGTCGGTTTTGAATGCTTCAGTAAACTCCGGTAGCAAAACAAGCACGTCAACGACCAGAAGAAGGTGTGGATTTTCCAAATCGGATGTGCTTGTGATGATCCAAATTGCCACACGAATCGAACGAGCACGTGCTGCAGAAAAGAGACAGAAACGAGCTTGTGGAGGAAAGAAACGCGTTTTGCGTTGCGCTGGAGGATCTTTTTCGCGCTGTCGCCTGCCATTTTGATTGAGATCGTTAGTCCTTTGCGCGTGTTTTGTGCGGTTTTAACCCAATTTTTAAGGAGAATTCGCTTCACAATTGGAAAATTGCATCACAAAAATATGGTACCGAATACAACTCTTTCGATGCGTTATGCACCGCGTTTGCCGATTCAGACGATTCAGACGAAGCGTTCTGCAACGACAACAGCTTCGAGTGAACGACCGGGAGATTTGAAGAAGAAGAGCATCATCAAAACTGGTTGTTTGAGTTCTTTTTCTTCTGATGATGTTGATGGCACGGGACTTAACATTCCCCTAATACAACGTGCTTCGTCGGTCGTCGCGAGGAGTAATAATACGCGAGCACGAGAGATGATGGTTCTTTCGATGATTGCAGCGGAGGGGGATAAGGATGAGGCGAAAGCGGAGAGCTCGGTGATTGTCGGCGCTGGTCCGACCGGTCTCGTCACCGCCATCATGCTCGCTCGTAGAGGTTGGAAGAACGTGAGAGTCCTCGAAAAAAGAAACAAACCGGAGAAGGCGAACAACGCGGACGTTTGGGGGGATCCTCAGAGGAGTTATAACATCGGCTTATCCGCTCGAGGACAACTGGCGTTGCAGAAATACGATTTATTAGACGTGGCGACGGAGTACGCGAAGCGAGTCAAGGGAAGGTGCGACTTCGATAAAGACGGAAAACCGGTGGAGAAGTTGGTACAAAAGAAGTTTGACACGCAAGTCATTCAGAGAGATCGATTGGTGGCGGCGCTTTTGGAAGAGGTCGAGAGTAATTATGCGGACAGCGTAACGGTCGAGCACGGTGTCGCGGTGAATTCGTGCACGTTTTCGGAGAGCGGCGATAAAGCGACGTTGGAAATTTTCGAGTGTAAAGAAGACGGCGATTATTGCGACACGAAGGCGAAGGAGACGATCGAAACGTCGTTGGTTATTGGCGCGGAAGGAAACGCAGGGAAACGAGGGAGCGCGGTGATTCGAGCGATGGATGAGAGTAGAATGTGCAAGACTAAGATGGTAAAGTTGAAAGAAAGGATTGAATCTACGAGAGTGTATAAGATTATTCCTATTGAACTACCGGATGGGCTTCGGACCGATTTGAACTATTCCTCGAGAACCGGGAAAGGCGTCGCGATGGAGTGTTTGCCGACGAAAGAAGGTCTCTTGGTCGGTGTTTTGTTGGTTAAACCTACGGACGAGGAAACGTGCCTGAAACTCTCCGACCCGAAGAAATTAAGAGAGTATTTGGACAGCGATTTCCCCATGTTTTCGAAAATGGTCAGCGACGAAAACGTTGAGAAGATTGCAAAATCTAAATTTTCCGGTTTGCCGAATTTTCAATACGCCGGGGGCGCTTTACATCTTGGCAGTTGCGCGGGATTAATCGGCGATGCTATTCACACGGTCAAACCGTACTTTGGGATGGGCGTAAATTCGGCGTTTGAAGACGTGACTGTTTTGGAAGAGTGCATCGAGAACGCTAAAGGCGATTCGAAGATTTTTTTACCACTTTACTCGAAAAAACGAGCCGCAGACGCCAAAGCGCTCGTGGAAATCTCGCACGGTTTCGATGGTGGATTCTTAACGTTCGTGTTACCATTAATATTGGATTCTATTTTTCACCGCATTGCGCCGTGGTTATTTATGCCAAATACGATTCAAATGTTACAAAAAGACGACTGGAGTTTTGTGCGAACCAGTCGACGAAAACGGTTCGATCGAACGTTACAGGTCACGATTCTCGCGTCTATTTTCGCAGGATCGGTGAGCTTAGTGATGATGCTCGTCAAGTTTCTGTTGAGCAAAAAGTTTTTTCTAGCGTAAAATGTATGATGCGAATTGATAACGGGTACCTCTATGCTCTATTTTATCATCTATCTCTTTGAAGAAGGCCCCGGGCCGTCCCAGGAATTCGCGAGCGTATGGTTGTTCAACTGGAACTCCTTGTACTCTTTACTCTCAAAATACGCCTTCAACTCGGGCCTGCTCTTCATCTCCGCGTAAAACTTCTTCAATCTTGGAAACTCACTCAACATGTCTTGCTTCTCCACATCTTCTCCATCTTTCCCGCGCACTAACGTCTGATAGTGTTCGTGTTGGTCGATCATCTCAAACGCGTGAAAATCGCAGGACGACACCGCGTCTTTCTTCGCGAAATACGTGAAATCGTGAAACTGTAACCAACTCTCCAGCTTCTCGTACGTCTTTTTGCACGTGCCAAGATGTTCAGGAAGTCGCTCGTAAAACTCACTCTGCGTTCGCACGCTATTCGGAAACTTATACACGAGGCGAATGACGTTATTCCGCAAATCGAATATCTCCATCGCAATCTGCGCGTTTCGTAACCTCTGCTCCGAGTTCTCGTCTTTCTCGTCCACACCAATCTTTCTGCCGAGATGGTCACAGATGCACAAAAACTGCACGATGGTTTTCTTCTCTTCGTGGTCGATCAAATACGGGATATTCGCCAAAGGATTTGCATTTTGAATCATGTCCACTTTATCTCGCTTAAACCAATTGTTCACTCCGTCTGCATCTTGCGTGTATTGCACGTCTCTGAAGTTCATTTCAGCGCCGCCATGAATAAACTTTCCCCAGTGTAAGAGCATCCGTATGGCGGCTCCAAGACCTCGCATTTGCCAGTACCCCATGGTAAACCGCGGTTGTTGTTGCGTCTCATTCTCAGCCGTTTCGCTTTTCCATTTTGGTTGCGGAGGCGGCATAATATTTGTTCTCTTTTTGTCGTAAACGCGCGCAACAATAAAGTCAACGCTTTCCGTATCTGTTGTTGTCTTTTTTCCCAAGGGGAGTTTAGGGGTCTGTCTCCTCATTTTTCCCGCACTCGCGCGGTTGCCGCACACACGCGCGCTTTACATGCGCTTCAACGCCTCGTCCGGCGGCCCGTTTTCGTTAAGTGCTCTGCAACAACACAGACCAAACTGCTTGTGCTGCGTGGGCCAACCGGACCCGGCCTTCGAAAAGGCGATTGCGAATTTGAAACGATTAACAACAGCAACAACAGCATCAACAACAAAACACCTAAACGCAGTAGTAAAAGCGGTCGAGGAAGAAGGAGGAGGAGAAGGAGGGGCAGCAAAAGCGCTGTCGTTTGCGAAGCCTGAAAGTATTTCAGGGATAAATCAAACCGTCGCGGAGAGTTTCGTTCGCATGTGCCGCAGCAACGGAAGCGGCAAAATGCGATTGAGTAAATCGAAGCAGAAGGTTGCGATGAAGTTGAAGATGAAATTCGAGGCGCGGTTATTTACGGCAGAGGAGATCGAGAGGATGCAAGAGGCGGTTTTGGAAGCGTACGAGGAAACTTTGGATTTAGAAGAGAAGAAGATGAAGACCTGAAGAAGAAGAAGAAGAAGAAGAAGGATAAGAAGACATGGCATCGAAAGTTATCGAAAGGATAGAGCAAAAAGTATCCGACGACCCCGACGCGAAAGCGATCGTCGAACACGATCCTTTCTCGTCCTCACGCGATGGGAAGACAGCCTCGACGAGTTATGGCGACTTGTGGACGAAGAGCGGGAGGATGGCGAAGATGCTTATGCGCTCATCGGAGATGCGCGGCGTCGAGATGGTAGGCGTCGCGGTTAATGAGGGATACATGTTGCACGTGTGCCAGGTGGCTGTGCTTAGAGCGGGGAAGACCTTCGTGCCAATATCGATAGAAGAAGGAGGTCGGCGAAGGTTGAATGCGGTGTGCGAGTTGTGCGAATTTGCGTCTGTCGTGGTTAGGGATTGGACGCATAAGGAAGCTTTGCTTGAAATGTTAGATGCGTCGAAAAGGAGGTGGATGGAAGACAGGGTCGTCGTTGCGGATGAAGCGGTTGTTAGCTCGGACGAACGAAGAAGGGTTCCACTCATATTATCATCGGTAGAAAGAAAGGAAACATTCGTTTCGCACGTTTTTTTTACGAGTGGGTCGACCGGTTCCCCTAAAGGCTGTGTCGTCTCGGAGAAGGCGCTGTTTTCATACTGCTCGGCGAGAAACGATAAACTGAAGATTACAGAGACGAGTCACGTTTTCATGGCGTCTTCTTCTACCTTTGATCCGAGTTATGGCGACGCTTTAAGCTGTTTCATCGCCGGCGGCACTTTGCACGTTGGGAATACGAAAACGGCGACGTTTGAACATTTAGGTGTATTACTCGGAAGATCTCAGGCGAATTTTTGCGCGTTGACGCCGTCGCTAGCCTCGACGATTTCGGATGCAGATTTGCAAGCGATTGAGAACCCGTTACTCATTACGTTAGGTGGCGAACGCGCGAGCACACAACTTCTCGAAAAACTTCTCGACATAAAGAATATTAAAGTTGCAAACACATACGGGGTGACGGAATGTGCGGTGTATCAAACCTTTGGGTTGATGCGTGACGCTTCAGATTCAAAGAAAATTGGCAAACCACTTGACGGTGTTTCTATCGTTCTCGCTCGCGACGACTTGGACGAAAACGCTATATTGGATCCAAATCTCGATCGTGGAAAGATTGGAGAGATTTATGTAAGCGGCGATCAAGTCGGCGAAGGCTATTTTAAAGCCGAAGAGCTCACTCGCGAGAGATTTATTACGCTGAACGATGCGCGATACTTTCGAACGGGTGATTTTGCAAAATACGACGAAGAGTCTGAGGAGTGCGAATTAATTTTCCTAGGACGGAAAGACTCACAAGTAAAAATAAATGGCGGTCGCATTGAACTCGAGGAGGTTGAAAGCCTAGCGATGGAGGCATGCGAGCGATTCGTGAGTGCCATCGCGGCATGCGCTTTTTCAAAATCTGAGCTGGTCTTATTTTGCTGCGTTCCAGAAACCTCTTATGAAGGAGACATTACCCTAGTGTCGATTAAACCAGACCTCGTCGATGTCATACGGTTGTGCATCTCGAAGACCTTACCGAAATTTATGTGGCCGAAACAGATTTTCATCCTTGACGAACCCAATTTGCCGCTCTCTGCGAACGGCAAAATTGATCGGCGTTTGCTTCTTTCTGAGGAATATATGGGGATGCTCATAGCGGAGAAAATGACAAATCTACGCGTTGGTGAAGAAGATGAAAACGATCTTTGTCTCGAGACTCCGCTCGATTTTGCCATTGCAGACGCGTGGCGATTGGCTTTGAATCTTGATGCAAGCGACGGCAAAACTGTCTTGCGTTTGAACTCTAATTTTCTCTTTATGGGTGGTGATTCGTTGGGTGCATTGAGCGCCGTTCGGAAGCTGAAAGAAACTCTTAGCCAAATCACAACTATATCACCGAGTGGAGTGGAAGGTATTGGAATCTTTGGCGAAGATTTCGGCGCGTTGAGCCCGCACGAACTTTTGCAAAGACCGGTTTTGCTGACGTTCGCTTCGCATCTCGCCTCGACGCTAAATTTGCCAAAATCGTGGACGGAACGAAAAGGAGGAATATCAGAGAAACGAGACTCGACAGTCGTCGAAGCACGTTCTGAATACGAATTATCGCTCATACGTTTGCTCGTAAAATCAAATCAGTTCAAAGCAATCGAGGCGATTTTGAAAGTTTACAAGAGCGAGGAGCGCTCTCCTCCTCGCGACGACGCGGCGGTATGTCTCGCGTGTCAACTCGGTCACACCGAGTCCCTCGACATTCTGATAAAAACGAGTGTCTTTGAATCAGAGTTGGAACACTGTCGAGGTGCACGAAATGCAAATTTGCTCCACTGCGCAGCTCGAAACCCGGCGAAAGCGGGAAAAGTGCTCGCGAGACTCGCAAAAAATTGCTCTGAATCCGTGTTGGCAAAACTCATGCAAAGCAAAGACGACGACGGTCAAATTCCATTACACGCCCTCGCAAGATTTGGTGCGAGTCGGTCGCTCATAAACGACTTTATTTTGATTTCCAAGAAATCAAGAAAGGATTTGATCAACGCGCGCGACGGATTTGAAAGGACACCTTTGCATTGGGCGTCTGTAAACGGAAACAAAAACACGCTTTGTGCACTTCTCGAGTTTGGAGCGGACAAGTCTTTGAAAGATGGAAATGGTGAAACATCATTAGACGCAGCTGAGCGCAGGGCTTTATGCGCATCGAGCGAGCGCATTGCAGGTGAACGTCCGAGCAAATGGGCGGACATTGCCACCGTCCTTGGCGGTTCCGGCAGCACGAAACACCTCAAGGGAAAGAAGTAAAATATACCGCACGTAGAATTAGAAATGTACAATGTAGAAAGTGCAAGCGCTAGATACTAGTAATACTCTATAAGTATAACGCATCACGACTTTTTAGCGTTCGCGAATAAATCTTTCACGTCCCAATCGTCGCCTGCGTCGTCGTCGTCGTCCTCGTCTTCTCTTTTCCCCTTCTTCTTCCCTCCATTTTTACCTAAAAACTTCTCCATCTCTCCAACCCTCCCACTATCGTTCAACCCGATTGCAAAATACGCCAAATGTCTCCTTTTCCTCGCCATCAGCGCTTTCTCGTCGACCGTTTCTCCCATCAGTTCCAACTTCCTCTGTTCCTCCGCTTTCACTTTCTCCCTCTTTTCCTTGAGACTTTTCTTCCGTTTCTTCAATTTATGCTTGCGAATTTTGTCTTGTTCCGATGATGATGCGAACGTGCCTCTTCCTTCCTTCGCGCGTTTGAGCGATTGTTTGACCAGTTTGGAGGACATGATGTGGTTGTGAATTATTAGTATTAGTATTAGTATTATTCTACCACTACCGCTTCTTCTTCTTCTTCTTGTGGTCGGTGAGAATGATACCAACGAGAGCCGCCGCTTATATAAAAACAATAACGAAGAAGCGAAAGACGAAAACGCTGCAGAGTGAAAAAAGTGGCAAGAAAAAGAAAGGGCAGAGAAAAGAGAAAAATTCAAAAAATTCGCAAAAACAACAACAACCTCATCATAATAATAATCATCATTATCATCATCAAAAGCGGGCTATTCTGCTCTCTGCCTTTGTCTCCTCAAACAACTGAACGATCGCTCGCTTCCGCTTTATTTATATATATATATAAACGCGTGATGTCTTCAAAACTC
>Ga0209091_10004680_pt1 | contig 10591 bp, 7 predicted proteins | sample ArcticOcean_MG_C_6_FD_187438 | JGI IMG/M metagenome (GOLD analysis project Ga0209091, IMG submission 187438) | Marine microbial communities from western Arctic Ocean - ArcticOcean_MG_CB8_128 (SPAdes) (version 2) | ecosystem: Environmental > Aquatic > Marine > Oceanic | place: Arctic Ocean... | reverse complement strand
ATTATTTAACTTTGATAATCATTAAACAGTAAATAATGGCTTGGTTTAAAAGAAAAGATAAAGGAATTCACACTCCTACAGAGGCAAAAAAGGATATCCCAAAAGGACTTTGGTATAAATCCCCAACAGGAAAAATTATTGACACGGATGAACTAGAAAGGAATTTTTACGTAAGTCCAGAGGATGGATATCACGTAAGGATTGGAAGTAGGGAATATTTTGATATTTTATTTGATGATAAGTTTAAAGAGTTAAATGCTAATTTAACTTCGAAAGACCCACTGAAATTTATTGATAATAAAAAGTATTCAGATAGGTTAAAAGCTGCTACTAAAAAAACTAATTTAAAAGACGCCGTAAGAACTGCAGTTGGAAAATCTAAAGGAAGAGATGTCGTTATTGCTTGTATGGACTTTAGCTTTATAGGTGGATCAATGGGTAGTGTTGTTGGCGAAAAAATAGCTAGGGCAGCAGATTATTCATTAAAGAAAAAAATACCCTTTTTAATTATATCAAAATCAGGTGGAGCAAGGATGATGGAAGCAGCACTTTCTTTAATGCAACTTGCAAAAACATCGGTTAAACTTGCACAATTAGCAGAGGCAAAAATTCCATACATATCCCTATGTACAGATCCAACAACAGGCGGTACTACTGCTTCTTTTGCAATGCTAGGAGATGTAAATATAAGTGAGCCTGGTGCTCTTATTGGTTTTGCTGGACCTAGAGTAGTTAGAGATACTACTGGAAAAGAATTACCCGAAGGATTTCAAACTGCAGAATTTGTCTTAGAACATGGCTTCTTAGATTTTATTACCGAGAGAAATAAATTAAAAGATAAAATCAATTTATATTTAGATTTAATTTTAAATACTCCTCTTAGGGACTAATGATAAAATTAGTAAACCTAATCTACAAAAAACTAAGAATATTCTACACGTGTGAACTTAAAGTTTTTAGGAGAATTTTTGGAGTGAAATAAATCCTAATTTAATCTATTTTTTCACTATATTTGCCCCTCTATTTTAGTTAATAGAAATCGTACATAATAATCATTTAAATAATATTGGAATGTATTTAACAACAAAATCGAAAGAAACACTATTCAAAAAACACGGTAAAAACGAAAAAGATACCGGAAGCGCTGAAGGCCAGATCGCTTTATTCACACTAAGAATCAACCACTTAACAGAGCATTTAAAAAATAATCGTAAAGATTATAACACAGAAAGATCTCTAGTTAAATTAGTAGGAAAAAGAAGATCTCTTCTAGATTACCTTACTAAGGTGGACGTCTTAAGATATCGTGCAATTGTTAAGGAATTAAATTTAAGAAAATAATTAATAAAAGAGGCTTTTAAGCCTCTTTTATTAATTATTACACTAATTATATTAAAGCTAGTAAGTAGTTTTTCATTGGTACACAACAACAACACAACACCATTGTTTAATATTTAACTTAAAAAAAAATTATGAAACCAAAAGTTTATAAAGAGATAATTGACCTGGGAGATGGTAGAGAAATTTCTATCGAAACCGGAAAATTAGCAAAACAAGCTCATGGTAGTATTGTTGTGCAATCCGGAAAATGTATGATGTTGTGTACAGTAGTTTCCAATTACGAACAAAAAGATCTTGGTTTTCTACCCTTAACGGTAGATTACAGAGAGAAATTTGCTGCTGCAGGAAGATATCCTGGAGGATTCTTCAAAAGAGAAGCAAGACCGAGTGATGGTGAAGTATTAACAATGCGTTTAGTAGACCGTGTTTTACGTCCGTTATTTCCAAAAGACTATACTGCAGAAACTCAAGTGATGATTCAGTTAATGTCTCATGACGAAAATGTAATGCCAGATGCAATGGCTGGTTTGGCAGCTTCGGCAGCTATTCAATTATCCGATTTTCCTTTTGAATGTGCAATCTCTGAAGCAAGAGTTGGACGTATAAACGGTGAATTTGTTATAAACCCAACAAGAGCTCAATTAAAAGAATCTGACATCGATATGATGATTGGAGCTTCCGCTGATTCTGTAATGATGGTTGAAGGTGAAATGGATGAGATCTCTGAAGAAGAAATGGCAGATGCAATTAAGTTTGCACATGAAGCTATAAAAGTACAATGTGCTGCTCAAATAAGATTAGCAGAAGCATTTGGAAAGAAAGAGGTTCGTGAATATGAAGGTGCAAAAGAAGATAAAGATTTAGAGAAAAAGGTTCATGATATGGCATATGATAAAGTATATGCTATAGCAGAAGCTGGATCTGCAAAACATGAGAGAACTGCTGCGTTTAAAGAAATAAAAGAAGCGATCAAAGCTACTTTTTCAGAGGAAGAATTAGCAGAATTTGGTGATTTAGTTTCTGATTATTATCGCAAGGCTGAGAAAGCTGCAATTAGAGATTTAACTTTAAATGTTGGATTACGTTTAGATGGTCGTAAAACTGATGAAATTAGACCTATCTGGTCAGAAATAGATTATTTACCGTCAGTACATGGTTCTTCAATCTTTACCCGTGGAGAAACACAAGCTTTAGCTACAGTTACTCTAGGAACATCTAGAGATGCAAATAAAATTGATATGCCATCCTTTGAAGGGGAAGAAAATTTCTATTTACATTACAACTTCCCTCCTTTTTGTACAGGAGAAGCTAGACCAATTCGTGGAACCTCACGTAGAGAAGTTGGACATGGTAACTTGGCGCAACGTGGATTAAAAGGAATGATTCCTGAAGATTGTCCTTATACAGTGAGAGTTGTATCTGAAGTTTTAGAATCTAACGGTTCTTCTTCGATGGCTACAGTTTGTGCTGGAACAATGGCGCTTATGGATGCAGGAGTTCAAATGATAAGACCAGTTTCTGGTATTGCAATGGGATTGATATCGGACGCTAAATCTGGAAAATATGCTGTATTATCGGATATTTTAGGGGATGAAGATCATTTAGGAGACATGGATTTTAAAGTTACAGGTACTTCTGAAGGGATTACAGCCTGTCAAATGGATATTAAAGTAAAAGGATTAGGATACGAGATTTTAGTGAATGCATTAAAACAAGCTCGTGAAGGCCGTTTACATATATTAGGAAAACTTACAGAAACAATTTCAACTCCAAACGCGGATGTTAAAGCACACGCTCCAAAAATGGTAACTAGGACTATTCCAAATGAATACATTGGCGCTATGATTGGACCAGGTGGTAAAAACATACAAGAACTACAAAAAACTACTGGCTGTACTCTTGTAATAAATGAAGATCCAATAACGGAAGAAGGTATTATAGAAATTTTAGGAACTGATCAAGAAGGAATTGATACAGTACTAGCTAAAATCGAATCCATGCTTTTCAAACCTGAAGTTGGTAGTGTTTATGAAGTAAAAGTAATTAAAATATTAGATTTTGGCGCAGTTGTAGAATACCAAGAAGCTCCAGGAAATGAAGTCTTATTACACATTAGTGAACTGGATTGGAAAAAAACCGATAAGGTAACAGATGTTCTAAACATGGGTGATGTATTAGATATCAAGTACTTTGGTGTTGATCCAAGAACTAGAAAAGACAAAGTTTCTAGAAAAGCTCTAATTGAAAAGCCAGAAGGTTATGTTGAAAGACCTGCTAGACCACCAAGATCAAACGACAGAGGTCGTGATAACAGAGGAAGAGACAATAGAAGATAGTTCAGAGTATGCTAGGGTGTTAAACTATTCTAGCATATTATATAATTTTTAATTTAATTTTTAAAATTAGATGAGACAACTTAAAATAACCAAACAGGTAACTAATAGAGAAACAGCTTCTCTAGATAAATATTTACAGGAAATTGGAAAAGTTGATTTAATTACTGCGGAAGAAGAAGTAGAATTAGCTCAAAAAATTAAGGCTGGTAGCCAAGCCGCTTTAGAGAAACTTACAAAAGCAAATCTTCGTTTTGTGGTATCTGTTGCGAAGCAGTACCAAAATCAGGGTTTAACCCTACCAGATTTAATAAATGAAGGTAATTTAGGATTAATTAAAGCAGCCCAACGATTTGATGAAACAAGAGGTTTTAAATTTATATCCTATGCGGTATGGTGGATTCGTCAATCTATTTTACAAGCATTAGCAGAGCAATCAAGAATTGTTCGTTTACCACTAAATAAAATTGGGTCTATCAATAAGATTAACAAGACCTATGCTTTTTTAGAACAATCGCATGAAAGACCTCCAAGCGCAGAAGAAATAGCGAAGGAATTGGACATGACTATCAATGATGTGAAAGAGTCCATGAAAAACTCAGGACGTCATGTATCGATGGATGCACCACTAGTTGAAGGAGAAGACTCAAATCTCTATGATGTACTTAGAAGTGGTGAATCACCAAATCCTGATAGAGCGTTACTACACGAGTCTTTAAAAACAGAAATTGAAAGAGCATTAGAAACATTAACGCCAAGAGAAGCGGATGTAATTAGACTTTACTTCGGTTTAGGAGAACAACACCCTATGACACTAGAAGAAATAGGAGAGACATTTGATCTAACTAGAGAGAGAGTTCGTCAAATTAAAGAAAAAGCCATTAGAAGACTAAAACATACTTCCAGAAGTAAAATACTGAAAACGTATTTAGGATAAAAACTTTAAAAAGGCCAGTATTTAAAATACTGGCCTTTTTTTTTTACATTTACTTAATGAAAAAACATCTTATCGCGCCCTCAGTACTAGCAGCAGACTTTGGAAATTTACAAAGAGATTTAGAAATGATCAATGAAAGTAGTGCAGACTGGTTTCATATAGATATAATGGATGGAGTCTTTGTTCCTAATATATCCTTTGGTATGCCTGTGGTAAGGGATATAAATAAACATGCAAAAAAAACAATAGATGTTCACCTAATGATTGTTAATCCAGATCAGTATATAGAAACATTTGCTAGTTTAGGTGCTGATATACTAACAGTACACTATGAGGCTTGCACACACTTACATAGAACTATTCAGGCTATAAAAGCTGCTGGTATGAAAGCAGGTGTAGCTTTAAACCCCCACTCTAGCGTAGATCTATTAAAAGATACCATTAAAGATATTGATTTAGTATGTCTTATGAGTGTTAACCCAGGATTTGGAGGTCAATCATTTATTGAAAATACCTATGATAAAATAAAAGAATTAAAGGAATTGATAAAATCAAAGGGATCAAAATGCCTAATAGAGATCGATGGAGGAGTAACAAACAAAAATGCTAAAAAACTAGTTGAAAATGGTGCAAACGTATTAGTAGCAGGTAGTTACGTTTTTAAAAGCAAAAATCCGATTCAAACTATAGAAAAGTTAAGCACATTAAAATTCTAACAATAACAGACATTTAATATGAATATATTAGTTATATACATATAGGTAATAAAATATTCCATCTTAAAATACCAGACATAATATATGCAATACCAGACATAAGATTTAATAATAAATGTGTACATTTGCTTAAATCATTTTAATATGTTAAGTAGAATCGTACTAATTTTTAAATTATTTATTTGTTTTTTCTTTCTCTCACAAAATATATTTGCTAACATTGAAATTATCACAAAAGATTTTGATGGACAGATTGACGATAACATTAAAAGTTATTATTACGATCACGATAAAACTAGTTTATACTACTTAAATAGCTCTCTAAAACTAAATATTATTGACTTTAAATCGAATAAAGTCAATATTATTCAGCTTTCTACAACAGAAGATTTCATATCAAAAGTTCCAATTAATTGGGTCCCTAATGTAGCCTTAAATGCTCAAAAGGAATTACTAGATTCTCAATTTACTATACAGATTTATCAAAAAATTTCTGAGTTAATAATAACGATGTCTAACAATGAATTATATCTTGTTGATAATGGAGGTGGAATGGTCTTAAAAATTGATTTAAACAATTATAAGATAAACAGACACGATAAGAGCTTTACAAGTATGAATAAATTTGGTGGAAACGTATTTACCCATAACGAAGATATATACCACTTTGGAGGTTACGGATTATATAAAACCAACTCTACTCTTTTAAAATTTAACCAAAAATACAAAACTTGGGACGAAATTGTTGTTGTAGATAGATTTCCTAATAAGAATGGAATAACAAATGCAAGAAGTCTTATTTGGGAGGACAAACTCTTTTTAATAGGGGGAAATAGTACAGAAAACCAAGTTGAAACCAACAACAACAAACTTTTAAGTTATGATTTTAATAATAAATCATGGAGAAGTTATGGGTCTATTAATTTTGATATGGACTATAACGCTGTGTCAACTGCAAATAATTATTTTATTATCTACGATAGCGAGTTAAATAGAATAAAAGTTATAGATGTTGATAAATTAAAATTGAATTCTTACAATATAAATCCTGAATTAGAATTTGAAAAGGGAAAAGATGTTAGAGCAATAATTTTTAATTGCAGTCATTTATACACCGGTTTAAAACAAAAACAACAAGGCAAAGTAGTTGATTTAAAATTCACCTCTCTTGAGGATGTTAGCATTAATTATTTTTCAGGAAACACTAGAACTTACCAAGCATCAATCTTTAAGTCCTACAAATTTTTTGACTTTGTAGACCTAAAATCTAAAGAAAATTTAGTTTTATTTAAAGAAAAGAGATCTAGAAATGAATTTATCATTCCACTTATAATGGTCTTAACAATACTATTAATTAATACTTTTTATAAAAATTATAAGGAGGATAGTGTCGTAGTATCTCAGAAATTACATTCCTTTAAAGACGGGATTTTAGTATTTAAAACAACAGAAATATCATTAGATGATAATTCAAAACTAATATTAGAATTTTTATATTCAAAACAGTCCGTTTCTAGCAACGAAATCGTGACACTACTAGTTAATAATGGTATGTCCATGGACTATGCCTCTAAAATAAAAAATAAGATTATAGAGAGTTTAAATGAGAAATTTGAATTTATAACTGCTTTAGAGCAAAAATTTATAAAAACTTCAAAAAGTAAAGAAGATAAAAGAATCCAAATTTTGAGCTTAATTAAGCAGTAATTTTATTTTTAAATACTTCGAACAAAGTGATCCAGAATAAATTAATTCCAACATATACAAGTGTTAGTAGAGTAGAATCAAATAATGGCTCTAAAGCAAACACAATCGTTAGATTAAGAAAATTTATCATACAAAGAATAAAAGATGTTCTTAAATGAGTAAATCCTCCATTAATGAAAATATGATGAATATGATTTCTGTCTGCTGCAAAAGGAGAATTGCCCTTTAAAATTCTAACCAGCATAACCCTTAAAGTATCTAAAACAGGAATATTTATAATTGCAACAGCTAAAACAGGAAGATTTTCTGCTTTTATTTGAAAGATATTTTGGTATCCAATATAATCACTCATATTAATAAATATCACTAAAAAATATGCAATCCAAAATCCTAGAAAAAGAGAACCAGCATCTCCAACAAATAATTTTTTATTTGAAGAAAGATTATATCTTATAAAAACAGCGAGAGAACCAATCAATAAAAGGCAAATTAGTGCAAGTGTAAAATTCGAAGCATTTAAAAATATTACAACTAATAAACAGCAGACTAAAGAGCAAAAAAGTGCTAAATAAGAATCTATCCCATCCATTAAATTTACAGCATTAATCACAGCCAAATAAACAAAAGCAGTAAAAGCTAAACCAAGTAAGTAAGGGATCTCATGGATTCCTAAGAAACCATGCAGATTATTAATAATATTTTTGCCGAATACTAACTCTGAGTTAATCGTCATTACAATAATAAACAATAACATAATATATTTATAAAAGGCCGTTATTTCCATGAAATCGTCATAAAAACCTAAAAGGGAAACTAGAAATGAGGATATTATTACAACGTTGATAGAATTAAAATCAAATAGAGAGACAGTATCTAAAACAATATTTCCAACAAGAACAACAAAAGCAAGTAAAATACCAGCTCCTGTGTAAACCTGTCCATTATGAGAAGATCTTTCGTTATAACCCTTATATAGATTATATTTTTTTGCAACAAAAATATATTTTTTAAACAAAAAACTAGATAACATGATAGTAAATAACAAAACTGCAAACGCGTAGTAAAAATATTCACTCATCATATTTATTTATAAAGCAAATATAAACAATATATAGCTTGTAAGAATACCAGACATTGTAAACACTGATATAAAAAAATCAGTATTACAGACAAAAATTGAATTTTTTTTTATTTATGCATATATTTGCAATTAAATCTAATTAACATGAGATTATTACACCTATTTTTCTTTATTACTTTTTTTAGTTTTTCACAGACTAACGAGGTCTTAATTAATCAAGCTCTTCAGACAGCAGAATCTCAAGATATACAAACGAAGAGCCAAGCTGCAAAAGCATTACAAGCCAGTGGAATGTCAGAAAGTCAAGCAAGACAACTAGCTAGACAAAGAGGTCTTAGTTATGATCAATTATTAAACGATTACTTCTCTGAAGAAAATTCTTTAATAGAGAATATGGGAGGTGATCCAGATACTTCAATTTTAGAAAATAAGCCAGAAGAAGAAGTTGAAGAAATAGTAACTGAAGAAGAGGAAATGGAAGAATCCGAAGAAGAAATTGAATATTTTGGATATAATATTTTTGATAATAACCCATATTTAAATAAAGAGTACTTACTTGGAAATATTGATGAGGGATATCTTATAGCACCTGGTGACGAGCTGAGAATTATGACCTATGGAGATAATTCATTTCAGCAAAATGTAACTGTTGACAGAAATGGCAATATCAATATTAGTGGATATGGCTTATTTTTTGCTTCTGGAAACACTTTTAAGACCTTAAAATCCAGATTAAAACTATTTCTAGGAAAATATCTTTCAGGTCTAGTAAGCTCTCCTGCAAAAACCTTTATGGATGTATCGCTTACTCAGTTAAGACCTGTTAAAGTAGTAGTATTAGGGCAAGTTAACGCGCCTGGACCTCATATATTAAATACATCCGGTTCAGCTCTTTCAGCTCTTTATGCTGCAGGTGGTGTTAAGACTAGTGGAACGCTTAGGGAAATTAAAATCTATAGAAACAATAAATTATTTAAAACTATTGATCTATACAACTACATTACTAAAGGTCAATTAAAGGAAGATATTACACTTACCAACAATGATATAGTTTTTGTTGATTCTAGAAAAAATAGCGCTACACTAATAGGAGAAGTTTATAATTCATTTACTTATGAATTATTAGAAAATGAAAATTTAGAAGATTTGATAGGATTTTCAGGAGGATTACCTGTAACAGCACAAACCACAAAAGTAAATATCAGCAGAATCACTCCTGCAGATTTGAGAACGAGTGAAATTATAGCAGATAGAGAGTTAATCACTGTAGACTACCAAGAAAGAATAAGAGCAAGTAAAAAAACAGCTCTGTTAGATGGAGATAAAATTACGTTTTTTCCAATTTTAGATTTGGAACTAAATAAAGTAACTATAAGTGGTCATGTATATGAACCTGGAAATTATTCTTTAAGTACTTTTAAAAATCTAAGATCTCTAATTTTAAATGCAGCAAAAGGAGTAAAACCAGAAGTTTATCTTGATAAAGTTGATGTCACAAGTCTCCTTAATGGAATTGATGGAACTCAATTACTAAATAGCTATAATTTATCGGATATAATCTCAGGGAAGAAAGATATAGTATTACAAGATTTAGATGAGGTTATAGTGTATAGTAATTTTGAGATTGAAGGGGCTAAAAATGTCTCAATAAGTGGGTATGGAATTATTTATAGGGAAAATGACTCTATAAATAAGTATGAAACTATTAAATTTAGGGAAAATGACTCTATAGATAGTTATGTAAATGTTAGAAAAACCATAAGTTGGAAAGAAAATTTGAGTCTTCATGATTTAATTTTTACATCGACTCAGATCAATAATCCAGATTATTATAGTGATTTATTAAAATCAAGAATAGATGTTAAAAGATACAATGTAGTTACCGGAAATTACAAGACTTTAAGTTTTGAATTTAATAATATAGAAGAATTAAAATCTACTCTGTTATTCCCAAGAGATAATGTTATTCTATACTCTAATAATATTACAGAAAACACAGACAAAACAGTTGGGATTTATGGATTAATTAAAAACCCAAATGAATTTCCACTAGAAGAAGAAATGTATGTAGAGGATCTTATTTTACTTTCAGGTGGTTTTAATATTAATTCAGATCAAAAAAATATAATTATAAACAGGCTCGAAATTGATGCATTAAATGATAGAGTCGTTAGAAAGTTTGATATAAAAGTAGATAAAGATTATTTATTAGGTTTAAAGGAAGAACCTAATGAAAGATTTATTTTACAGGATAAAGATATCGTTTTAGTAAAGCAAATTCTAGGTTATCAAGAACCTGTCAGGGTTACAATTAAAGGAGAGGTTAATTTTCCACAAAATGTGATAATAGAATTCAAAAATACTACGTTTAGCCAATTACTAAGCTATGTTGGTGGATTAACAAAGTATGCTAATTTAGAGGCCTCAGTTCTTAAAAGAAAAAATAAAATTGTTGTTTTAGATTTTACAAAAATAA
>Ga0209091_10004678_pt1 | contig 10595 bp, 9 predicted proteins | sample ArcticOcean_MG_C_6_FD_187438 | JGI IMG/M metagenome (GOLD analysis project Ga0209091, IMG submission 187438) | Marine microbial communities from western Arctic Ocean - ArcticOcean_MG_CB8_128 (SPAdes) (version 2) | ecosystem: Environmental > Aquatic > Marine > Oceanic | place: Arctic Ocean... | reverse complement strand
CGAAAGCGTCACTAAAGATCTCGAAGACGACGGGATCGACGACGATTCAGACGACGACGGAGAGGACGACGAAGAAAGCGCCGCAAAGAAGAAGAAAAAGAACAAGGGAGTACACAAAATCGCGACATACCGGCAAAACTTTGTCCAAAAGAACGGCGTCTTTGTCGGTAAGTACAGTTCTTCTCGTCGCACTAAGGGCAATAATAGCGATAGCGGTAGTAGTAGTAGTACTAGTAATCTCCAACGCGTATTCGCGTGGATGTTTTAACAACGCGATAGATATCTAACCAGAGCGTTGGTTGCACCTTCTTCGTTTTAGTCGCAATAATAAAAGAGCGAGAGCAACAGAGCAATAGTAGTAAGAGTACTCTCCAACGCGTATTCTTCGCTTTCGGATGTTTCCATTTTAGTGAAAATCCATCCTTTTCGCTTCTTCATAAATTCAAAAATAACTACACACATGGATTTCATATCCACTCTGTACGAAACCTTCTCCGGCCAAACCTTGGGGAGGCCGGACAAGAAGCACAAGAAGAAACTGCGCAATAATCGCACAGTCTCCGTCGCAAAGTCGCCGATTTTGATGTCGTTAAAGTCGCCGCAAAAAGGGAAAGTCGCGAAGAAGAAAAGCACCAGACCAAATTTGAAATCCATAACGAATGTGAGTAACAACAAGCCGGTGCCGCCGAACAAGAAGAGCCGCAGCAGCGGCAGCAATAACAACATCATCAGCGATGAGAACAAGAAGAGAACGTCAGCGATTCAATCTGCCATAGAGAGAGGTGAAAAAAGCACGCTTCCGTCGTTGATGCGAAAGATTGAAACCAAGAAACGAGCGATACTCGTGCAGATCGAAGCGTTGGAGAAGGAGGTGAGGACGAAGAAAGCGGAAGTCGTCGAGATGGAGAAGGAATTGTTACTCGGCGCGAGCAGTTGGTAACTTTTCGCCAGATGTACTATATAGATCGCGTTGTTTTGTTTATTATATTATTGTAGTTGTTGTTGTTGTTGTTGTTGTCGTGCTTTTACGTTGAACAACCTTTTTGTACGTGTCCGCTATATTCTCTCTGTTTTTATCATCTCGGCGGAGGCGGCGGCGGAGCTCTTTGCGGAGGCAAGAATTTGCTCACGGAGGAGAGGAGTTGGTTGATGTCGCCTCCGTTGATTTTGTCGGTGTTGTTTGGAGGAGGAGGTGGGACGTGAACGATGGGCGGTGGCGGCGGCGGGACGCGCAACTGCGGAGGAGGAGGAGGCACGACGACGACGTTTGGCGGCGGAGGAGGAGGCGGAGGAGGCGGTTGAGCTTGATGATGATGCTGTTGAGGGGCAGCGGAAACTACAGGTGGTGGTGGAGGTGCCTGGCGATGGAGCTGCGGGGCAACAACCGTAACTGGTGGAGGAGGCGGTGGGGCTTGTTGTTGCACAACCGGCGCCGGTGGCGGTTGGACGAGAGTTTGCGTCAATCCGCGTCCAAAGTTATTCGTCACTACTCGTTTCGGCGGCGGCGGCGGCGGCTTCCTCGCTTCTTCTTCTTCTTCTTCTTCCGCGTCCTCCTCCGAAAACTCCTCGTCGAAATCGCTCGTTCCGTCGTCCGGCGGCGAGTAATTTTCCGCCTCGCGCAAACGCTCCGCTTCCAACAATTTCATCTTCTTCACGCGTTCGTTTTCTAGCTGTTTCATTTTCGCCTCTTTCCTCTTCTTCTCCGCTTTAGCTTCGATGACTTTAAAGTTTCTCCCGATGCCTTTTTTGTGAATGACGGCAACTAGCAAACCACTCTTTTTGTTTTCGGTTCGAATGACAATCCCAGGCGCGCGCATGTGCTTCAACAAACGCATAGCTTCGTCTGATTTACGAGGGAACACGTACACCTCTATTTTTTTCTCTTTATCATCGCTCACGCCGGCTCTACCTTTAACCTCATAGTGCTTTGCTAGCGCTAATAAGCTCGCGTCTTGCTTTTTATCGTTGACCATGCAAGTCTCAACTTCGGCTATAGTCACCGCGCGCGAGTTAGATTGTCGAGAGATTTGTCGAACGAACGCCTCGGCATCTTTTAACGAAACGCGACCTTTGATTTCAAGCGTCGAGGAATCGGGCAAAAGTTTATCTAACAGCGCCAGTTCGCCTCCAACTGGAGAGAAGTGCAAAGCGACCGCGGGGAAAGAGTCGACGCCTTTGACGTAAACGTGTCCGGACCAATCACCGATTTCTAACGGGCGTATTTCACCCGGCTCGCTGTCATCGTCGTCTTCGACGTCGTTTCTTTCTTTGCTTGTCGCGGGAGCGTTTTGCTCCATTTCTTTTTCTTCTTCCTCTTCTTCTTCTTCATCCTCTTCATCTTTTTCTTCGCCGCGTTGGTAGGCATCGAACGAAATGAAATCTTCTTTCGCGGCGTCATCACCACCATCGTCGTCGCCTGCTTCTGCTCCAATCTCTTCTCCCGCGTCGTCGTCTTTTTTGTCTAATCGTTCTTTCTCCTCTTCTTTGCTCGCCGCGAAAGGATTGTCGTCGTCCTTGCTAAAACTACCGTTATCGTCCCTCTTATTATTGTTATTACTATTCCCACCAACCGGGACCACTCTCGGCGTGGTCGCCGGCGTGCTTCCTTCCGTTTCTACGCCTCTTTCCTCTTTTTCGATCTCCTCCTTCGATTTGATGTGCACGCTCACGCCTTTCCCATCCTTCTCTACCTTGATCATCTCCAACGGCACGCCTTTCAAAAACGCATCCTCGCCAATCTTTTCCTCGCGTTTCTTCCTCCACTCGATCAACTCTTTATTCGCCAACTCCGCCGGTGTCATCTTCACCAGCGTCTCCGCGCTCACATTTTCGTGCAACACTCTCGCCCTTAACGTTGGATTTTGCGGATCTCTCAAGTTGAACATCAAACTCCTCGCGTGCACGCCGTACTCTTTCCCCGTATCTCTCCCGCACCGTTCAAACAAAGCTCTCTCGATGCCGACGGCAATTTCGCTCGGATTCAACGCGTTCTCCACCGCGTTCGCGGTAACTCCTATCGCCTCTTCTTCCGCTTTCGCCACGTTCAAACTTTCCTCAAACTTCTTCGCCACGTTGTCTCGTTTCAGCTGAATCTCTCGCTTCTCTCGTTCCAGTCGCTTCCCCGCCGCGCCGCCGCCCCCATGGTTGTTCTTCTTCTCCCGCTGTTTGTCTCGCTCTCTCTTCAACCGCTTAGCGTTCTCCCTCGCCTCTTCCGACGTCACTCTCAGTTTGCTCTCGTCCAACGGCCAGGACACTTCGTCGTCCAATATCGCCTCTTCGATGTTGATGTCCTCCTTCTCCCCTAACGCTTCGTCCTCGGCTTCGTCCGACGGGTACCACAACTGTGCCTGTCGCGTGTTCACGTCCATTGAGAGCACTTCCGCGTCGTACCAGACGCCAGTTTCTGTCCACATGACTGATATCCATTTGCCTGTTGTTTAATAATAAGAGAGAGAGAGAGAGAGAGAGAGAGAGAGAGAGAGAGAGAGAGAGAGAGAGAGAGAAGGCGTGAGATGATGATATTTGCGCGCAGAAAACACAAAACAACGCGCTTGAGATTCGATCCCGACGATGGATTCAATTTCCAAAGCGAAAGAGAGAGAGAGAGAAAGAAAGAAAGAAAGGAAGCGCAACAAAACGGGGCAAAAACGAGCATACGAGTGTAAAAGGTACCTCGTAAAGACGGCTTGATGTCGTCCACGGTCAGCAGTGTTCGCTTCTTTGTAGAAGTCATAGCTCTTCTCTCTGAGACGAGACTTTTTGCAGTCGTTTGAAGTGGGGAAAAAGAGTCCAAACTCGCCTGCACTTTTATAGTACACTTGCGGTCGGTTACACTCAAAAGCACTCAAAAGCGGAGACGGAGAGAAAGAGAACGAGAGAGAGAAAGAAAAGAAGAGATTCTGGCAGGTCGCGTTTGCCCCAGAGGTTGCTGCTTCAGAGAGAGAGTAACAGAGAGTACTACTACTCCTCCTCATCATCAAGAATGGGATTTTGGGGAACGACGTTTGCGTTTTGCGTCCTGGAAGGCGCTTGCGCGGTATACATCAACGCCACGGGCATTCGAGGCGCGAATCACTTGAAACACCTACTGAGTGTGACGGCGGTGACGTGCATGTGGATGATGTGGGCGATAATATACATGGCGCAGATGTACCCTCTGGTACAGCCGGTGAGGAATAAAGGAGAGTAGTGGTTTAGGGGGAGAGAGACGTTTTTACTTAAAGTCGTGAGAATAGAGAGATAGAGATATATACATTTGACTGCTACATACGCGCGCGGGCGAGAGGAAGGCGATTCTTTGTTTTTGTCGTTTGCTTCTCTTTCTCTTTTCTATTCTCTTTTTATCAACACGCGCAGCCGCTCGCGGAATTCGCATTCGTCGAAGTTAACTTCACATCCACCAGTTGCTCTTTCGCGTTCGCTTCACTCGCGCTATTATTATTATTGTTGTTATTATTATTAGTATTCTCGTTCACGTCCGCGCTGGGCAACGCCATCGCAATTTTCCTAAACAAAGCTTTCACGTTATACCCGGCTTTCGCGCTCGCCTCGATGAAAATGGCGCCTCCGTTGCCGCCGTTCGTACTACCGCTCTCGCTATGACTACTGCTATTACCAACGTTCAACCCTCTGGCGAACTTTTCCCCCTCCTCTGTCTCCACCTCTCTCTCTTCCACCAAGTCTGTCTTGTTCCCGACAATCGCGATGACCACGTTCTCCCCTCTCTCTTGTTTCACTTCGTCGATCCACTTCGCGACGTTTAAAAACGACTGTCTGTTCGCCACATCGTACACAATCACCGCCACCGAGGAGTCTCTGATGTACGAAGGAATTAACGATCGAAACCTCTCCTGGCCAGCCGTATCCCACAGTTGTAATCGAACGCCTCGAGAATTCTCCAAATGTACCGTTTTCGATAAAAAGTCGATGCCGATCGTCGCTTGGTACGTGGCGTCGAATTTGTCGTACATGAAGCGAGAGATGACGGACGTTTTCCCAACCGATTGGTCCTGTTTTTGGTTGAATAAATAACAGAGAGGAAAAGTCAGCAATGCATTATTCTTCAACAAAACCACCAAAAAACCGACGATGAGATGCTACACTTCTCCTCTGCTTCTCTTTCTTCTTCTTCTTCTTGGGCAACTCACTCTATCATCATCGCGGGGAAGATTAGAAGAAGAGAAAAAAGGATCGCCGGGAAAGACTTTTGAAAACAAAACGTATAAAGAAGAAGAAGAAGAAGAAGAAGAAGAACGAGAGAGATTGAGCGCCCAAAAAGAAAAACAAAAACAAAAACAAAAACAAACGCAAGCAGAGGAGGACGATAAAAACGCACTCCCAGAAATACCAGCTTGTACTTTGAAAGCGGCACAGAAGCGTGGGGTCTTTGTTGGTTTGATGATGCCATGATGTGGTACGAAAAGCTGCCCTGTTTTGAATAAAAAAATGAGGAAAAAGCGGGACAAAAAACACCCAAAAAAACTCTCTCGTTGTTGTTGTTGTTTCTGTTGTTGTTTAGAGCACACGTAAAGAGTCTCTCTCGTTATTACTCGCGAGAGAGAGAAAAGAGAGCGCAGAGAGAGATCTTACCGCTGTTGTTGTTCTTTTTGTCCTCTACATCAGAGAGAGAGAGTGTGTGCAATAAGAGCGAAAAGAATTACTTACACAAAAGTCCCCCGGCGGCGGCTTAGGAGCGGCTTGGGAAAAGATTATGCCAAAAAGCGAGAAGAAGAAGAAGGATGATGACGACGTAATCGTGGAGAACAAAACCGGGAACCCGGTATCATCGAAAGAAGAGGCGATGCGCATCATCGGCGAAAAAGAAGAGGACAAGAACGCTATGATGTCGTTATTCTCGGACGTGAACCCGAACGACCCGTTGCGACCGATTTTTGCCCCACTGGGGAAGCAAAACGAAAAGAAAGGCGAGAAGGCGATGTACCGGAAAGTAAACGTTCCGTCGCACAGGCTTTCGCCGTTGAAAGAACACTGGATGGCGCTGTATACGCCGGTGACGAAACAGATGAAAATAGACATGCGCATGAATTTAAAGCTGAAGAAAGTGGAATTGAAAACAACCGACGCGACGGAGGACGAGTCGGCGTTGCAAAAATCGGCGGATTTTATACAGGCGTTTGTTTTGGGATTTGAAATCCAAGACGCGGTGGCGTTGTTACGATTGGACGATTTGTATTTAGAGTGTTTCGAAGTGAAAGACGTGAAGCAAACGCTGAGAGGAGAACACATGAGCCGAGGGATCGGGAGATTAGCCGGGAAGAGCGGCAAGACGAAATACACCATCGAAAACGCCACCCGAACTCGAATCGTCATCGCCGATCAACACATACGCATATTAGGGTCGTTTCAGAATATAAAAGTCGCCAGGAATGCCTTGTGCGCCTTAATCATGGGTTCGCCGCCAGGGAAGGTGTATTCCAGGTTAAGGACCGTCACCGCGCGCTTAGCCGAACGCTTTTAATACTACTACTTTAGCTAATACTTCATGAAGCCCTAAATTACAAACCGGTCAGATTTTGATGACTCGAAAAACCATCATCGTCACACTTTCTGCGTTCTCGCGCTCGATAAACGACGACGATTTCGTCGAGAAGAAGAAAAAGAAACAGAAACAGTGCTGCAGTCACACTTTTACCACGCTTTTCGACGACGACTTCATGATGTCTTTATCCTCTCTTTCCTTTGTTCATCCCAAAAACGGGTTTCATCCCATCCGGGAAAAGTCAAGAAGTAACGTCATGAAGAAACAAAGACGACGAAGAAGATTACAAGCGAATACTCCTCTTACTCGCGCGATGGCAGCCGTCCAAGACGAAGAAGCGACGAAACCGCAACCAGAACCCGCAAATTGGGAGTACAAGTACCTCTACGACGGCGCCTGTCCGGTGTGTCGATCGCTGAAAGCGGGATTAGAAGGTAAGAGATGTTTTTGGCACTTTATCTCTTCAGAGAGGAGTGTGTGTTGGGTTGGGTTTTTAAAATACGCGCGCGTAAACGAAAGAGCTTGGATTTCAAACGACTCTTAAAACAACAACCACTCTTTTCTTTCTCGTCTGTTTTTGACTCTCGACTCTTCTTTCTCTCTCTGTGTGTGTGCGCACCGTGTCTGTTCCTTGCGCTGACGTTATAGTATTATTTTTCTTCTTTTCCAAAAAGGCACGGGCAAAGGCAAAGGGAAAATCTATTACGTGAACATCGCGGACCCTCTTTACGACGCTTCTAAACACCAAGGCGTGACGTTCGAGGAAGCGATGGACACTTTGCACGTTTTGAAACGAGACGGCGGAGAGCCGTTGCAAGGTTTACCGGCGATTGAAACGCTCTTTGGCGTGGTTGGTTTCGGGTGGGCGGTGAAGTTAGCCACGTTACCGCCGGTTGGGTTTGTCGCGAGTTTGATGTATAAGCTTATTAGTAGCAACCGGTTAAAGTTGGGCGGCGAGAGCGCCGTCGGGGCGGGGATTATGGCGTTAGGAAGAGTCGGTTTGGAATTGAGAGGCGAAAAAGCGAGTTGCGCGGAAGGCGACGAGTGCAGAGGTATGGCGGATTTGGAAGTGGAGGAAGGACAGAGAGGGGTGGAGGTTTCGCCTTCGACTTCTTCCGACGGAGACGGGTCAACGGTGGAGGGCGGTGCAGTCTCTTTGCCCGGGAACTCGGTGGATTTTTCGGACGTGTTTTCCTCTGGACCAGAGTTTGTGTTGGGCGCGTACGCGTCTGGTGGGTACATCACCGCCGCGATCGTGTCCGTGCGCTCGGGCGAGTTGGATTCAGAGCTCATCGAGGAGGAAGTGACGGATGTGTTGGACATTAACAACGTCGGAGTCGCGTTGAAGTCGTTGTGCAAACGATTGAAATGGCAAGGTGGCGTTGCGGTGGCGTTACCGGGCGTGTGGCACGCGGAGCAGCAAGATAACGCGACGGTGCAACAGTACGATATGATGGAATCCTTATCGCCGACAGAGTCAAGAGCGGAAAGAGAGGAAACGGAGGAATCGTTTCGTAACTTGGTCGGATTGGACGTGGCGGTGATTACCGGTGCGGAAGCGCACGGATACGGCCACGCCGATTTATGGGGCGACGTGAACAAAGTCAACGACTCGAGTAACGAAAAAGTGAACGAAATGGATGGTTTAGTCGGCGTGGTGACGGCTGGGCAAGAGGCAATGCACGTCGCGTTGTTTAAAGACGGCACATTGTTAACAAACGCCGATTTCCGCTCGGCGGATTTGGCGTCGACTTGGAACAACGAGGAATGGTCGGCGTGTCCACCACCGAGCAAAGATTGTGAGGACGAAGAGCAGTGGAGCAAATGGGCCACGAGAGTTGCGGTGCACTTGGCGAGAGTCGAAGCGTGCAGATGCGCAAGAGGTGGTTTGAAACGATGGGTCGTCGCCGGCAGCGCCGGTGAGAACTTCGATAAGTGGTCGCACTTGGTGCCTGAATTGTCCGTTACGTTGGCGCAGAAGCAAGCCGCGCCGTTGGTGAAAGGCGGGGCGAACAGAACAGAAGGCGTGCGAGGTGCGGCTGCAGGTGGCGGCTTTCGATTCCGATATGCCGCGGACGTGCTGAGAGTGCGCGCGGCGATTGGCAAAGAGTTGGGTAAATCCCCTCAGTTGGTCGATACCGAACAGCTGAGAACGTTGTTTGATCGATTCAGCGACCCGGCATCGTCTGAGACGGTCGACAGAGACTCGTTTATTCGCATGGTTTCCGCCTTGGGGATCCGCTTACCGCCGGATGAGATTCGCGAGTTGATCGTGGACGTAGACATTGACGATTCGAACCAAATCTCGTTCGAGGAGTTTGAAGGCTGGTATCGCCAAGTCGTCGGCACTGGTGCAGTTACGGTTTTACACACCGAACAAGCCGTGGACCAAGTGTTGAGCGAAGAAAAAGGGACCGGACGCTGCGTGGTTTTAAAAGTTGGCTTTACAAGTTGCGCACCGTGTAAGAAATTTCTCCCGCACTTTGAGCAACGCGCGTTGGATTTCAGAGAAAACGCGAGATTCGTTCGCATTTACGGGAACGAAAACGCGAGCACGATTCACTTGGCGAGAGATCGTTTGGCGGTGAAAACGACGCCGACGTTTTTCGTGTTCAAAGACGGCGAATTGACGCACTCGCACTCCGGGGCCAACGTGGAAAAATTCGACGACGCCGTGAAAGAACAAATGGGCGAGTTGGATGAAGGCACGTATAAACAAAATTGGGAAAAGCCAGCCGTGGATGAAGTCGTGCCGTCGATTTAAAAACCACATCACAATTAATAATACTAAAAAGCTGTATAACACATCAATACTACACACGACGATGCGATAAAAGCGCTCCGCGATACTAACTACTAAAGCTATCTAAAAGCTAAACTCTTTACTGGCTCTTCTTCTTTGGAGGGGAACGTTTTAAAACGTACGTTCTCACCGCGAATAATTCTTTGGGAAATACGTCGGATATCCTGGAATTCACGACTTCCATCCCAGCCTGTTCAAATATCCACCTGAAATAGTTATCCGATCGAGTTATGCTGCTATCTTGGTCGTCCCAGTGAAACCCTTTCGAGCAATTATTTTCTTTCACGACTATAAATCCATCGGTGTTCACCTTTGCTCTTTTCAACAAATCTATAAAGTCCGCGTCGGAAAGTTGTCCTATGCACCACTGAATCCAAATCACGTCGTACCCCGCGAGCGCCTTCCCATCTTCAAAGCTAAACTCCTCCAAGCTTTGCTCGAAATAGTTTTGCACCTTATCCTTCAACGTCGCCTTGGCTTTTTCTATGAAGTGATGCACCGGTTCCAGCAAATCTACCGAACGGAAGAACTTCGTCAAAAACGTGCTCTGTTCGTGTCAGTCGTAAACAACGAAAAGGTCAGTCGAGACGATGGTGTATACAAACGGAAGAACAACCTGAAGACGACCACGACGAAAAGAGAAAACGACGACACAAACAACAAAATCACGCACCGAAACTCTCCCGACCCCGGCCCCGACGTCCAGCGCTCTCTTCTCCAAAATCTCATTAAACTCTTCTTCTGGGTACATCACCGTTCTTAAAATCCTTTCGTTTTCTTTCGCGTCTGCTCCGGAAACCGATCCGAATCCGCCTAAAACGCCGTCTACGGTTGCATCGACATGATTCCAATATTCCACGCCTTGGTGATACCACAGGAGTTTTCCTTCTTTAGTATTAGTATTCTCATCATCATCGTCATCATCTTTTCGTATCTTCTTCGTTAACACGCGTTTCCAGAACGTATCGCACGGCCCGATTGGATTATTTTCGCCGTCGACGCCGTGGAACGGGTAGACATCGTCCGATGATTCACCACCTTCAACTTCGGGCATAGTATCGTTTTTCGGCTTTCGTCGTGCAAAAAGGAATGAATACTAATACTAATAACACCAACAACACAACAACGAGTTGTTTTGGAGAAAACTTTCGAATTTTTCTCTTCAGAACAAAAATGCGAGAAAAAGAACAAATCGTAAAAGTGGTCCAAGTGAAAGAAATCAAACGGCTACCGGAGTCCGTGGTGAACCAAGTCGCCGCTGGAGAGGTAATAATATACAGTTTTTTCTTCTTT
>Ga0209091_10004674_pt1 | contig 10601 bp, 4 predicted proteins | sample ArcticOcean_MG_C_6_FD_187438 | JGI IMG/M metagenome (GOLD analysis project Ga0209091, IMG submission 187438) | Marine microbial communities from western Arctic Ocean - ArcticOcean_MG_CB8_128 (SPAdes) (version 2) | ecosystem: Environmental > Aquatic > Marine > Oceanic | place: Arctic Ocean... | reverse complement strand
GCGCTGAGTTAGGACTTGAAGCTCAAATAACATCTACTGTTAAGCTAAAAGGAGCGGCTTCCTTTGGACAATATACATATGATAATAATCCAAATTTATATCTAGCTTCTGATAACAATACGGTTTCAATGGGAGTATCTAATTTAAAAAACTATAAGTTGGCAGGAGGCCCCCAAAGAGCTTATTCAGTTGGTTTTGAATACAGAGATCCTAATTATTGGTGGTTTGGAGCTACTGCAAATTTTTTCACTAACACTTATTTAGATATCAGTCCTTTAACTAGAACTCAAAATTTTTATTTAGCCCAAGATGGATTACCATTTACAGATTATGACACTTCAGTAGCAAGAGAGCTATTGAAACAAGAAAAATTTGAGGACTATATGGTAGTTAATGCTGTGGGAGGTAAATCATGGAAAATTGATGATTATTACATAGGACTTTTTGCAACTATTAATAACATATTAAATCATCAATATAAAACTGGTGGATTTGAACAAGGCAGAAATGCAAACTATCAAGAACTTAGTGAAGATGTAAACAAGCCTCAAAGAGTTTTTGGACCAAAGTACTGGTACGGTAGAGGTACAAACTATTTTTTAAACCTATATTTTAGATTTTAATAAAGACAAATATTATATATTATGAAGCATAATAAAATTTTCAAATTATTCACACTTTTATTCCTATTAATAACATATAACTCATGTGTAGAGGATGATGATTATACAATCCCTACAAGTGTCGGCCTTGAAGAAAACCAATCTTTAAATGTATTAATCGATGAAATCAACTCCAATGAAGTTGATTTATTGACTATCAGCCAGGTTAAAAACCTTTTTGTAAGTGGACAAGCAGTTAATATTGAGTCAAGTATAGCAGTTAAAGGGTACGTAGTCTCTTCGGATTTAACTGGGAATTTCTATAAAGAATTTTATATTCAAGATGAACCATCAAATCCTACAGCAGGGTTAAAAGTTGTTATAAATCAAGTTGACTCTTACAACCAATTTAATATTGGAAGAGAAGTATACATCAAGTTGCAAAACCTATATATAGGAGAAACTAATTCTGGAGATGGTGTAATTGCTATTGGAGGTAGAGCAGACGGAAATGAAGTTGGCCAAATTACAGAAAATATGATGTCCGATTATTTATTTAGATCGAATACTACAGAAACAATAATTCCATTTGAAGTAACTTTAGGTCAAGTAAATGACTCTCATATAGGATTATTTATACAGGCTAACGATACTCAGTTTCCCGTGGCTTATTCGGGTCTAACTTTTGTAGACCCTACTGATGATTATGACTCTTTAAGAGATTTAGAGAGCTGTGAGGATTCAGGATCTATTAAAGTTGAAACTAGTGCATTTGCTAGTTTTCAAGACAGGTTACTTCCAACTGATGGTAAAGGATCAATCTCGGGTATTGTTACAAAAAGTTATAATGGTGATGACAGAGTCTTAGCTCTAAATAATATTGATGACATTAACTTCGATGGTGCAAGATGTGATCCATTATTCTCAGACAATTTTTCTTCTAATAATCTAGATAACTGGACTCAGTTTAGTGTTGAGGGCGAGCAAGTATGGGATATTACTCCATATGGTAATCCTGCCCCAAGTGCTAGAATTTCTGGATATGCTGGAGGAAATGTAGTTAATGAAGATTGGCTTATCTCAAACCCTATTGATTTATCTGGACTTACTGATATTAAACTTAATTTTCAAACAGTAGTAAGATATGGAGGCCCTGCATTAGAAGTGTATATGACTACTGATTATGTCGGAGGTGACCCTACAGACTCTTCTTGGACTCAATTAGACGCTGTTATTGACACGGACAACGGCAGTTGGACCTCTTGGACTGATTCTGGAGATTTAGACGTTTCTGCAGCAGCTGGTCAAAATTTATATATTGCTTTTAAATACAGGTCTACATCGTCTGGATCAGCAACTTACGAGTTAGACAACGTTTTAGTCAGTGGTGAATAATAATATATAACTTTAATAATATTTTAAAAATCCTTTGACTTAATAATCAAGGGATTTTTTATGTAGAAATTGTTTTGAAATATTGACAAAAAATTACCACAGTAATAGAGCTCTGGCTTGTTTAATTTTATCAATTATAAGTTTAGTAGTTAAGATTAAAAAAACCTTCTATTAGAAGGTTTTTTTAATATATATATAGTTCAAGTCTTACTCACCTGGGTTTCCTGCAGTTATAATAAATTCTGATCTTCTATTTAATTGATTTTCTTCTTCAGTACAGTTTGAGCAATCTACTATAGGATTTGACTCTCCTTTTCCATTTGCGGATAACCTAGAAGCATCTACTCCTTTAGAAATAACATACTGCATTGTTGTTATTGCTCTTCTATCAGATAATTTTTGATTATAAGAAGAAGGACCTTTACTATCAGAATGAGATTCAATACTAATAGTCATCTCAGGATACTTAATCATTACTTGAACTAAATTATCTAATTCAAATGCTGCTTCAGACTTAATATTTGATTTGTCAAAATCGAAGTAAATTGAATTTAATTCGATTTTTTCAGCGACAATGATTTTTTCAATTGGATCTAGCATTATGTCAATCGATGTAAATTCTTCATTAGATATTTCTAAATCTACTATTTTACTATTATAACCCTCTTTAGATACAATTAATTTTCCTTTTTCATCACAAACTAACATAAATTCTGCCACACCTTCATTAGAACTTGTCTTGGTAATTGCAATATTTCCGTCTTTATCTGAAACTGATGTTTTTGCCGAGTCTACTACTAACTTTGTCTTAGCATCAATAATGTTTGCAGTTAATAGAACATCGCAAATAGGAGCTAATATCTTAATAGAGTAAATATCATCACTTCCTTTACCACCGCTTCTATTTGATGATAGAAAACCTTCTCCATTAGACTCATTCATTGAAAATGCGAAATCATCTGCATTACTATTTACCGGTATCCCAACATTTCTGACTGAGGCCCATTTTCCATCAACCTCTTTTGTAAAAAAGACATCTAATCCACCTAACCCTAACTGTGAATCTGACGAAAAGTACAGATTATTTTTATTGCCAATAAATGGAAACATCTCTTGTCCTTCAGTATTTATTTTTTGTCCTAAATTTTCAACATTATTAATATCCCCTCTTTCATCTATATCTCCTCGATATATATCGAAATTTCCAAAACCACCTGGCATATCTGACGCAAAGTACAGTGTTTTTCCATCAGAACTAATTGAAGGATTTTTTACAGAATATTCTACGCTATTTATATTTAAAGCAATTACATTTTTGTCTCCTTTGCTTATTTTATAAATACCTAGCAGACTAGTTATATTATTAGATTCAGGATCTTTTACATATTCATTTTCATAAAAACTTTCTCTTGAAAAATACATAGTCCCATTATTGTCAAAACTTGTCAACCCTTCGTGATATTTAGTGTTAATATTCGAATCTAAATAATCTTCATTTATATACTTTCCGTTTTTTGTAACGTCAAAACTATAAACATCAAGATATGGTTCATTATTCCAGCCATAATTAATTCGTTGAGTGATCCAGCGACCGAAATCAAATAACCCTGCTGTATTTCTAGAAGATGTTATGTATAATTTATTATTGTTCAAAGTTCCTCCAAAGTCAGAGTATTCAGTATTAATATCTAAATTTTGAACATTAAACCTTTTACCTTTAGAAATAATCTTAGGAAGGTAATCAGAATTCTTCATAAATGCAGTAGACCTATCGTCAGCAGGTCTCAGCTCTGCAAATTTACTCATCCACTTATTAGATAGTTTGTACTTTCCGTTAGCCTTTAACATCTGAGAATACTTATATATTACATCAGCATCAGTACTTTGTTCTACTAATGTAGCATACCACTTCTCAGCAGCTACTGTATTAAAAATATTATAGTAGCATTCTGCTAATTGACTAACAACATAATCAGTGGACTTTCCTTTATTTATCAATTTTTTGTAACTCTCCGCAGCTTTAACAAATTCAAATCTCGAAAATTGTTTATCTGCTTTTTTAGTGTTTTTATCTTGGGCATTTATTGATACAATGCTTAGAAAAGTTAATGTAATAAGTGTAAATATGTTTTTCATAATAATTTTAGCTTAGCTTATTAAAAATATCTTGGTGATTTTGAAACTTTGGTATTAAAATTTAGATCGAAATTGATAAATACTTCATGAGAAGATTTAGCAATAAAATTCAGCTCTGATTGAACGCTATCATATGAATATCCAATTCTACAACTTGGGCTAACTTTAAAGTTTATCATTCCAGTCATTGCTGCATCTAATCTATACCCCAAACCAACTTCAACTATATCGTACATAAATAAATTAGCATTTAAATCTAAACTTGCTGGACTCTCTGAAGTATATTTTAGAAAGGCATGCGGTTTTAATTTAAAGTCTGTAGATAAATCAAATACATATCCAGTAGCAGCAAATAAATGTTGTGTCTCAGATCCAATATTGAAATCATCCGCATCTAAATGAACTGAGTTTAAAATGTTAGGCATTGATACTGAAACATAATACTTGTTAGGCTTATAAAAATACATCCCAGCTCCAATGTTAGGAGTCATTTCACTTATATTATTTGCAAAAAATGGATCATTTGGATCTATTAAAGCCAAATCTATCAATCCAATATCATGTGAAGTTACACCCGCTTTTAATCCAAACGCTAACTTATTTTCTTTAGCTAGATTTAGTGTATATGAGAAATCTATATATGCATTAGTTTCCTTTACAGGTCCAATTTGATCTGATATTATAGACATTCCTAGCCCTACATTGTTTCCAATTGGAGAGTGAATATTTAATGTGCCAGTTTCTGGAGCTCCATCAAGGCCCTCCCATTGACTTCTATATAAAATACCAATACCTAAACCATTAGAAGAGCCTGCATATGCTGGATTAATGACATTCATGTTATACATGTACTGTGTATATTGAGGGTCCTGTTGAGCATTCGATGAGAATGCATAAAGAAAAATTAAAATAATTAAATAATGTTTTTTCATTTTTGTGTAATTAGAGTTGTTAGTAATTTAAGTAGATCCAACTCGTTATTGGTTCCCTATTTGAGTTAAAATAAATAATATAAAAATATGTTCCTACAGGTAGTATTTCTCCTTCTTGATCTGAACCACACCACTGGTCAACATATTCATTTAATTCGTATACTTTAGATCCATATCTATTGAATACTTCTGCTTTTTGAATGTCCTCTCTATCTTCTAAATGGTCTAGTATTAAGCAATCGTTAATTCCATCGCCATTAGGAGATAGTCCTTGAGGTTGGTCTACACAATAGCTATTTTGATATAGATTAACCTGTATAGTTGTTGAGCTCCAACAAGAAGTGATATCATCAAACACACTTACAGTAAATTCTCCTGACTCACCGTTAATATCATCTAAGTTATATGTTGATTCTGGACCTACTTGTATATCTAATCCATCTAAAGACCAGTAATATGTTAAGGAGTTTAGTTCGTTAGTGTTAGTAACTTCCACTTCAAGAACATAGCTTTCATTTAGACATTTAATAATATTATCATCTACAGAAACTATATTAGGTACTGGGAAAAACTCCACTAAAATTTCGTCACTAAACGTACAGTCTGTATTGTTTATTACAATATTAGCACTGTAAAATGCAGTCTCTGTTACTGCAAGATTGACATTGATCTCTCCTTCAATTAAATCCCCGTCCATATACCAGCTAATTGTTGAATTATTTGGTAATCCACCTGCGTCTAACATAATCTCATCACCCTCACAATTTGCATTGCCAGAGGCTAAAAGGATATCTTCACCAAGATCTAAATCGCCAATATTAAAACTACCTGCAGAAATAAACACTGCAGAATCATACACTGTATCTCCATCATCAGCTACTATTAATTTAATATGATAAAGCTCATTTGGAATTACATCTGCTTCAGCAGTCATTGGTATAGTGTGACCAATAAAATTAGTTGGACTAGTTAAAGTAGGTAATCCTCCTGGGCCATAATAATTTCCAAAAAATTCTGGATTTACTGATTCACAGCCAGCGTTATATTGTTCGTCTCTTACCGTAAGAACAGAGATAGGATCAACTGTTCCAGGAACAATTGCAAGATTTGTTGTTACTCCTTGAGTGTCGGTTAATAAAAATGCGAATGCATCAGTAAATGTACATTGGAATGTCCCGTATTCTTCAGCTGCAAAAATAAAGTCAAAACTCATATGATCTGTTACAGGAATAAAATCAAACTCAATTATAGATGCATTATTTGTATCTCCATTATTTAAACCTGGAATAAAAGATTCTAAATCTGCATCACCAGGCCAATCATAAGTACCATCACCTAAAACACCTGTTTCAGGACCTACAGCATTCATAACATCACCAGATGTCATTATCAGTCCACTTTCAAACGGCCATGAAGATCCATTTGCTTCAAAATATCCAATTCCATTTGTAGTTCCAAAATTTGAACCAGTACTATAAGTTACATTGAAAGCTTGTGAACATTCAGAGTCAATTAAAACGTCAGTAACTAATTCACTAACTGTATATGTTTCAGAATCTGTTGTTATAGCGGGAGGGACTGTAAATACGCATATATCAAATGTTAGATTTTGTAATTCATTAGCTGTAAAAGAGTAAACTCTTATTCTATATGTTTCTCCAATTGTTAAGCCAGATGCAACACTTTCGTTTGCATCACTACAATAAATTTGAGATAAACCATTACAATCATCTCCTTGATAAAGAACATGATATAAATCATTAGTGTCTCCGTTTATGTTGTATAAGCTAATAGCATGATTTTCTGAAACTGCTGTAAACTCAAACCATACGTCATCATCATCAGATCCACCACATGCATTCGGCTCACCAGAAGGTGTAGCTGCCACTAAAGTTCCACTACCGGATTCAGTACAATTTCCATCAACATTAGCAACTAAGGTTGTTGCTCCACTACAATTATCATTAGCAGGAGGGCAAGCAAATAGTTGAATAGCATTACTATTAATAACACAATTCACATCTTGATCATTTGCAATAGATATTACAATATCAGTTAAGAACGGGTAAGGGCCAAAAGTATAAACTCCAGTTGCAGTTGCGCTTTGAGTAGCTCCCCCTTGGCTATCAGAGATTGTTAAAGAATCTGCATCGCCTAAACTAGTAACATCTACGTCAATTAAGAACTGATCTCCGTTAGCACAGTCATCAATTACTGTATATGTAGCTGCTGGGTTAATACAAGTAGCACAAGCTACCGTATAATTAATTGGATTTACACTTCCAGATTCACAACTTATAGATCCATCTGATGTCACAACAAAAGATATTGTATCTCCAGTAGACTGGAAAGTTAGTCCAGATATATCTCCAGCATTTCCATAAAAAGGTTGTAGAGGTGTTAATTCAGTTACTCCGTCCGAATCATAGACAATAAATTCATCCCATCCGTTTTCTACATTACCAGAGTTAATAGTTAAGTTAACAGGAACTCCGTCTGAGCTAGTATAGCTAAAGTCTGTTGTGTTACCGTTACCATAGCAATAATCTAATGTTAGAGGACCAGAGCTACAATCGACTAGGGTAGTAGTACAGAATTCTTGAGTAATAGAGTTGCTATTTATTGAGCAGTTCGCATCATCATCATTATTTATAGATATAACAACAGCTGTATTATTATCATAAGGTCCAAAAGTATATACACCAGCTGCAGTTGTAGATTGTGTAGCTGTACCTTGATTATCAGACAAGGTAACCGAAGCTGCATCTCCAATATCTGTTAAATCAACATCTATAAAGAATTGAGGCCCGTTAAGGCAGTCCGATACCATCGTGTAGTTAGCGATAGGATTTACACAAGTAGCACAAGATACTGTGTAATTAATTCCTGTATTATAAGGAGCACCCGAACTTTCACAACTTACAGATCCATCCGATACAACTACAAAAGATATTGTATCTCCAGTAGATTGAAAAGTTAATCCAGAGATATCTCCATCCCCACTATACAGTAGAGCTCCATCCGAGTCATAGACAGAAAACACATCCCATCCAGCTTCTACATAACCAGAGTTCATTGTTAAGTTAAGAGGAACTCCATCGGAACTAGTATAGCTAAAATCTGTAGTATTGCTATTTCCATAACAATAGTCAAATGATATAGCTCCAGCACTACAATCAACAACAGCTGTCTCAGACGCAATAGAATCTTCAGATGTATTATTAGTTAGTGATTTAACTTCAGTGTAGTTATCCGAAGTTGTCTTTGTCAGACTTGAAGCTTGATTAAGAACTTGAGAATTTCCTAGTTGAAAGGAAAATAAAACTAGTATAGATAGTATAATTTTTTGCATACCTTTTTATAAATTGTGTTTGAACATAAAACCTAAAAATTAACAATTAATATTTAGGTATGTGTACTTTAGTTAGTCGAGTTAAATCTAGTGTATATTTTAATAAATTACAAACTCAACTTATTTATATTTTAATAATTTAAATATACCCAATCAGTCTTTATTTTATCCTCGTCATATCTCATAACATAGAAATAAGTACTCACTGGTAATAATTTTCCATTACTTGATTGACCTCTCCATTCGTTAGTGTAATTCTTTTTTGAATAGACCAACTCTCCATATCTATTGAATACTTTTAAACTACTTACATTATAACTACTAAGATCAAAATCGTCATTATAACCGTCGTCATTTGGTGAAATTCCTTTAGGTATAACGCAAGACTCTAGTTCTATAACATCAATATTATCCGAATAACTACATCCAGTGTCATTTGAAGTTAATGTAAACTCATAGTTTCCTGCATTTAACACACCTAACACTAAAGAGTTTTCATTTTCAAGATTATTGCCATTATATATCCAGCTTACTTCATAAGATTCAGCAGCTAATTCTGTTATAATATTGATCTCTACTGGAATTGTAGCATTTGGACAAACCTCATAATCAATTGAATTATTAAAAGTAGCCGTTGGTAAGCCTTGAACTACTAAATCAAAACTAGTAGTATCAAAACATCCTTCTGCAGATGGATTTTCAACTCTAGCATAAATAGTTTGTGGATTAGAAGTGTTTTCAAAAGAGATATTAATTGGATTCCCTCCATTTAAAGCATCTTCCTCAGATATATAATAACTAACTACATATGTGCTTATGTCTTGATCGCCTAACAAAGTCTCATCAAGAGATGCTAAATTAAATATTTCAATCCCATCCATAGACTGGTCATCGCAAACAATCATTTGGCCAGGACTATTTGCAACTGGAGTATAAAAATTAACAAATATAGAGTCTTGAGCAAAAGAGTCGCATTGCTCATCATATGCAATCACAGTGTAACTATCACTTTCGGTTACAACTAAAGTCGAACTATTTATTCCTTCAATATAAATTCCATTTTGGTACCATTCATAGGAGTCTGCAAAAGGAGAATCTGCGTTTAATTCATAACCTGAAGAACTACATATTTCTATATCATCCCCTAAATCAACTTCAATCTCAGCAACTGTAGATCCAGCACCATCAGATCCTGAATTTGTTTGTTCGATTTGAATTGTTCCCGCATTATTAGAATAATTAGTAACTAATAAGACATAAACTTCACCACTTTGAGCATCGTCAATTGTTAAATTCTCTACATTATTTGCAGAATAACTACAGTCTACGATATTTCCAGATGGATAAAAGTTAGGGTTTGTAGTATTGTTAGGGCAATCTCCTGGATTAGGACACCCTTGGTCTAAAATTCCTTCAGCACAAAAATCTTCACTAGAGTCAAAAGGACCCCACAAAACAAAATCAACATCTAATCCATTACCTATAGCATTACCATCTTCATCAAATTCTGTATTTTGAACAATCTGAATATCAATTACACCAGAAGCTCCAATTTGAATTATATTCCACGAAGGATTTGGAGTAGAATATAAACATGCAATTTGCCCTAAACTAGGGTAATCAAATATGTTTGAACCATAAAGAGCTCCATCTTGACCACAAAAATTAGCTGCATTTTCACAAACTGTATTGTCAGGTGCATCTTGTATACATAAATCAAAATCTACATTTTCACTATTAGTCCCTGATGAAAAGACTCGTACAAAATAAGTATTACCTATTGTAAGAGCTGTTGTTACACTTGAATTGTCAGCACTACAATATAACTCAACTAAATTTCCGCAGTCTCCGTCATATAAACCATGACCTAGATTATTTGTTGTTCCGGCTACATTAATTAATGATATTAATTGCACTTCACTAAGTGCTATAAATTCAAACCACACATCATCGTCATCACCTATACATGAGCTAGAATCAGGTGAAGCCGAAGCTGCAGTGATTGTACCAGGATTTAAAAGTGCACAAGACTGGTCTATGTTTACGATTGCTTCTTCTGCTCCACTACAATTATCATTAGCAGGAGGGCAAGCAAATAGTTGAATAGCATTACTATTAATAACACAATTCACATCTTGATCATTTGCAATAGATATTACAATATCAGTTAAGAACGGGTAAGGG
>Ga0209091_10004672_pt1 | contig 10605 bp, 11 predicted proteins | sample ArcticOcean_MG_C_6_FD_187438 | JGI IMG/M metagenome (GOLD analysis project Ga0209091, IMG submission 187438) | Marine microbial communities from western Arctic Ocean - ArcticOcean_MG_CB8_128 (SPAdes) (version 2) | ecosystem: Environmental > Aquatic > Marine > Oceanic | place: Arctic Ocean... | reverse complement strand
CTTATTTGCTATACTCGAATACATGGCTGAACAGAACGATGAAGGGCATTTGAAAGCTGTTGAACTGAATGCAAGCCCCTATCGATTAGATTTGGATTGGCGCTTGTGCAAACACGCCAAGGGATTGGGTGTCCCAATCATAATCAATCCTGATGCTCATTCAATTCGTGGTTTAGCAGACATCAGTTACGGGGTGATGGCTGCCCGTAAAGGCTGGATTGAATCATCAAATGTCCTGAATTCACTCTCTGGAGAAGAACTGTCGCGGCGCCTTGCTTAAGGATGTTCAAACCACACCTTCATGGCACACCTCGTGCTGGCGTTGGTATGCGTCTCTTGAGAACCCTCATCATGGGCGGCGTCATGTTGATTCCAGGCCTTCTTTTGGCGATGCTCATTTGGTACTTTGCTGAACCGGTTACTGAGCCAATGGAATCCATAATTTGCAATGGAATCCCACTCCTTTCAGTTTCCCTTGGATTGCTTTTCGGATGGAAAACTGGCGAAGCGTATTCAGTTAAAATGGAATCTTGAGGTGACTCAATGTCCAGTGTGAATATAGAACAGTGGGATGAACTCACTGAGGCATTTGAATCGTTTTTTATCTCTGTTGACGGAAAGGTTGAATGCGATCAAGATATGCTCTGTTTCAATTCTTCACCTCATCAAGTCGAAACGAGTCTATCCATCTCTCGGAATGGAAAGTTTGCTGCTGCAATGCCTTTACACGGCCTCGATGCAAGAATTGAACGGATTGTTTTCGAACAGAGTGAATTTGAAATACGACTTCTCGGTCATGGAGTGAATTATATCTATCGAGTACCACCGCAATTGCTGATACTTCAGGGTGAAGAACATGAAACGCAGTGAAAAGGCAGAACGAATTGTCGTTATGTTGGAAGAATTCTATCCAGAGACACCAGTACCACTCGATCACCGTAACGATTTCCAATTACTGGTTGCGGTTTTGATGAGTGCGCAAACAACTGATGTCAAAGTCAATCAAGTCACTCCGGCTTTGTTTGACAAAGCACCAACACCTGAAGCCATGGTGCAACTCAGTGTGGAGACAATTCTCAATGACATCAGACAAGTGGGATTAGCACCAACAAAAGCGAAGAATATACATCGATTATCTGAATTGTTGATTGAACGCCATAACGGTGTTGTTCCTCAGAGTTTCCAACACCTCGAAAATTTACCAGGTGTTGGCCACAAAACAGCAGGTGTGGTTATGGCTCAATCCTTTGGAGTTCCGGCTTTCCCTATCGATACGCATATTCATCGCCTCGCTGCACGTTGGGGATTATCGAATGACACGACTGTCGAACGTACTGAGCGTGATTTAAAAGCAATATTTCCAAAGAGTTTATGGAACAAACTGCATTTGCAAATCATCTTCTTCGGAAGAGAATATTGCCCTGCTCGTGGACATGACCTCACACAATGTCCTATTTGCTCATGGACGACAACAAAGAAACGTATTGCTCTTGAAAAGAAACGTTAGTGTTAGAAAAGGGAGATGTCCCACGAAATTATATTGCCAAGTACCAATATTCCAACGACAGCTGCCGTGATTCGTAAAGCGGTATGCTCATGCTTTCCATCATGATATTCTCGAAGGAATGAATAACCAATCAGCCCTAAACCAAAGGCTTGCAGAATACTCCCGATTGAAGAGATGACTCGAGTCAAATCAACATGTTCCTCAGTATCATCAGCAATGATGTCGAGAACGTTATCCTGTTCCATGTTGTAATCACTGAGAGATGGTGGACCCCACATACCGACGACTTGTACAAAGACCACTGAAGCAAGAAGGAGAATTACACCCATCATAAGCCAGCGATGAAAGGAATAACTCAGTACAGATTGCTGGAATCCTGCTGCTGGTTGGTATGGCGAGGCGGGAGTAGGGGGGGCAACTGGCTGCGTGGCTTGCGGTGGCGGTGGAATGCTTTGCATGAGTTGAAATTCAAGCACCGGGTTATATTTGTTACTCAGACATTGAAGATAGATGATGCCATTGAAAGTATGAGTGAGGTTACGTATGAGGCAATTCCAGCAACCCAAAGCAGTTGTATTGCTTGACCAAGGGCAGTGGTTTTCCCTCCACCTCTCAATCGGTTAGAAATGACTGATACTGCCCATACAAGAATGAGAATCAATACCGACACAATGACTTTCAACAACCGGATGTTTTCTTCAACACCGGAAGAATCTTCCATAATTGGAAGAGAAAGACCTGCCCCGAATTCGGAGAGGACACTTACGTCGGTATCAGTGAAACTCGAGGCGACACCTGCTATCGAGTCACCAAGTTTCGTAACAATTGCAATCGTGACGTTCAAACTGGTGACACAAGCGATAAGCAAACCAAGCGCAACCCCTCGCATGGTATTTGCTGAGAGTGATCTGCGATGACGCAATGAGAGAAGGCTTCCAACTGATCGTGACACCAGTTCCGCAGTGCGCGCTGGCTGCCCTGATGAATGAGAACCTTCGATGTAAATTCGAGTATAACGTGAAATCACTGCCGAATTCGTATCTGCATTGAAGTAGTCCCATGCACGGTCAGAGTCAATTCGAGTTGAAAGACGACGCTCTAGACGGTCGATGGAATTGTCAAGCATTCCGAAGTCAATGCCCCGTAGAGCCTTGATTGTAGCCGAGGGTTCTGCTGAACGAGCCTGAGCCGTTCCACCAAGGGCACGAATAAAATCAGGATAGGTTTCGTCCCGGCGAAGAATCTGACGTTCTTCTCGAGCCACCATGAGCGCAGGAACAAGCATTGGAGACAAAGGCGCTGCAATAAAGAGGAGACCGTAACGGTCCCATTGCGAGGTAATGGCTTCCCAAGCGGAGAGAATGGTAAAAAGTGTCACAACCACAAGAATGGCGGTAAGAATACTCGAACCAACCAAGGAGCGAACAAAGTTGATACGAAAAGGGGTATCCAAATCATCCCGGGCAAAAGTAGGGTCTTCTGGAATCGTAGAACGGAATGCAAATACGGCTCCGATTTGGACGACCGTAAACAACAGCCCTGCCAAAAATAAGAATCGTAATCGGCTTGCTACCATAATTGGTGTGTCACTGGCAGAACCGACTTCAAACAATACCAAATGAATACCTGCAATGACCAAGCCAAACAATCCCGCTGTGGTCAATGAAACATAGATTTCTTTCATCGTATCAACCGACTCAAGGCGCGTATCATACAACGTTGAATATTGTTCTGCAATCGTTTCTTGTTCAGAACGCATGAAATCATCGATTGCTTGCCCTGCTTCTATTGAAAAGGCCATTCGGTCGAGGAAATCAGCCCACAAAGCACTCGGACTTTGTTGAGCTACAATTCGAGATGCTTCGGGCAATGAAGTATGCCACTTATCGACTAAGATCTCAATTCGTTTCACTTCATTTGCTAATTCTCCGTAATCACTCATCTGTTTGAGAATATCGAAAATGGATTGTGCTGCAACTTCGCCAAGTGAAAGAATACCCATTCGAGTGATGAACATATGCATCTCTTTCTCGATAAGAGCCGCTGCTCGCCGGACTTCCAGAAGCGGAAAGCCCAACGCGGCACCACCCGTGATCAGTGGTAAAACGAGGATGAAGAAGACTGCTGCTGAACCGGAGAAGAGACCTTGGCCACCCATACCTCCAGTCACCGCGATAAAGACGAATGCAAAGATGAGGCCACCAAGAGCGGCCCCTCCAACCATGAATATGAGGAATTGGATAATTGGAATTTCTACGCGGCGTAGAGCGATTTGCCAGTAAGACATTCGCTGCATACATCATCCCTCAGTCATGGTTTATGCCTTTCCAAGTATCCACAGACTTGTCGAAATATTCCCATCCACTGTTGTAGTAAATTCCAAGCAAGTCAAAGACGTCATCGTAATGCGTCAAATCTCGATCAACCATCCGTTGAAGAGCATCAGCACGCTTGAGCATTTCATCGTAAATATCACGTTTATTGGCAAAACCGGCCATTGCAGCAATTTTGTTTTCGAGCAAATGGCTTTGGAACATTCCTCGGAAATAGTGTTTGTCCTTTACAGGGTCCCATTCGAACATTCCACGCGTAAGGACACCGTCGCTGTGCTTGTTGTAACCGATGACTTCATCGATACCAGTGACACGTCGAGCGATTCCACCACCAGGTGCTTCCACAACTTCTTGGAAAATTGCAAAATTCAAGTTATCGAAGAAACGAATCGGGACATTGATTGGGTCTCCAGTGAATCTTTGAATCATCTTCACGATTGATGATGCGTGGAACGTTGCAATAACAGGGTGACCTGTTTGCATTGCCTGGAAGGCTGTCGCACCTTCTACACCACGAATTTCTCCAATAATGATGTATCGAGGACGGCTACGAAGAGCCGCTTTGAGGAGGTCGAACATTTCGACGCTTGAATCTTCATTCTTCGACTGACGAGTAACGAGTCGTTGCCAAATCTTGTGGCGGACTTTAACTTCGGGGGTATCTTCAGCAGAATAGATTTTGACATTGTGGTCGATGAAGGGCAAAATTGCATTGAGAGTAGTTGTCTTTCCAGATGCTGTTTCTCCCGAAACCAGAACTGACATGCCGTATTCAAGACAAATCCAAATGTAGGCAGCCACTTGAGATGAAATCGTACCCCATGCAATCAATTGAGTAATTGAAATCGTTTCTTCAGCGAACTTACGAATAGTAAAGGATGGACCAAGCATTGAAACGTCGTCAGAGAAAATAATGTTAATACGAGAACCATCAAGTAAAGCCCCATCGATAATCGGTCGGTTATCAGATACTGGTCGACCAATACGTTCGGACATCGCACGCAAAAAACGTGCAAGTACTTCTCGATCACGGAACCGTATATTTGATGTCACCATTCCAAACACCTTGTGATCCATATGCACATGCTTCAAACCAATTGAGTGAATATCTTCCAACATCTCATCAGAGAGCAGAGGTTCAAGCGGACCATTTCGAATCAAATCACGAATAATGGTGTATTGCAAAAGTTCACGTTGTTCAGGAGTCACAATCATTCGCTTGTCGTCTAACCCCATCATCTCCCATATTCGTCCTTGACGTCGTACAGAAGTGGTGAGGTCTGATTCAAGCACTGTATATTTCTCAATCATTTGAGCGAGAATAGATTCGAACTCAGTGTCTGTGGTGAAAGAAGGAGCACTGGGTGCTTCTTGCAGAAGAACCTCTACCAATTCACGGCGGATATTCTCTTCTTCTTCTGTCAATTGGGGTTCCAGTCCAAACCAAAGTACCTGCCCACCGCCTTCTTCATCGGCAGGTGGTTCGTAAATGTGAATGAAAATCGGTTCTTTCGCAAGATAAATGAGGTTGAGGGGACGTTGTTTTTTAGCACCTCGGTCAAGAGGACCGTAATAGACTGGACGTGTCCCATACTTGGCTTCGAAATCAGTAACCCAATTCGCCACGTGAGGATACGCATTCATAACGCTGTTGAGGTCGCCCTTCGCAAATCGAGTTTCATCTTCAGCCATCTACAATCCCTCCTTCAACTCACCGCAGTAATATCGACAATGAAGCCCATACTTGGTTCCACACGCCATCCAATCGATGTCTGAACTGGACCTGCAGCACGTAGGTAACGAGTTACGACAACGTTACGCTTAATTTCGCCTCCAATCATTGTGGTCATGAGGTCTAAAACAACTTCCGCAGAACTGCGCAAGTTGTGCAACAACTTTTCATCCATTTCCACCGGGTCCAAGCAAAGCATGAGTGAGCGACCTTTCGAAGAGATTTGACGAAGACGTTGCATGAGCTTGAAGCGGCCTGCTTCATCAAGGTCCGAAGGCATCAACGAACTTGCTGAATCAATTACTACGACATCTGCAAGTTCGACTGCATCAGAATCCAAGAGGTGGAAAATATCAACATTAGGGGTTGAATCCGCAAGGGTGCCATATCGGCTGAAAACCATAAGTTTCCCTTCACGGATGGCATCTGTGATCCCATATCCAATCGATTCCATTTGTTCAATCCACCCACGTGTGGTTAATTCAGTGGTAATGACAAGTACTTTTACCCCGTTTTCGATCATTCCATAAACAAGTCGCTGGGATACCAAAGATTTTCCGCCTCCAACAGCGCCTTGAAGCACATAGAGGGAACGATTTGGAAGCCGAAGACCCATCGAATCAGCGAGGGAATCAGTTTCAAGGTCATAGGGAAATCCATCTTCTACAGGCTTGTGAGCAACCTTGTTCGGATCGTTTTCAGTGGAAATATTAGACACGCAATCGCACCTCCTCACTCATACTTGCACTCTTAGAGATTCCCGTCACATCAACAGACCTCACAGAAGCATAAAGAGAAACTTCTGTATCGTCAGTGAATAAATTGAATGAGGCATCCCTTATTGTCACTTGAAGCAAAACATTAGGTGCCCAATTCGGAGATACTACTGGGACATATGAGGTTGTAATCGAACCCGTGTTGATGCTGACACCGTTCACTAAAACTGAGAGAGTAGCGTCATTCATCACATGGACACCTGTATTTTGAAGATAGAAGAGAATCACATTGGGGTTTGGGGCCGTTGAAAGCGACACCATCATTGGGTCACCTGCAAAATCAATTCGAATTTCTTCCGAAAGCAGTAACCCTTTTTGTTGTGTTTGAATCGCACGAGAAGCGGAAGACCATTCTTGAACAAGAACAGCACTTGCAGCGCTCGATATCAATAATGCCGTAACCAGCATAATGATTGTTGATGTACCACCGTCCGCCATTAGAATACCTCAGATAGGGGGTGTTGATAAAATATCATGGGATACACTTGTCCCACCAACGCTCACTGTTATACGGTTATGATTATCGGCATCATCCCAAAACATAAAAATCGTTTCACCTGAAAACCAATTGTCGAAATTTGGGTTAATAAAAGTACTCGATGCTAATGTTTGAGGAGAGGAGCCATCTAAGAACAGCCATGCAGAATTTGTCAGGATGGTTTCTGGTCCATCATTGGTCACATTCGCAAAGAAGTGTTTGTTCGTATCAACCGCAAATTCTGCAACGTCGGCTGGATCTACTGGAACGTCTTGGTCCTCAACAGTCATGTCAGTAGGGGTTTCAGAGCAACTACCTGCATCTACAACATCGACACTGTTAATGACGCCTGCCAGAACAGTAAAACTGGCATTAAATCCTGTACAACTGGGGGAAGTGAGCCAACCATCCTCATAACTGCCGGTTCCTCCACCATCAGTGATTGAGATGGTATTCACAGCAAATTGAATAATATTAGCATTGTTGATTGTGATGACTGGGTTGGAGTTTTGAGCCGATTCAATGACTTCCAGGGAGGTAGTCATTTGACCGTTCAATGTTGTAACGGCCATTGAAAAGACCACTAACATGGAGATACCAATAATGAGACCTCCAACTCCGACCGAAGCACCCATGTCAGACTTCACCTCGAAGTGATTTCACGTTTCGCCATGAACTTACGAGCGATGAAAACGTGAGCAACTCCTTGTGCGTCAAATGATCGTCGAGAGCTGCTTCTGATTGACCTGGTTCTGCAAGTTGGACAATGGAGAGTACTTTTCTTCCTTCTTCATCGGAAAGCATTCCTGAAGCCATCGCTTTCTGCGCAAAACTTACCGCTGCCATACCCGACATGTTATCGAGTAAGAGGGCTGCAATTGTAGGTGCGCCAATTTTATGGCTATCGTTACTTGCACCAAATGATGGTGCATGTAAAAATGGATTGGCAGCCAAAGCTTGTGCTTCATAGAGTTCTACAAGTGGAGCATCATCCTTACTCATCAATCGATCGGTGCCAGAAACACTGATGACTTCACCAGAAGCGGTAACGATGGTATCGCCACCTTGAGCAGAATGGTCAGCATCACCTTCAGGAGTTGTTCCGTCGCCATGTTCTGCAGACGAAGATTCAGTCAATCGAACCTCCACCATGCGTAAGACATCTTCTACCATGTCCAGACGATTACTAATCAAACGTTCAAGCCCAGAAGTATCTACGGTCGTGTTCACTTGAGCTGGAGCGGCAACTGGAGCAAGGTTAGCGGCAACAGTAGGCACGCTACCAATGCTGTTGAGACGAGCCATGGTGAGGCTTGGACTAATGGTCCACGCATCTTCAGGGTTGAGTTCTCCTTCTTCAGGGAGCGGCACCTGTTCAATGGCAATATTGGCCATAATTTTGAGACGTTCCTCCGTCAGAGCTGCATCAGCATCTTGGTTTTGAGCGGTGTTTTTACTAAAAGGCCATGCCATAGAGAGTCCCCCTCAAACCACCGGTGAGCCGGCAGCTGTATTTCGAATTGTCAGCTCTTCATAGGTTGAGCCTCCAACTCCGACGTGGAAGTAAAGTTGTACCGTAGTGTCAACTCCGTTATCAGGAGAACAATCAGCACCGTTCATATTTCCATCGACCCATAGAACATAAGGTTGTCCTGGCTGTAGTGCGGCAGTACCTGCGAGCAATCCTTGAGAACCTTGGTCTAACAATGCGATATCTGCTTCACCAGCGGTGCCTAAAGTGCCTTCGACTACGCCATTAGTGCACATAATCTGGAAGGTTATATCACTGATTGTAATAGCGGAACTGCCTGGTGCTAGACGGACATACAACACGTACGCTTCTTGTGGAGGATAAGCGCCTGGTGCTCCTGTTCCTCCAGTACTGACAAATGCAGCGTGTATGACCAGTTTTCCAGCCAAATTATTCGAGGTGTCCTCGCCAGTGGTTTGTGCATTCTGTTGGAGTTTTTCAGCAGTTTGAATAATAACTGCTGCTGCAACTGCAGCAACCAAAATCAGTGCTATGAAGACAATCATTGCACCGATACCAATCGCTGCGAACTTGTCATCTTGAATCTCTCGAGATTCGATCTTCATACTACCAACGCTCCTGGACTAACATCTGAGCCATAATTCAAAGTTTCAAGGGTGAAACCACCTGCAAAGGATTGCATCATCAACGAATCAGCTGTATTCGCTTGAGGTGGGCAATTTTGAATTCCGCCTACAGCATTTTGCAAGAAGATTCCATAGGTTGTACCTGGAACTAACAATAATACTGGAACTAAATTCCCAACTGCTGTTGTCCCTGCTAATGTGCCGTAATCTGCACCCCTAATGCCACAAATGACCGACCAATCAACCGTATTAGATAATACATTTGAAGAGCCTGGTGCCAGTTCAAAAGTGATGTATAATACCCCTTGAGCGGCACTTGGAACGATTATGTTCAGTATAAGTACTTTCGATGAGAGCATGTCGGTTGTTTGAGAACCGGTCGTTTGAGCATTTTGTTGCAACTTTTCCGCAGTTTGAATTATGACTGCTGCCGCAACCGCAGCAACTAAAATCAGTGCGATGAAGACAATCATAGCACCAATACCAATCGCTGCGAGAGTATCGCTGTTTTCATTTGTATCTTCTTTCATATATTTCACCGTTTAAAATCCCCCAATACAGGGTGGAATAGAATTGAGTTCAGGACGCGCCCCCAGAACTCATATTTATTCGAAGTGGCATTCGAATGATGGCCACTTCGTCAGGAACAAGACGTTCCACAAAAGGAATAGTATCGGAGGTATAACCTGGAGGGAACCAAGGGGAGAGAAGAATATCAGAGAGAGGTTCCATTGACCGGTTCTGAGCTCGAATGGTGACATAGACTTCACCCGTTCGGATTTCATAGCCAGTGGTGATTGCGAGTTTACGCGAGAGAGGAATCTCGTCAGCAGATTGTCGCCGGTTCGAAGAGATATTGAATCGGACGGGAAGATTCCCACCCGGTGCAATGGTTGGGAGGTCAATTGAAGATGGAATTGAAGACCAACCTTCTGGAACGGGAGGTGAAAGACGCATTGGAGGCATGGCAACTGGTCCATCGTTAATGACTCGGACTACAAGAACACCTTCCTCGCCGCCAGCAGGCCATCGTGTTTCCAAACCCATCCAAAAATGACGGAATAGGAACGGGTTAAGTGTTGAAGTATTTCCACCAATCAAATCATCAACGAGGAATTCAACTTCTCCTGCTGCACCACCTACATCTCCCATTTCAGCAGCCCCTGTGGCGCTGCGGAGACGGAGGAGAATAGTTTCTATGTCCTGTTCACTCACTCTCTTTTCGTTTAACAATCGATGCAACATGGCGATGTTACGTCTGAGATACAAGACATCTTCTTCAAGTTCAATCAGTGAAGATTCTGCATTCTTTACACTTGCTAGCGCACGTCGAAGGTTGTGTGAATGCAAAAATCTCCTTGCTGCGCCAATTTCAAGTTCAGTACCCGCTAAGGAATTGGTGTCGTTTTGAGATACAACCCCCAATACCATGGTTTCGAGTTCTTGGGAAATCGCCATAGCCTCTTCAGACATGGCTCTCATTGTATCTGGATCGCTTTCAACATCCATCACGGAGTTTGCGCCAACGCCGGGAGGGAGCGGAGGCGGATTTCGGGATGAAGAGGGTGGTAGTGGAGGGGGTGTTTCTGATGAAGGCGGTGGAGGGGGGGGTGTTTCTGATGAAGGCGGTGGAGGGGGTGTTTCTGATGAAGGCGGTGGAG
>Ga0209091_10004671_pt1 | contig 10605 bp, 7 predicted proteins | sample ArcticOcean_MG_C_6_FD_187438 | JGI IMG/M metagenome (GOLD analysis project Ga0209091, IMG submission 187438) | Marine microbial communities from western Arctic Ocean - ArcticOcean_MG_CB8_128 (SPAdes) (version 2) | ecosystem: Environmental > Aquatic > Marine > Oceanic | place: Arctic Ocean... | reverse complement strand
GTCGTCCACGTCTCCTTCGTTGGTGGTCATTATTCTTCTCACGCTAAAAGCAGATGCGAATGAATGAATTCTTTTACCGAAAAGAGCGCGAGAGATGTGTGTGTGTTTGTGTGTGTGTGTGTGTGTGTGTGTGTGTGTGTCGAATGTACGCGCACACGATTATAATTTTGAAGACGAGATTGATCTGCTCTTTTTCGAGTATTCGAGATTTCGAGACGATTTTCAAGAAAGAGAGACAAAAAATACGCGAAAGACAAAAAAGACAAAAAAAAACAGACCTTTTCTTCAAACAAAAACGCGATCGATGATGTTGAGACTACGACAGTCGCATCATCGTCTTCTCTTCCTCTTCTGGTGCTTTTTCCTCATCCTCGTTTCTTTCCTTTTTCTTCCATCGTGTTCAAACGCGCAGGAAGAGGAGGGAAAATGTCCTCTGGACATTGCGAAAATCGATTTGAGCGGGTTAGGAAACGCTTGTGGTAACGCCGCCGATACAGGTATGGACCCATACTTTTTTTATATCTCTTTTCTTATATTAAACTTCCATCGCAGAGTTGTGCGAGAAATGCATCACGTTTCTCGGTCAAGCGATCGTAAACGCGGGGTACACGAGGGAAGAATTGAACGCGTTGCCATTAGATACGTGCGCGACGGAGAATCTGTCGACGTTATTGGCAAACGGAGCGACGATCGATTCGTTTTTGAAAGTTTCAGCCTGCCCGCGAGACGCTTCCGTGTTCGAGAACGTTACTTTTCCCGAAGAAGAAGGAGATATTGGAAGGGCGGTTCAAAGTGCCTTTGCGCCCGTCGTTGAGAAAGGAGACGCGGTAGATGCGACAGAAAAGAAGAAGAAAACGGGTGTTGATATCGTCGGCCTGTCTGTATCAATGGCCGTTATTGTCGTTTGCTTTGCTGGAATTATTCTGTTCGCGCTACATCGAGACAAGAAAAGACAGAAGCTCAACGCCCTGTATGTGCAAAGAAATCACGATGCAGAGAGAAACGTGCCAGTTGCTGCGCGACCAGTTCGCGAAATTCTATCGTTTCGAAACATTACTTGTCAATTGAAAACCAACGGAGGTGGTGGTGGAGGAGGAGGAGGAGTAAAAAAATCTGCCGCCCGACGAACCATAATAAGTGGTATATCCGGGATAGTTTGTGAGGGATCTGTGTGTGCAGTTATGGGACCTTCTGGATGTGGAAAGACCACTTTGGTGAAATCTTTAATTTCAGCCTCGGGTTTCCACGTCGACATCGATTTGAACAAAGTTAATCTCTCTGGAAATGCTCACTTTACCGGTAAAAATAGAATTGGCTACGTGCCGCAACATTCCGATTACCTGCTCAAATTCTTGACGACGAGTGAATCGATTTTATACGCAGCTTCTTTGCGCCTTCCGTGGTATGTTTCAAAACAAACGAAGGAGAATAAAGTAAACGCACTTCTTGACGAACTCTGCCTTGTCGACGTGCGAAATACTCGTGTATCTGATTTAAGCGGCGGTCAGCGAAAAAGGCTATCCATCGCGATGGAGATGGTTATTGATAGCGACTTACTCATCCTAGATGAGCCGACGTCTGGCCTCGATTCGAAAACTGCAGATACGATATTGGAACTGCTAAAAAGTATCGCTTCTCGTGGACGTGCCGTATTATGTACTATCCACGCACCATCGGCAAGATCTCTTTGCGAACAAATTGATACTGTTTTGTTACTTTCTTCGACTGGTGATCGTTTACATTTTGGCTCTATTTCTCTCGATTTATTAGAGTCCTTACAAATGCCGTGTCCAAAAACTTTTTCGTTACCGGAGTGGTTGTTGGAAATAGCGAGCGACGAAAGAATGTCCAAAAAACTTCTTCTCAAAACAACAGAATTTGAAGAAAAAGGAGACACAGAACAAGACAGCAGCTCATCGGAAACCAACGAAACTCTTTTTGTCGTTGATAATCAATCCTCGCACGACTTTTACGAAAAAAGCGAGCGCTCGTTCGTGACGGAGCTATCCGTCCTCTGTTGGCGAGAGTTTTTAGAGGTGAAACGGAACATCTCTCGCTTCATTACGGACTCGGTCACCGCTATTTTGGTTGGAATTCTCATCGGCTTGCTCTATTTGGACGTGCAAAAGAATCTTCGCGGCTTCCAAAATCGTATGGGAAGCATATTTTTCGTCCTCTTTTTTTTCGCTCTTTCGAGCGTATCGTGTTGCGATGCCTTTCTCTCGTCGAGAAACGTCTTCCTGCGAGAGAAAAGAGCGGGGTACTACAGAGCCGAAACGTACTATCTTTCAAAGATGATCGTTGAGATAGTCGTTTTGCGTTGGACGTCGGTCGTTTTGACTTCAATAAGTTACTACTGGCTGATGGGCTTACGCGTCGATCCTGGCGCCTTCTTCATCTTTTTGAGTTTCGCGTTGTTATTTTCAGCGACATCTACGGCATTAATGAGTTTTATCCAGACGCTCTGCGCATCCACGGCGATCGCAACACTGGTTGGAATAGTTTGCATTCTGCTTTCAAGTCTTTTCGGCGGGTTCCTCATAAATATTCCCACCTTGCCAGGATTTTGTAGATGGATTCGTTGGTTTTCAGCTTTTTTCTACGCGTGGGGCGGAATGCTAGCAAGCGAGATGAACGACGGAAAATACGTGTTCGATGCCGACTTCGACGGAACAGACGTCGCCGTGACTGTGAGCGGGTCAACATATCTAAACGTCGTAGGAGTAGATCCAGCAAATATCGGAAGAGATATGGTCGCTTTGTGCATCGTAATTGGAGTCTACATGGCTTCTGCGATATTCATGTATCGCCGATTTCAATGAGCGTTTCGAGGCTGGATTTGGGTTCGAGAATACGAGAGATCATAAAAAAATAAAAAAGGGTAGTAGAGAGTAAAGCGTACAGTACACACCATTTCGTTCACGCTAGAATACATACAACTACAATGCGACTATTATTGCAACTTAGCTTCTTCTTCTATTTCTTCATCGTATCTTTCACGAGAGGAGCGAAGGCGCAAACGTTGCTACAGGCGTGCCCGTTCGATATCGAGCGCCTCGATTTCACAGGCATCAACGAAACTTGCAGCGATCCGAACGACCGAAATCTCTGCATCAGTTGCCCGTTAACCATCGTACAGAAAATAGTCGACGGCGGCTACTCCGTCGAGGAAATCAACGCGCTGCCCATCGAGCGATGTCTGTTGGAAAATCTTCCGCAATTGTTAGAAAACGGAGCAACACTGCTCGCGTTTCTCGCGCTTCAAAGCTGCGATTTTACCTCCGGCAACTTGGCCACAGACATTCTGAATAACGTCACGTTCCCGCCTCCATTTCCAGGATTACCCACGGAATGGCTACGAAACGAAGAAAACGAAACGATGCCTTCGTTATCGCCTTCATCTTCCTCCTCGCCCGACGACGGTGGTGACGACCAACAAGACGACGCTTCAGTTGTTGCGAAAACAAACGGACCTCCTTCTTTTGAAGAAGGAGGAAAAGAAGAGGAGGAAAAACTCTCGTCGTCTGCGGCGAACTCGGTGGCGAGTTCTTCGACGCGCCGAGTGCTCATCTCGTGCGTCGTTTCCGTCCTCGTCCTTCTCGCCACGACAACAATGACTTAAAACAATGATACGAATAAAATAATACTAATACTTTATCACTCTTCGTCCGTGTATTTTTTTCTCCTCTTTCAGCTCTTTCTCTCCTCTGTCTCCTCCGTATCTTCTTCCCCTCATTTTTTAATATCTCTTCTCTACTACTACTAAGAATATGTCAACTTCATCTGGTTTAGTATTACTCTCCTCGCACCACCAAACGACGACGACGAGCGCGCAAAAGCAGCAAAAGAAGATCATCAGTAGCGTCTTTAAGGCGAAGAAGAAGAAGAACAACAACGCGTGGAGACGACGAGTTGGCCCCGTCTTTGCATTCGCGAAAGAATCATCATCTGTCGCGAATTTTGAAGTTGAAGAGTACGCACCAGCCTCATCATCATCATCATCATCATCATCATCAACTTCCTCCTCGTCCTCCTCGTCGTTGAAAAATGCCGGTGTGAAAATTGGTTCATTAGCGGCGTCGTTCATCACGTGCTTGGACGCGCACGCGGCAACTGCGCAGAGTAGTAATCCAGCGATCGCTGAAGTTGCCGAAGCGGCGAGTGCGTTGGCGACGTATTCTGTTATTGGACTGACTGTGGCAGCTATCGGCGTCTCCCTCCTCAAATCTTTTGGCTCGTTCGTATTACCCGGTCCGCGAGCCTCTGCCTCGCATATTTTAGTCGCGGACGAGTCCTTAGCGGTCTCGTTGAAAGAGCGCTTGTTGGAAGGGCCTCAAAGCACGTTACTGGACCGGTTCGCGAAAGAGGCGTCCGCGTACTCGACGTGCCCTTCAAAATCTAAGGGCGGGGATCTCGGGGACTTTAAGCCGGGTCAAATGGTTAAAGAATTCGATACGGTGGTGTTTGAAGCGCCTTTGATGGAATTGCAAGGTCCGGTGAAGACGCAATTTGGCTATCACTTGATTTTAGTCACCGACCGAAACGAACCGTCGGCGTAAAAATGCCATCCTGACCGTGACAAAAGAGCTTTAAGTCGCACGCCAAGGACGAGAAGTATTGGAGAGTGAAAACACGCTCCTCAAAACGTATCGACGAATATAGCAGCCGCATAAACATGTATTATTTAAATTATTATTATTATCTATTATTATTATCTTCCTCCCTTTGTTATTATTGTTGTTTATCCACACACCAGTTTTTTGTTTTTTTTTTCTCGAGGCGAAGCGAGAAGCGATTTCTACCGCTAAAAATACCACTTTATCTACTTCTGAAACGCCTCGAGACGGCCGCTTTTACTCCACAAAAAATTATTCCACGCGCTAACGGGAACGTGTACGCTACTTACTCGTCGCGATCTAATTCATCGATCTCCGAGCACACATTTGCATCGCAGAGAATATATTTGTCGCAAATACACGTCTTCGATATCGATTCGTACACACTTTTGATCGTTGTTGTTTAAGCGCGCGCTTCATCTTTCCGTTCGGATTGATTATACCACTTTTTAAAGCAACGCTTTAACGAGTCACACTTAGGCGTACGCAAAAGGAGGAGATAAAAAACAAAAATGCACGGCGTTTGTCTTCAACAAGGGATGACGCGAACGTCGTCGACGGTCAATTTTACGCCAGCGAGTACTTCTTCATCGTCGAGAAAGACAATCGCGATGCCATTTCCGAGATCGCGAGGCAGAGGAGGGAAGGCTTCAACGACGCGCGACGCCGTGGCTGAGCCATCGCAACAAGAACAAACGTTCCAAAGACGACCGGAAGATGTCGTTCGATCGAATGGGAAAGAGGTTGAATTATTCGCCTTAGAAGCGTGTGTGAAAAGGCAGGAGAGCGGCCAGTTGGCTCCGAAAGTGAACGTCGTGCCGTCTATTTTAGATCCAGCGTTTGAGCGTTGCCGAGAAGTCACCGCAGAGTACGCGAAGACGTTTTATCTAGGAACAAAATTGATGACGCCGGAGAAACAACGGGCAATTTGGGCGATTTACGTCTGGTGCAGACGTACGGACGAGTTAGTAGACGGGCCGAACGCGTCGCACATTACGCCAGAGGCTTTGGATAGATGGGAGGAGCGCTTGGAGAATATTTTTGCCGGGAAACCGATGGACGTTATCGACGCGACGTTGGCGGATACCGTGAGTAAGTTTCCGGTTGATATCCAACCGTTTCGAGATATGGTTGATGGTATGAGAATGGATTTGGTAAAACCACGGTACGAAACGTTCGATGAGTTGTACGAGTATTGCTATCGCGTGGCTGGTACTGTTGGCTTGATGTCCATGCCGATTATGGGCGTGGATGAAAACTATAAAGGCGACTTACAGTCGGTGTATAAAGCGGCGTTATCGTTGGGATTAGCGAACCAGTTGACGAACATTCTCAGAGATGTTGGAGAAGATGCGAGAGAGCGTAATCGCATTTACGTTCCCTTGGAAGATTTGGCTGAGTTTGGCATCACCGAAGGTGAAGTGTTGACGGGATTGGTACAAAACGGGAAAGTGGACGAACGCTGGGTGAAGTTTATGAAGTTTCAAATCGCGAGGGCGCGAGAGTGCTTTGCTTCCGCGGAAGCCGGCGTAAACTGTTTGAATAAAGACGCGAGATGGCCGGTATGGTCCGCGTTGGACGTATACAGAGATATTTTAGATGCCATCGAGGCGAACGGATACGACAACTTCACGCAAAGAGCGTACGTTCCAAAGATGCAAAAGTTTGCGATGTTGCCGACGAGTTTCGCAAAGGCGCAACAAGGGCCGACGGAAGAGCAGCAAAAGGGTCGCTGGAACGAGTAATTAACATCTATAAAAGAGAAAGAATGAGAGTGAAATCAATTAGTAAAGCGAGCGTTTTAAGAGAGAATACAAATTACATTTTTTGTGTTTCGAAATTATACAACTATCCTCTAGCTTTTGGCGCCGGTCGTCCAGCTTTGACTTTTGGCTTCCTCGCCTCTAAAAAGTCTTCGATCGAAATCCCTTCGCATTCGTGACACGTGAATCGTTTCGGCGTCTTCGCTTCATCTTCAATGCCCACGCATCTCGTGTGCATCCAAATCTCGCACCGGTCGCACGCAATCATTCGCTCCCCATCGTCGTCGTTCGTTCCACAATGGCAGTTCACGACCCACTGATCGAGTCCGCCTTGGTAACGGTATTCGCTCTCTAAGTCCGCGCCTTCACCCATAACTTCGGCGTGCGCGTACTGCAACGAGTTCTTGTTCAATCTCGTCGAGTCTGGAAGGTTTTCGTACCCTTTAATCGCGGTGACTTTGAATTTTGAGAGGATAACGTATAAATCCGCAAACGCTTTCGTCGCTTCTTTTTTCAACTCGCCCAACGTGCACGGAACCGGAAGTAGAACAATCTCTGGCGGTGGCTTAGACTCGACGCCAAGCTTCCGCCGATTCTTACCCATAATTGCACCACCTAAACCAGAGACTTTTGGTCCTGAATTTGATCTATCGATGATCGCAGTAACGAGTACGCGAGTCGGTTTAAGATTTTTGACATTCGCAGGCACGCTCAAGTGCAACAAGTCGTCGATATCTATGTATGTTTTGACAAATTGTTTCGTATCCAACAATACTCGAGCTGCATTTGTGAGATGTGCACCTTTACACGTAACTCTAATCTTATTCCCGATCTGAACTCGTGCTGGTTTGTAGCTTTCCAGACAGTCTCGATAAACCGCTCTCAAATCCTTATCGACGTCGTACGCAGTAAGCTCTGAGATGGCTTTCGCGTTTGGATTCGAACGAATTTGTGGCGTCACCGGAGCTATCGTCGGCAGTTTTTGTTGACTTTTTCGTTCCACTTTCATCGAAGACGGAGGCGCTAAAATTGCCGTTGCAGAACGCGTTTCTCTTTGATTTCTTACTGGTTGTTGGCGAGTCGCTCCTCTCGACGTCGTTCCGTTGCGCAGTACGCGAATGTTATTCAATGGAGATTTCCCTACCACAACTGGTTCAACTGGCGCGTTCGCGTATGGGTTCATAAAGTCGAGCGGAGCCGTATAAGTAGGCGAATTTGGCGATATCGTCGAGTTCGGCATCTCCAACTGATACTCTAACTGAGAATTTATCGGGTTATTCCGTCTTCGCACTTTCGCTCTTGCATCCTTCGCTCCGTTTTTACCGTCCATAATGACAGGATGATCCGCAATCGTCTTTAAGACGTGATCCAAAAGTCCCGTATCTCCAACACCTTTCAGACGCGCAAGGTTTCGAACGTCTTGTCTACCTAACCAGAAGCCTTTATTATCCGCCAAAACCATCACGCATGCATTTGCCGCGACATTGACGCGAGCGAGCGTCCATCTCGTCTGCGTCGCCGGATTCGGATTACTCGAGCGACCTCGTTTCCACTCGACCATTGGTTCGGTTGGAAGAGGTGCTTGCTTGACCATAGGCATTTGTTGTTTCTGTTGCTCTTGATGACCGTTATACTGTACTATTGAAGTTGGTGATCTGAGCGTTCGCGCAAACGCAGAAGCTAGACCGGTTCCAGCCATTTTTAGTTTCTTCGCCGCCGAAGCAAAGACCGAGTCGTGGTGCACCGTTTCCTCTCGTTTAATTTCTTCTTCTGCTTCTTCTTCTTCTTTTACTACTACTTCTATGAACTCTTCCTCGTTCTTAATTTCCGGATAAGCGCGTTTCTTGTTGGATCCCGCCCCGCCCCCTGCTCCATTTTTTGTTTCTTGTTGATGATGATGATGAGAAGAGTGACGCCGGGGAGTCGTTTGGTTCGTTTGAGGTCTATTCTCGGCAACATCTGAAATTCCAGCCAACACGGCGCCTACGCCGTGCGTTGCTAACGTTTCGAACGGCCTGATGCCTTCTTTTACTTCTCTGCGAATATTTCTTTGCAATCGGAGCAAAGCTTTGACTAAATCGCCTAAAGTTTTTGGAATCTCGAGTTCATCATCTTCTTCCTCCTCATCCTCGTCGCCCGTCTTCTTTTCTGCTTCGAGCGTAAGAATATTGACGTATTTATCGATTAAGTGCACCATTGGATCGTCCTCGCCTCCAGTCATGAAAAAATCGCTTCTTAAGTTTTTCAACGGGAACGTTCGAAAATCAGCACCTGCTCGTTTATGCGAAGTCACCGTATTTCCAAAGCTACCTTTACCAAACACGTACCCGTACGTCCCGTACCACGTGTTCCCACTACTCGCGGGGTTCAACAATCGATACTCAACTCCGTATTTCTGCGAAACGTCCTCCACGGAAACCTCTCTCGCTCTCAACGTGTAGCAAATATTCTCCCACAAACCCATCAATTGCGATCCGCTCAACACCATCGATCCCGCCTCTCGTCCGTTGATACGTTTTAAGTGTCCACACCCATTTCCGTGAAGTAATCCGTGCAACAAATGCGTCTGATGATCGACAATCGAACATTCTTTATCGATTTCTCCACACACCGTACACACTCTTTCACCTTTCGGCACGGCGCAGCAACACAACTGACAGACTCTTTTCCCGGCCAACTCTGGTTTTCCTCTCGTTTTAAAATCCGTGTGGACGATAAAGTGCCACTGTTTTTTGTTCACCGGGTGATGATGCCACCCGATACATTTACAGCAATCGCAGTGTATGCATTCTTCGTCTTCTTCGACTTCTGTGGACTCTTCGTATATCCGCAAAACCGTCTCGTGCGTCGGTTGGTCTTTCGAAGTAGAAGGCGTCCTCAACACGAGAGTGTACCCCCAAATCCCATCTTCCGTCGCTCGCGCGTCTGGCGTCGCGAGTTTCAGAAACTGTTTAATGTTTAATCGAAACGGACCAAAATATTCCACCTTTCGTTTAATCCAAGGCGTCGGTTCCGCGATATTCACCTTCTTTTTTCTCTCCTCCTCGTCCTCTGTGGGAGTACTCCTAGGCCCCCCACCGCCAGCAGAACTTTGGGTACGGGACCTCATCGAAGCAGCCATATCACTTCCTCTCTTCCTCTCTCTCTGTGAGTATGTGTGTGTCCGTGTGTCTCTCGTCGCGCTCAACCGAGGGTGGTGGGTTCCCCCCGCGCCGCCGAGAGGCACGTCGAATTATAATATATTGAACGTCTGCTGCCCTTTTTTTTTCTCGGCGGAAGACAAGGGAGAACAACAGGGAGAAGGGAAAAAAGCGCCTCTCTTAAAAACTCAATTGAGGTTAACAAAAACACAAAATCCTCCTACAATCCTCCTTAAACAGATCGGATATCGATTTTCAATCTTCTGTTGTCTCTCTTCAAATAGAGTAGTCAGGGAGGAGAAGAGGAGGGTGATGCGCGTGCGCGCGCGCGTGTGCGTGTGCGTGTGTCTAAATACAACAAACAGCTCTCGCTCTCTCTCTTTTGATGATGATAAAAAGGGTAACGTCAATTTTTCTGAGAGAACTGAGAGAGAGAGAAGAGGGTTTACTCGTAGTGTTGTTTGAGGGAATTCATCCATTTTTTCTTTTTCGACGGCCTGTTTTCCACACAACAAAGAGTAGATATGTCGTCTTTGCTTTTTAACCCACCATCCCGGCCTTGTGGACGAGGACGCGCGGTGGTGATGATTGGCAACAGCGCCGGTAGTGCTGCTACTGTTCGAACAACAACAACATCTTCGCGCGTTGTTTTTGCATCCACATCTTCTGCGTCTTCTTCTTCTTCTTCTTCTCGTCGTCGTCGTCATCATCGGTTGAAGAAAAAAAGTTTAAACGAAAAAGCGACGACGACGACGACGACGGCGGCAAGAAGTGCAAACGGAAAAGGAGAGACCAATTTATTAAACGCGACGACGAGAGGGTGGATGAGTATTTCTTCAAACGCATTAGAAAGAGGAACTTTTAGAGGAAAGCGACGACAACAACACGCCCCGGTGTCGGCGTCGTCCATCGATGGAGCAGGGGCAGGAGGAGGAGGAGGAGGAAGCAGAAGCAGAGGAGGAGGAGGAGGAAGCAGAAGCAGAGGAGGAGGAGGAGGAGGAAGCAGAAGCAGAGGAGGAGGAAGCAGAGGAGGAGGAAGCAGAGGAGGAGTTGGTAATACACAACAGAACAACAAAAACAGAGGAG